>Ga0214919_10005465_pt1 | contig 18040 bp, 19 predicted proteins | sample LL1503_MetaG_FD_177994 | JGI IMG/M metagenome (GOLD analysis project Ga0214919, IMG submission 177994) | Freshwater microbial communities from Lake Lanier, Atlanta, Georgia, United States - LL-1503 | ecosystem: Environmental > Aquatic > Freshwater > Lake | place: USA: Georgia | collected...
CAGAGCAGTTGTTCGAGCACGGCAAGATCACAACAACCGAGGCAAAGGCTAAGCGCCTGCGTCCATTAGCGGAAAAGTTAATCACTTTTGCTAAGAAGGGTGATCTTCCAGCTCGCCGCCAAGTTATGGCTCAGATTTCAAATAAGAGTGTTGTACATACACTTTTCACTGTCATCGGACCACGCTTTACAGCGCGCAATGGTGGCTACACACGCATCACAAAGATTGGGCCACGCAAGGGCGATAACGCTCCAATGGCTGTAATCGAAGTTTTAACTGAGAAAGATAACTAAGCTTTAAAAACTTAGAAATTTATTCTTATGTCGGAGCCCACTCTCTACCCAGAGAGTGGGTTTCTTCGTTTACGGATTGATTTAGCCTACGACGGCACAAATTATTCAGGCTGGGCTAAACAACCAGATCGCCGCACGATTCAAGAAGAGATTGAAAACGCACTGAGTAAAATTACTCAGAGCCCAATTGAAACTATTGTTGCTGGTCGCACCGATGCCGGAGTTCACGCTAGCGGGCAAGTAATTCACGTTGATGTGCCTGAGTCAGTCGATCTAAAAGAACTTCCATTTAAGTTAAATCGAATGCTCGATGAAGATATTCGAATCCTGCGCGTTACGGTTATGAGCCAAGCCTTTCATGCTCGATTTAGTCCAACTCAACGCAGCTACTCCTACAAAATTTTAGATGCTAATCAAGTCGTTTCGCCTCTGCATCGCTTTGATGTTGCTCCGTGGTATCGCACTTTAGATATTGATGTATTAAACGCTGCCAGCGCTTTACTTATAGGCAACCACGACTTTGCTGCATTTTGTAAGTTCCGTGAAGGTGCAACCACAGTGCGTAACTTGGTGCGTTTTAACTGGATTCGCGATGAAGAAGGTTATTTAGTCGCCGATATCGCAGCCGATGCCTTCTGTTATTCAATGGTGCGCAACTTAGTCGGTGCTGTCGTATGTGTAGCCGAAGGCCGCAATAGTTTGGACTGGATTGTGGCAATGTTGGCTAACAAAGAGCGCGTACCTGATTCACTTGTCTTTGAAGCCCGCGGATTAACACTTCGCCACGTTGATTACCCCGGAAGCAACTAATGGGCCATATTGATGTCAGCGCCGTTGATTACTCACTCTCTGACGGTCGCGTGCTACTTAACGATGTCAGTTTTCGCGTTGGAGATGGTGCAAAAGTTGCCTTGATCGGTGCTAATGGTTCAGGTAAGACAACGCTCTTTCGCATGATTAGTGGAGATCTACAACCAGATTCGGGACAGGTTTCAATTACTGGCGGCCTTGGAGTCATGCCTCAGTTCATCGGCTCGGTGCGAGATAACACCACTGTGCATCAAATGCTGTTATCGGTTGCTCCAAAGCGCATTCGTGATGCTGCCGCACTTGTGGAAAGCGCTGAAGCGCATATGAATGAAAAAGACTCTGAGAAATCACAGATGGCATATGCCCAAGCGATTATTGGCTGGGGAGATGCCGGCGGTTATGAATACGAAGTTATATGGGATGTCTGTTGTACGGCAGCTCTAGGTAAATCATTTGATGATGTAGCAAAGCGAGAAGTAAATACATTATCTGGGGGAGAACAAAAGAAATTAGTATTAACCGCGCTTCTTGAAGGCCCCGATGAAGTGCTGCTTCTGGATGAGCCTGATAACTATCTTGATGTCCCATCAAAGCGCTGGCTAGAAGAAGTCATTACTGGCACAAAAAAGACTGTCCTCTTTATCAGTCACGATCGCGAATTATTAGAGAACACCGCAAACAGAATCGTGACGCTTGAACAAGGATCAACAGGCAATACAACGTGGGTACATGGTGGAAAGTTTTCAACATGGCATGAGGCACGTAAAGCACGCAATGCTCGCTTTGCCGAGATTTTGTTACGTTGGGAACAAGAACATCAACGCTTAAAGGACTTAGTTCGAACACTACAAGTGCAAGCGGCAATTAGCCCGGATATGGCAAATAAGTATCACGCTATGCAGACTCGACTAAAGAAGTTTCAAGAAGTTGGTGCTCCAGAAGCTCCGCCTATTGAACAAGATGTACAAGTTGGTTTACGTGGTGGTCGTACTGGTCTGCGCGCATTAACCTTTGAAAACTTAGCTCTTGAGAATTTAACTGAACCTTTTAACTTTGAGGTTTTCTTTGGGGATCGAATTGCAGTTCTGGGAAAGAATGGCAGCGGGAAGTCGCACTTTCTTCGATTAATTTCGGGGGATGAAAGCGTTAAACACTCTGGTGTATTTAAAGTAGGTGCACGCGTTGAGATTGGCTACTTTGCTCAGACGCATGCACACCCTGAGTTTGAAAACCAAAGCTTGTTAGAAATCTTGTGGCAGACCTATTCACTGCAGTTAGGTCCAGCAAAAAGCGTGTTGCGTAGGTATGAAATAGATCAACAGGCAGAGCAAAAGTTTTCATCATTATCTGGTGGGCAACAGGCGCGTTTTCAAGTTCTCTTGCTCGAACTCTCTGGCTCAACGTTGCTCTTGCTGGATGAACCAACCGACAACTTAGATTTGGCGAGTGCCCAAAGTCTTGAAGCTGCTCTGGATAGATATGAGGGAACGGTCATCACCGTGACGCATGATCGTTGGTTCACCAGAGGCTTTAGTCGATTCCTAGTTTTTGGCAGCGATGGACGTGTATTCGAGAGCCCTGAGCCTGTTTTTGAGCATTAATTACTCGATTTTGACCCTTGCCCCAAGCACGGGTACCCTTACTCCTCTGCGCTCCTTAGGGGCGCTTGAAGAAAAAACTCGAAATAGAAGGTAGGCAAGAGCGTGCGTACATATAGTCCAAAAGCCGGTGATGCAGTCCGTCAGTGGCACGTGATCGATGCACAAGATGTGGTCTTAGGCCGTCTTGCAACGCATGCTGCCGCTCTTCTTCGTGGAAAGCACAAGACAACATTTGCACCACACATGGACATGGGCGACTTCGTCATTGTTATTAACGCAGAGAAGATCGCGTTGTCAGGTAACAAGACAAAGCAAAAGTGGGCTCACCATCACTCAGGTTTCCCAGGCGGTTTAACATCAACTGTTTACGGCGAGCTACTTGAGAAGTTCCCAACACGCGCTGTAGAAAAAGCGATCAAGGGAATGATTCCTAAGAATCGTTTAGGTCGTGACATTGCTTCAAAGCTCAAGGTTTATGCGGGTCCAAACCACCCACATGCAGCACAAGCACCAACACCATATGTATTCGATCAAGTTTCACAAATCGTGAAGTAAGGGATAAAAATGTCAGAGAACACAACTTTTGAAGATCTCGACGAGAACGAAGTTCCTACTTCATACTCATCAGCAACTCCAGCTGCAGCAACTAACCGCCCAGCTATCAAGGCTCCAGGTGGCGGTACAGGTCGTCGTAAAGAGGCAGTTGCACGCGTTCGCCTAGTACCAGGTACTGGTAAGTGGGTTGTTAATGGAAAGACTTTAGAAAATTACTTCCCAAACAAGGTTCACCAACAATCAGTCTCAGAGCCATTTCGCACAGTAGGCGCTGAAAACCAATACGATGTTTTTGCTCGCATCAATGGTGGCGGAGTTTCTGGTCAAGCTGGTGCACTTCGTTTAGGTGTTGCACGTTCATTGAATCAAATTGATGAAGAAGCTAACCGTCCAGCACTTAAAAAGGCTGGATTCTTATCACGTGATGCACGTGTTATTGAGCGTAAGAAGTACGGCCTAAAGAAGGCACGTAAACGTTCTCAATACAGCAAGCGCTAATTCACTTTTAAACGAGGGAGTTCCAATGGCACTCTTTGGTACCGATGGAATTCGCGGCTTAGCCAATAGCGAACTCACAGCAGAAATCGCATTAGATGTCTCTGTTGCCGCTGCCCACATTTTGGTTGAAAGTTCATCAAATAAAGACCATCAGCCAACGGCAATTGTTGGTCAAGATTCACGCGCCTCAGGTGAGTTTCTAGAAGCTGCCGTTGTAGCTGGTTTAACCAGTGCTGGAATCAATGTCTATCGCGTAGGTGTTTTACCCACTCCTGCGATTGCTCATTTAGTTGCAGAATCTACGTGCGATCTAGGCGTAATGATCAGCGCATCGCATAATGCAATGCCAGATAATGGAATCAAATTATTTGCTCGTGGTGGTGGAAAGCTCGATGATGCAATTGAAGCGCGAATTGAAGCGCGTATGGGTGAAGAGTGGAAACGTCCAACAGGTCGCGGTGTGGGTCGTGCAATTAATGATGACACTGCCACTGAACGATATTTAAAGCACTTATTGGCATCGGTTGAAACTCCGCTTAAAGGTTTAAAGATAGTTGTTGACTGCGCCAACGGTGCTTCATCTTTTGTTGCACCAGAGGCTTATCGCCGCGCAGGTGCAGAAGTAATTGCAATCTTTAATCAACCTAATGGTTGGAACATCAATGATGACTGCGGTTCAACGCATTTACACAAACTTCGTTCGGCAGTACTAAAAGAGGGCGCTGACGTTGGAATCGCCCATGATGGTGATGCCGATAGATGTTTAGCAATTGATGCTGCAGGTAATGAAATCGATGGTGATCATATTCTTACAATTTTGGCACGTGGATTTAAAGCTCGTGGAAAGCTAAACAAGAACACAGTCGTTGGAACAGTAATGAGCAACCTTGGTTTTATGCATGCGATGAAAGAGTCAGGAATCGATGTTGTAACTACTCCAGTCGGTGATCGCTATGTTCTAGAAAATATGATTGCCAATGATTATTCACTTGGCGGCGAGCAATCTGGCCATGTGATTATGCGCGACTTAGCAAATACCGGTGATGGATTACTCACTGCACTGCAACTTTTACAAGAGGTAGTGCGGACCGGAAAAACCCTGCAGGAGCTGGCCTCCTCTATGGTCCGTTTTCCTCAAGTCCTGATCAACGTTAAAGAGGTTAATAAAGCCTTGTTGAATGAGTCTGCAGCAATTGCAGCTGCAGTTAAATCCGCGCAAGAACGCTTAGGGGATAGCGGACGTGTCTTATTGCGTGCATCAGGGACAGAAGCCCTTGTCAGAGTGATGGTTGAAGCCGCCAGTGATAACCTTGCCGAAGAAATTGCTCGTTCACTTGCAGATGTTGTCAAAGCCGAACTGGGGTAAGCGCTTATGTGTGGAATTGTGGGATACACAGGGCCGCAATCTGCTGTTACTCCGCTCATTGAGGGTCTGCGCCGACTTGAATATCGTGGCTATGACTCCGCAGGCATAGCCCTCGGAACGCCAGATAAATTATTTATTGAAAAGAAGGCGGGCAAGCTCGCTAATTTAGAGAATGCTTTAGATGCTTCACTTCCCATTGTTCACTCTGGAATCGGTCACACACGTTGGGCTACACATGGTGGACCAACCGATCGCAATGCTCACCCGCATGTAGATAACGAGGGCAAGTTAGCTGTTATCCATAATGGAATTATTGAAAATTACACGGAGCTGCGAGCAACTCTTGAATCTCGCGGTCATAAATTTTCATCACAAACAGATACTGAATCCGTTGCGCATTTATTAAGTGATCTACGGAAAAAACATAACGGAGATCTTTCTGCGGCAATGCGTGAGGGCGTTAAAGCGCTACGCGGCTCCTTCACTCTAGTTGCCATACATGCCGATGCACCCGATGTTGTTGTTGGGGTTCGCAGAAACTCACCACTGGTTGTAGGCCTGGGTACGGGAGAGAACTTTTTGGCATCTGATGTTGCAGCTTTTATTGACTACACCAAGCGAGCAATTGAGTTAGGTCAAGATGAAGTTGTGACTATGACTCCTACATCGGTTCATATCACTGATTTAGATGGCAGAGAGATCGCTCCTAAAGAGTATGAGATTTCATGGGATGCATCTGCGGCACAAAAAGGTGGATTTACACACTTCATGCTCAAAGAGATCTATGAGCAACCAAAGGCAGTTGCAGATACTTTGATCGGTCGATTAAGCGATAACAAGCAGATTCTGCTTGATGAATTGCACATGAGCCCGGATGAGATTCGTGCAATTAAAAAGATTGTTGTTATCGCGTGCGGAACGGCATATCACGCTGGCATGGTTGCAAAATATGCAATTGAAAAGTGGGCCAAGATTCCGGTAGAAGTAGAGATTGCCAGCGAATATAGGTATCGCGATCCGATTATTGATTCAGGAATACTTGTGATTGCAATCTCGCAATCAGGTGAAACCATGGATACGTTAATGGCAGTGCGTCATGCAAAAGCTGCAGGTGCGCGAGTTCTAGCTATTTGCAATACCAATAGTTCAACTATTCCCCGTGAATCCGATGCAGTTTTGTACACACATGCTGGCCCTGAAATTGCAGTTGCATCAACGAAGGCCCTATTAACTCAAATGATTGCCGTCTATTTAATTGGCCTACATTTAGCTCAAGTCAATGGATCTTTAAGTGATGAAGAAGTTGAGAGTTTGTACAACGAACTTTTGGAGCTTCCCGGAAAAATAGAACAGATATTAGAAACCGTTGAGCCATTGCGTGTACTCACTCGCAGTTTTGCTAGTAACAACATAGTTTTATTCTTAGGTAGAAATATTGGTTACCCAGTTGCGCTGGAAGGTGCGCTTAAACTCAAAGAGCTTGCCTACATACATGCTGAAGGATTTGCTGGTGGCGAGCTTAAGCATGGACCCATTGCCCTCATTGATGAAGGAACACCCGTTATTGCAATCTTGCCGGTAGGCCATGAGCATGCATTGGATGAAAAAATGCTCAGCAATATTCAAGAAGTGAAGGCGCGTGGGGCCAGAGTAATTGTTATTGCCGAAGAAGGAGCAGCAGTTGAAGGCGCTGAACACATTATTCGAATACCTGTTGTTCCTGCGCTTTTTCAACCGGTGCTTGCAACGGTTCCGCTGCAGGTCTTTGCTTATGAGATGGCTGTTGTCCGTGGAAACGATGTAGATCAGCCTAGAAATTTAGCTAAGTCAGTCACGGTGGAGTAAATGCGCAAGGCTCAAATGTTTCGAGCACTTCGTTGGTCGTCACTTCTTTTTGTAGGTTTTTTGATAGTCACTCAACAAGTCATGAGTTATGGCCCATTAGTAAATTTTGATAATCACGTTAATCGAACTCATAGACCCCGCTTCGATGGTTTATCAGGCTTCTTATTGCGAAGGCTTGATGACTTAGGTCTTCGTTGGTTGACTGCAACTGTTTTATTACTTGCTGCAGCCTTCATCGCTTATAAATTTAAAACGTGGCGTCCCTTAAATTTAGCTCTACTCTCACTTCTTGCACTCAATGGGGTTGTCGGGGTATTTAAAATCTTTTTAGGTCGCACTAAGCCACGTGATGGCTTTGATCTTTTGCACGCTGGTGGCATGTCGTATCCAAGTGGCCATGCATCTAATGCAGTTTTATCGTGGGGAATCTTGGCTTATTTGATTTATCGATATGCACGCGTTGACAGATTTCAGGGACGATTGGCAAGTGCGGGGGTCGTCTTAATCTCACTAACAATTTGTGTAGTTTCATTAATTCGCCACACACATTGGTTCACAGATTTATTAGGTGGGCTTTTTATTGGTACATCTCTCTTGGTCGCTGTGATTGCGGTAGATCGCTATGTTCCTTCGAAGAGTCAACTGCACTAGGCTTAAACCATGATTGATGGAATCGGAATCGATGTGGTTGATATCGAGCGCTTTAAATCCTCCATCGAGCGCACTCCAGGACTGCTGACCAAGCTTTTTACCTCAGCAGAAGGAATAAAACCCATCCACTCTCTAGCCGCTCGTTTTGCGGCAAAAGAGGCCTTATATAAGGCGCTCAATGCAGGCAAAGCTTTGCCTTGGCATGACGCTGAAGTTATTAACTTAGAAAGTGGTAAGCCGGCCTTTCTTTTTCGTGGAGAAATCGCTGACCTCGTTGATGGTGCCACCGTACATTTATCACTCTCGCATGATGCAGGAATTGCATCTGCCATGGTTATTGTGGAGCGAAGTTAATGGAACATCGCGCTGAAGCACGAATTGATGTTTCTGCAATCGCAGCAAATATTGCGTTTTTGAAATCTCAATCTGGAGTAGAGCTTTTAGCAGTAGTTAAAGCAGATGCATATGGTCACGGTTTAATCGAAGTAGGTCTTGCGGCCGAACGTGCAGGAGCGGATTGGTTAGGTGTAGCTTTACTGGAAGAAGCAATTTTGCTTCGCACTCGTGGGGTTCGCATTCCCATTCTTGCTTGGTTAGTTTCACCCGGATCAGATTTTCAAGCCGCAGTCAACCACGACATTGATGTTGCTATTTCATCAATTAAGGCTTTCAATGAAATTTCCTTGCTAAAAGTTAAACCACGAGTCCATATTGAACTGGATACAGGTATGACTCGAGGTGGTTTTCTTGATGAGTGGCAGGAGTTTTTAACTCTCGATTTATCGCACCTAGACATAACTGGAGTTTTTTCACACTTTGCGCGAGCCGATGAACCTGATGAACAACAAAATCGTGATCAGTCGGCGAGATTTAATCAGATGGTCGCAGACTTAGCTGCAGTGGGAGTTAATCCGCCGATCAAGCACTTTTCAAATTCAGCGGCAACGTTAAAGAATCATGCTGCAGCTTTTGATTTAGTACGCGCAGGAATTGCGATGTATGGCTTAAGCCCAGACGTCAACACACTTGGTTCAAGCAAAGAGTTGGGGTTAAAACCTGCAATGCAAGTGCGCGCAAAACTTCACTTAGTAAAAACCGTCCCTGCCGGTTCAGCTGTTGGATATGGCGCCTCTGCAATTACGCAAACGCAAACAAAGGTAGGGATTGTGGCAATGGGCTACGCCGATGGTATTCCCCGTAATTCCCAAGGCGCAGGGGTGACGTATGAGGGCATAAGAGCGCCAATTTTGGGCCGCGTCTCCATGGATCAGTTTGTTGTCGACTTAGGAGGGGACTCAACAGCCCAATCTGGGGATTGGGTCATTGTTTTTGGTGATGGCTCTCATGGTGAGTACACGGCCGATGATTGGGCGCGCGCATCTGACTCAATTAACTATGAAATAACCACGCGGATTGGGCCGCGGGTGCCTAGAATCTACGCACCTCATGTCTACTAATACTGCAGCGCTGCGCGTCGAGGGAGTAACAGTCTCCTTTGGCGGTTTGCGGGCCCTCAATGATGTCTATTGTGAAATTGGTAAGAATGAAGTCGTAGGTTTAATTGGCCCGAATGGTGCGGGCAAGACAACTTTATTTAATGCACTGTGTGGAATCGTTACACCTGATCATGGAAAGTTTTTTCTTGATGGGCACAAGCAAGATTTCCCTCGAACCGATAATTTGGTCGATATTGGTATCGCACGCACACTGCAAGGCGTTGGTCTCTTTGGTGAGTTAACAGTTTTGGAAAATGTCATGATTGGCGCCCAACACTTAGCACGCACGGGTTTAATTTCTGCAGCTCTAGCCCGTAATGGCAAAGATGAGAATCGCATTCGTGAACGTGCACGCGTTGCCCTAGAACGCGTTTATGCTGGCGGTCTTGCAGATCGTCGTGCAGACACACTTTCCTATCCAGATACAAAGCGTGTTGCAATTGCTCGTGCACTTGTAAGTGAGCCTTCAATTTTAATGTTGGATGAACCTGCGGGCGGATTAGGAACCCAAGATATTGAGTGGATGAATCTCTTGATTCGTAATTTAAGTGCACAGATGTCAGTGCTATTAGTTGAACACCACATGGATGTTGTTATGAGCGTCTGTAGCAAGTTGTATGTTCTTAACTTTGGTGAAGTTATTTCAAGCGGCAGTGCAGAAACTGTTCGTCGCGATCCTGCAGTTATTGCCGCCTATCTTGGAACGGGGGCATAGATGACGCTGACCGTTTCAGAGCTCACGATTCATCATGGTGCAATATGTGCCATCAATAATGTCTCCTTCTCGGTTGCCAAGGGGCAGTTAACCGCCGTTATTGGCGCTAATGGCGCTGGCAAGACCACTTTATTGCGGGCGCTATCTGGCCTGAACAAGTCGACCCAGGGCCACGCAACATGGAATGAGCACAATCTTCTTCACTCAAAGCCTGAGTCAATTGTCAGGCATGGGGTATCACATGTTTCAGAAGGTAAAGCGGTTATTCCAGAGTTAACCGTGAATGAAAACTTAGAGCTCGGAGCAATTTGGCGCAAAAATAAGCAAGAGGCACGTGAAACTAAAGAACAAATAACTTCTATATTCCCGCGACTTGGTGAGCGTTTAAGTCAACGTGCAGATTCATTGTCTGGAGGCGAGCGTCAAATGTTGGCCATTGGTCGTGCGCTGATGTCCAAACCACAATTACTACTTTTAGATGAGCCTTCTTTGGGTTTAGCCCCATTGGTTATCGAACAGATATTTCAAACTATTAGAGATTTGACCACGTCAATGGGTCTGACCGTAGTTCTTGTCGAACAAAATGCCATGGGCGCATTAAAGATTGCAGATTTTGGAGTTGTTTTGAACTTAGGAAAAGTTGCAGTTACTGGAACTGCCCAATCACTCATGGCCGATCCGCAAGTGCGCGCGGCTTACTTGGGATACTGATCATGTTTCAATTTATAAACACTCTGCTCATAGGAATCACTGCCGGATCAATCTATTCATTAATGGCGATTGCAATCGTTTTAGTATGGCGCAGTACGCGAGTTGTTAACTTTGCACAAGGCGGATTAGCTTTAGCGTCATCGTTCGTCGGCGCATCAATTCTTGCCAGAGAGATTTCTTTTTGGATTGCCCTGCCGCTTGCCATGATTGCCGGAGCGCTCTTTTCTGCTTTAACGGAATACTTTTTATTACGCCCATTGCTTAAGCGCTCTGGTGACAAAGGCGAAGAGATTTTCTTGCCAATTATTGCAACGCTAGGTTTACTTGGAATTATTAAAACCATTCTTAACTTTACCTATGGAGATCGGATTGGTTCAATCCCACCCCCAATTTCCGATAGAGGTTTTGTCGTAGGCGGACAGGTAATTGCACTTTCGCCAATGCGGGTGTTGATTCTTGGCATCGTGCTGGTACTGATGGTTTTGTTGACCTACCTCTTCCAAAAAACCAATCTGGGCTTATCACTGCGAGCATCCTCATATGCCCCAGAAATCTCACGTCTTGCCGGCGTTCGCGTAGATTTGATTCGAACTGCAGGATGGGCAATATCTGGTGCAGCAGGTGCTGCAGCAGGAATATTGCAGACTACAAATGGTTCAGGTGCGATTTCACCAGAGTCTTTCGAATTTAGTTTGCTACTTGTTTTTGGCTTTGTCGCTGCGGTTATTGGTGGAATTGAAAGCTTGATTGGTGCAGTCTTGGGTGGACTTACTCTTGGAATTATTCTTGCTTTCATTTTGATGTATTTAGGTGGATCACTTGTGTTTTTCTCTGCGTTCTTAATTCTGATAGTAATTCTAATTGTTCGACCACAGGGAATTATTGGCGTCAAAGGTGGTCGTCGTGCATAAATTACAAAACTTACGATTTAGAACCGCAATCGGATTCTCTTTCATAGGGCTCTTTGTCTTTTTCTTAAGCAATATCGTGGATGAGTGGCGTTCATTTCAAGGTGCAACGGTTGCAGTCTACGTAGTTGCTATCGCTTCAATTATTCTGCTCACTGGTTACTCAGGACAAATTTCACTGGGCCATGGCGCACTGTTAGCTATTGGTGCATATGCCGCAGCCCTTGCACAGATTTATGCGCACTTGCCAATTTGGTTGTGTTTTGTAACAGCAGTATTGGTCACAGCGTTTTTTGGCGCATTATTAGGTGTTGCCGCTGCTCGATTATCTGGGCCTTATCTTGCTGGAACAACACTGGCATTAGCCGTTGGTTTACCATCGATTGCAAGCCAATTTTCATTCTTAGGTGGCGAACAAGGAATTTCATTTAGCGTGGGTTGGCCACCGTTATCGCTTGGCTCGGATTTTACGCAATATAAGTGGTTCTTCTGGATCGCAACAATTGCTGCGTTAATCATGATGTGGTTTGTTCGCAATATTTTGCATTCGCGTTATGGCCGAATGTGGCGGGCAGTTAAGAGCAATGCCGTAGCCGCTGAGCTGACTGGGATCCGTATTGGCGCCTCTAAAGTCTTGGCCTTCACCATCAGCTCTGGCGTGGCCGGCCTTGCCGGAGCCCTATTAGCCATGATTACCAACAACGTTTCCCCCAGCGCCTTCCCGCTGGCCCTCTCGTTCTCCCTTGCGACCGGGGCTGTTCTATCTGGTGTAAACACCCTTGGGGGTGTAATGATTGGCTCATTAGCACTGGTCGCAATACCTGAAATCGCCTCCTCAGCCTCGAATCTGTGGAGCGGATCAGAGAATACGGCTATGTTATTGCCCGAACTGATTGTCAGTGCGCTGTTAATTCTGACGGTTTTCTTAGCCCCTAAGGGACCGATTGAAAAACTTCGCGCTCGACATCATCGCTAGATCAGTAAGTTTGGAAAGCAGTTAGTAAGGAACGGCACGCAAACCCGCAAGGGCCCTCGATGAAAGGAACAACATGTCCAGTAAGGCTCGTCGCACACTTCTCATAGTTCAAGCGGTGATAGCTGCAGGCGCACTCTCACTCTCTGCATTGCCCGCGCAAGCGGCAGAGGTAGGCGTAACATCAAGTGCAATCAAGCTTGGTATTACTCTGCCAATGAAGGGCTCTGCAAGCTACGGCTATAACCAACTCCCTGGCGCTATGAAGGCATATTTTGATTATGTCAACGCCAATGGTGGAGTAAATGGCCGTAAAATTACACTTGTTGTAAAAGATGATGGCTATCTTCCAAAGCAGGCGATTCAAAATACTCAAGACCTCATTGGAAAAGACAAAGTATTTGCCATGGTCGGCGCACTTGGAACTGCAAATAATCAAGCAGTTGCAGATGCAGTAAACCTAGGCCGCCGCGGAATCCCTAGCCTATTTATCAACACTGGCTTTAGTGGATTCAACGATCGCAAAGCGTATCCAACCTCTTCAACACTTTTGCCTTCATATGTAATGGAAGCAAAGTTGATGTCTAAGTACATTAAAGAGACATATGCAGATAAGAAAGTCTGCCTTCTCTACCAAGATGACGATTTCGGTGATGATGCCCTCGTTGGCTTTGATAAAGATCACGGCAATCTAACTTTCACGTCAAAGATTGCATATCCATCACTGTCACAAGGTGTTGCTGGAGTTCCAGATGCTTGGGTTGGTAAGTTCAAGGCTGCTGGATGCGAAGTACAGATCGTATTCGGTGTTTCTTCTGCAACTCTTTACACAGTTCTTGCTGCAGCAAAAGCACAGTACGCACCAAAGTGGATTCTGGGCTCAGTAGGAGCAGATATTGCTTCAATTAACCCAGCGACTACCCCTTACATCATCGGCGCAACATCGATGTCATTCATGCCATCTGTTGTAGATCCAAAAGATGAATATGTAGCTAAGTTCAAGGAAATTCACGCTGTATATAACGCAAAGGCTAAGTTCAACAGCTGGGCGCTTATCGGCATGAACTCAGCGTTCCTCACTGTTCAAGCTCTAAAAGCTGCAGGAAAGAACTTGACTCGTGCAGGACTCCTTGCAGTTCTTGATTCCGATGGAGCCAAGCTTGCTAACGCTGGACTAGTTCCATTGAACTACTCAAAGACAAGCAACGTTGGTTACAACGGATACTGGTTCGGTAAATTCAATTCAACTGGTGACCTTGTACCAAATGACACATTCACATACACCGTTTACACAACTGATTCAGGAACTGGTGCAGTGGAGAAATCTTCTTACTCACGTCCAAGCATGCCAGCGAAGGGATTACCAAACTAATGAGAACCGCTACATTTAAATCACGCGCATTTGCGTTCATTTCAGCAACCTCGTTGCTTGCAGCGTTAGTTGTTGTATCGCCAGCTACAGCTGCTGTTGCAACTGGTCCAACCTGTAATGCAGCTACTCCAGTACAAACATGTACTGGAACGACTTCTGACGGTGCGCTCTATGAAATGCGCGTTCCTGCAACGTTCAATGGCACAGTCACAATCTGGTCACATGGATTTGGATCTAATACCTCATTTCCTGCAGCTGGATTAACAATTGACTCATCGCCTCAAATTGCACCAGCCAATAATGCTGTCCTCGTTAAGTATCTAACCGATAAAGGCGTTGCAGTTATTGGTTCTGGTTTTAGCACCCAAGGGTGGAATCTTGATGAAGCAGTAAAGACAAATACTGAACTCGTCGGAATCTTCAAGGCTAAGTTCACTGACACCAAGAAGGTTGTCGCATGGGGTTACTCCATGGGTGGAGGAATCACTCAAGCATTTGCTGAGCAACATCCAGAGTTAGTATCTGCAGCAGCTGTTATGAATCCAGTTGATGCATGGGATGCTCAAAGCAAGTACTTCGTAGACCTACTGTGGCTGCTAAAGAACTGGTTTGATCCATCAATTCAATTGACTGGTTATGCCGCTGGTGTCACTGGTGATATGCAGATGCTGGGAGACATTGCAAAGTACACAGCAATCTTGAAGTCACTTCAAGCAAGCGTTGCTACTGGTGCTTGGCCATCAACATCAAGTGCATCAGCAAAGGCACTTCAATCAGCTGGAATTCCATCACGCAGCGCTCTTCTTCTGATTGGTCGCTTAGCTGGAATAAGTGCACAAAGCTCATCATTTGATGGCATTGCTGGACCAGCTACTTCTGCAGTAACTGCATGGCCGCTTGCTTATGCTCCAGCACTTGGAACTCTTGAAAACATCAGTGCTGTCATTGGCTACGCTCTTCTAGGCGCTCGCGATATGCAGTCCAAGATGGGTGGAAGTAACTTTGATAACTCCACAACGGATTATTCAAAGCAATTAAGTGCGGCAGATCGAGCAATTTACAACGCCGGCTTCAGTGGAAACACTGCAATTGCTGGAATGTTATCTACGCTTAATCCATTGAACCCAGATGCACCTCGCATCAAGGCTGACGCTGCAGCTGTGGCGAAGTCAAAGGCGACGATGTATCAAAGCACTGGCAAAATCAAAGTCCCAACAGTTGTCCTTATGGGTCAGAACGATCCAGTAGAACCTGCTGGAATCGTGCAGCGCATGGCAGATCTATATGAGCAAGATTTCGCTGCGGCGAAAGAGGCTGCAAAGGCTGCTAATCAATCAAGTGGATATGTTGCACCTCGACGTCAACTTGCTGTGCTGTGGAGTGTAACTCCAAAGACTTGGTCTAAGTTCACTGCAGATGGATTACCAATTCCAATTGCAGGAACCCCAGGAACTGGACATACAAACTTCACTGCCGCTCACTACAAATTCGTCATCGACGCCGCTCTCACAGCTGCATCGACCGGAGCTCTTCCATACAAGCTAGAGGTCAATCAATCGTTCAAGAAAATGTTGTTAACAATTGATCGTACTTCTGCTTATGCTTGGATGAAGCATTACACAACTAAGTAATAGCTAGTTCGTTACTACAGCAAAGAGGGGCCTGGGAAACCAGGCCCCTCTTTGCTTTACTATTAATACCTAATGATTACAGTTGCAAGCCCTGAAGCGATGTTCGCACTTGGCTCCTCACTTGCCCAGCATCTGCGAGTTGGAGATCTAGTGCTCCTGAACGGTCCTTTAGGCGCGGGAAAAACAGTTTTAGCCCAAGGCATCGGTCGTGGGCTTGGAATTGATGACATCACCTCACCCACCTTTGTTATATCTAGAGTTCATAAAGCTCTGATTCCGATGATTCATGTAGATGCTTATCGTTTACTGGATACAAATAATCCCAGCCTTTATTTAGATGATTTAGATTTAGATACAGATAACGCAGTAACTGTTGTCGAATGGGGCGGAGCAGAGTCAGCTCGACTCAATGATGATCGCCTGGAAATCACGATTGATCGTAGCGATGAGATTCGACAGGTGAGCATTGCGTGTATAGGTAAGCGCTGGAATGGTTTTGTCCTATGACGATTTCATTAGCAATTGATACATCAACTTCGCGTACATGTGTTGCCATTATCGAGGATGGTGTGCTTTTATGGAGTGGACATAAAGATGGCGCGACTGCGCATGGTCCAGCATTACCATCTTTAGTATCAGAGGCAATTAAAGGTCATGCTATTGATGAAGTTGTTGTCGGTATGGGGCCTGGACCTTTCACGGGTTTGCGTATCGGTATCGCTTTTGCACGCAGCTTTGCTTTATCAAGAAATATAGAAGTACGGGGCGTGTGTTCACTTGATGCAATCGCAGCGCAGATTACATCTAAGGATTTCATTATTACTGTTGATGCCCGTCGTAAAGAAGTTTATTGGGCACGCTATATAGATGGTGTGCGTATTGGTAATCCAGCAGTCAGTTTTCCGAGAGATGTTGTAGGAAATGAGATACATGACAATCTCTTTCCAGATTTGATTGCCTTAGTTGCGTTGAAACAAGAGTTTGCCGAACCCATGTACTTGCGACATCCAGATGCAGTGGCGACGGCAGATAGATGACAACTTTTCGAGAGGCCTCTGCTCTAGATCTTCCCGTTTTAGTTTCTTTGGAAAAGACCTTATTTGCAGACTCACCATGGTCGATGGGTCAATTTAAAGAAGAGTTCAAGGGCGTTCCACGTACACATTACTTTCTTGTAGCAGTAGATGATGCCAATGAAATTATCGGTTATGCCGGCGTTATGGTCCCAGCCCCTGGTGTTGAAGCTGATGTATTAACTGTTGGGGTACTGGCGGCGCATCGTAAAGCCGGTATAGGAAAGGCCTTTATGGCACAGTTAGAGAGTTGGGCTATCAACAAAGAGTCCAATGCAATGATGCTGGAAGTTGGAGTCGAGAACGCCGCAGCAATCGCCCTATATCAGCAACTCGGTTATCAGGAAATCTCACTACGAACTAACTATTACGGAGCTGGCCTCGATGCACTAGTCATGCGAAAAGAGTTGCAATGACTGCGCCAATAGTTTTAGGAATTGAAACTTCATGTGACGAAACTGCTGTTGGTATTGTGCGCGGTCGCACTTTGCTAGCAAATGTCATTGCATCAAGTGTTGCAGAGCATGCACGCTTTGGCGGAGTAGTTCCAGAGATTGCCAGTCGTGCACATCTAGAAGCTATGCAGCCAACCATTGAGAAAGCACTGAAAGATTCCAAGCTCACACTCAAGGATATTGATGCAGTTGCCGTTACCGCAGGTCCTGGTTTAGTCGGCGCACTTTTAGTTGGGGTTAGCGCAGCAACTGGCTTGGCTCTTGGGCTGGATAAACCTATCTATGCAGTTAATCATTTAGCCGCTCATATCAGCGTCGATTTCTTAACCCATGACGAAGCTTTAGATCCAACTATTGCGCTCTTAGTGAGCGGCGGTCACTCATCGCTTTTACAAGTCGATGACATAACCGCATCAATTACTAAACTTGGTGCAACGATGGATGATGCAGCCGGTGAAGCTTTCGATAAAATTGCTCGCGTCATGAAGTTAGGTTTTCCAGGAGGTCCAGCAATCGATTCGTTAGCGCAAACTGGAGATGCACAGGCAATTGATTTTCCACGCGGTCTCACTACATCAAATGATTGGCAGACCCGTCCTTACGATTTTTCTTTCTCTGGGTTAAAAACTGCAGTCGCAAGATATTTGGAGGCAACACCTGATTATGCAAAAGCCAATGTGGCGGCATCCTTCCAAGAGGCGATCGTCGATGTTTTATTGTTGAAATCTTTGGCCGCGTGTAAGGCGACAGGAATTGATTCGCTAGTTATAGCCGGGGGAGTTGCAGCTAACTCCCGTTTGCGAGCGCTAGCTATGCAGCGCTGCGAAAAGGCCGGCATTCGCCTTCGGATTCCAGCCCCTGGCCTGTGCACTGACAACGGTGCCATGGTCGCAGCCCTGGGCTCCTTGATGGTCGCAGCCAACCGTGCCCCCAGCCCAATCGCCTTTGATGCCGATTCCAGCCTGCCAGTGGGGGTTATAAGCCTGTCCTAGACCCGATTTGCCCTTGGGAATAGGCACCTCTAACCTTGCGTTAGCACTCACGGGCCCACACTGCTAACTAGGCCCGCACGAGGAAAACAACGCAA
>Ga0214919_10005466_pt1 | contig 18040 bp, 12 predicted proteins | sample LL1503_MetaG_FD_177994 | JGI IMG/M metagenome (GOLD analysis project Ga0214919, IMG submission 177994) | Freshwater microbial communities from Lake Lanier, Atlanta, Georgia, United States - LL-1503 | ecosystem: Environmental > Aquatic > Freshwater > Lake | place: USA: Georgia | collected...
TAATTATTAAAATGAATTCAGATGAAGGATTATATATTATGCATACTCGCGAATTGCATACATTACAACTAGAAATTTATAAAATAGGTAGAAGTAATATTCTAGATAATAGAATGAAACAATATCCTAAAGGTTCTAAAATAATATGTATGATAAATTGTGAAAATTCTATATTATGTGAAAAAGAATTAATTAAATTATTTAAAGAAAAATTTGTTCAAAAATTAGAATATGGAACTGAATATTTTGAAGGTGATAAAAGACTAATGATAAAAGAAATTTTTAATTTTATAAATATTAGAAATGATGATTCTATTAAGAAAGGTCTTACAAAACTCGATATTTCTAAGAAATTAGATATTGATAAGAAAATAGATACTTCTAAGAAAAATAAGAATAAAGTTAAAATAAATTCTTCTAATAAAAAAAATGATAGAACGTGTCCTAAATGCAATCGTGAATTTAAATATTCTAGTATTTTACGAACTCATATGAAAACATCATTTCATTGTATATTAGCAAATGAAGAAATTGATAATTATATTTTAACCCAAAAAAAACTACAAAAAATTGTAACATTTGTAAAACCTATTCAATGCATTAATTGTAAAAACTGCTTTAAAACTAATTCTTCTTATAATAAGCATCAAAACTATTCTAAATGTGGTATTAATAACAAAACATAAAAAACATAAAAAAAACATAAAAAAACATAAAAAAACATAAAAAAACATAAAAAAATAAAAAAATTTAAAATAAAAAATACAAAAAACATAAAAATAAAATTAAAAAATTATATTATTATGTTTATGTTTATAAAATTATATAAAAGTATAGTATAATATAAAATGTCAAATAATATATCTACTATAAATACATTTATTACAAACACATTAACCACATCATTTTACAATAATTCAACTATACCAGGTGCAGCATATAATGAACAACATAATGATTCATCATTATCTTCATCGTATATAGCTTTAATAATATCTTTAATTGGTTTATGTAGTACAATACTTGTATCATATAATATAAAAAATATAAGAATATTTTGTATAAAGTTTGAATGTATAAAAAAAGAAATTGATGATGAAAAATGTAATACTAATTGTAATCATCATTGCAACGAACATAAAAATAATGAAAATAAAAATAATGAACATAATAATTTTGATGATGATTTTAATTATATTTATCTAAATACAAATCAAACAAATCAAACAAACGAAAAAATAATATTTAAATATTGTCCCATTTTAAATCTTCAAGGGTTTAAATTCTGTTTTTGCTATGTTTGCGTGCGGGATTTCCTAAATCCTGCTTAGTATCTCTCACTAACACTTTTATATTCCAAATCAGCAATTTCGAATATTTTCTTTTCAACATTTTCAATATTTTGCATCATATCTTTCTCATTAATATTTAGAATACCATCTTTATTAATACCATATTTATCTAATTCCTTATTATCTAAATCTACTCTAGAATCATTATTTGTTTTAAACAATCCATATTCATTAAGTTTATATCCTCTTTTCTTAAGTCTTTCTCTAATTAATTTATTAAATATTTTACCACCTGTATAATAAAGCCATGCATATGGCATTTCATCTATAAGTGTTAATCTAATATCTAGATGACGCCATTTATTACTAATAGGACTTTTTATTATTCCTAAGAATTTTTCATTACCTAAAGAAATTATTTCTAGAGACATTATAGTTTCTATTTGTTTTATAATATTTTTAAACATATCTAAATTATGAGTTACATCATCATTTACAACAATTAGCAAATCGATATCTTTACTAGTTTCTTTAGTTTCTGAAGGATAGCTACCTGCTATAAAACATTTAAGAAACTTATTGGATTTTTCAACAGTATGTTTTATTTGATTACCTATTTCTTTAATTTCTTGTCGTGGTATTAGTGTATTTAAGTCTTCATAGTATTTGAGACCTATTGTTTGTGTATTATTTAATTTTATTTTCTCTTGTGCTACAATTTTTCTAATATCATTAATAGTTCTAGTATTATATTTTGTTTTTAATTCTTTAATAAATTTTTCACCAAAGCCTAGAATATGATTTATATTAGTATTAGTATTGTATCCTTTCTTAGTTTGATTAATTGTATCTAATCCTTTTTCTTTAATAATTGGTAAAGTTCCAGTTTCAATAATTATGTCTATTTTATCTATCATTCCTTTGCCTATTCCAACTAGATTTTTTAATTCACTACCTTTAGTAATTGGTTTATTCCAATGTTTAATTTGATATATAGCACGTTCATATGAATTTACATGTATAATATCTTTTTCTTGTGCATAATAATTTTTAACAATAGTTAGAATATTTATTATTTTATTATTTATATTTTTAGATTTGGTTCTAGATACATTTATAATTTTTCTTTTTTTTGTTATCATTTTATTTAGTATTATTTTATTTAGTATAGTTATTTACTATTATATTATTTAGTATATAGTATATATTTATTCTATAGTATATATTTATTCTATATAAAGATATTTATAAAGATATTTATAAATCTAACAATTAAATTAGGTTATTTTTGAAAAATTTAATAAAAATTGAATATAAATATAATATTTTATATACTACTATATATACTATTATATATTATCTTGAAAGATGAGTTTTCTTAATTTTTTAAAAGATATATATCAAACTGATGATTCATTTGATTTCAATCATATACAGAAAATAACTCCAGAATGGATTATTTATATTATTGGAATACTAGATTTTTCAGTAAAGAGTCTCAAATTTGCAAGGAATATTAATAACAATTTTCTGACTGACATTTTACTTGCTTTGGTTGCAAATCCATTTATGCAATTAGAAACTCTCGATTTATCTTATAATGAAATCTCTGATGAATTACTCATAACTTTAGTCAATTTGTTGATTAATAATAGAGTATTTGTTAATTTGAAATCATTAATATTATATGGTAATAAAATAGGTGATATTGGTGCTAAAGCATTATCCACTTATCTAGCTTCTAATACAACATTGATATCACTTAATCTTAATAATAATAGAATTGGTAACAGTGGTGTAATTGATATAAATTTAGCATTAGAAACAAATCATACAATTCGAGATTTATATTTATCTAAAAACCAATATGATAGTGTTGGAGCAACATCATTTGGATATTTAATTAGTAGAAACAAAAACATATCAAGTTTATCTATTTCATATACTGATGTTTCTGATGCTAATAATATATCTAATTCTGAGGTTGTTACTAATAATATAGCATATGCATTAACTAAAAATAGTACATTAAAAAAATTTATATTAAATAATAGTAATATGAGTTTAGCTGATAATGATGCATTTGCATTTGCAGTACAAAAAAACAAAGCATTATTGTGCTGTAAAATAAACGATAAAACTGTTTATATTGATTATCTTAATAGAAATAAAATAATATGGGAAAATCATTATTGGAGTCGGCAAAGACATTTAGAATTTGTCGATTATCCTTATAAATATTTTAATCAGTTAATATTTAATAAGTATGAAGATACGTTCCATTCTATGATAACTTCAACTTTGCTTTGTGGAAGCGAATTTAATATATATTTGCCACCAGAAATGTGGGAATACATTTTCTCATTTTTTCAAAGAAAGAATATTATGGTTAGTATTTAAGACTATTCTATAGTTTTTTTTGTATGTGTAATAGAAAAATATAGAAAAAATATAAAAAAATATAAAAAATTGAAAAATAAAACTAAAATTTAATTATAAATACAAAAGTAATATTGTAATATTGTAATATTGTAATATTGTATTTATCTCTTTCAGAAAAATGAATATTGAATTATCCAAAATTTTTGGAGGTAATGCAGGTTTATTAGGCTTTTTTGGTCAAATAAATCACGCAGATGTTATCCTAGTAATTGAAGCAAACTTTGGTCACTGGCAAAACTTTGTCAATACTTTTGCACACAAGAAAGCTCTTGGTTGCACTTGTCATTCTTTTCAAGATATGATGAATAGCGGTTGCAATGCTTGCTATATATACTTAGTTGAACAAGATGTTTGCAATCTCAGAAATATGCGAGATTTCTATCCTGAATCTTATACAAAAGAAATGCGGGACGATTACAATGCAATTGTAAGAGAATGCAATAGAAGGGAAATTAATATGAATGTTTTTGTAATGCATTAATATATTTTGTAATAAATATAATTTTTTTATTCTAAATAACCTTCGTCTTCATTGCGTTCTTCAAAATACTTATAGATATCTTTTATTAGTTCTTCGGGACATTTTTCACTAGGTATTAAAACTTTGCAATTATTTTTTTTATAATTTTCCTTATCAAAATCCAAATGTATTAGAGGGTCGTATAAATGTTTTACTAAAATTTGCCATCTTTCTGTATATTTGCGATTCTTTTTCGAACCATGAAAATAATGTCTAATTACATTTGGAATATATCCTAGACGAAAGTTTTTTACTTTGTTCTGATATTCAATAACTGTTTGTTTATATCCATCGGTTGATTTAGCATCTACTGCTTTAATACCATGTCCAATTAGAGATAATGCCATTATATTATCGCTAGATCCTAATACACCATATTCATAGAGTCCGCCCATTTTTTCATAAGCTTTACGAGTACAAGCCCATGCATATCCTGGGTGCCAGTATTCTAATCCTTTTTCGCCATATTTTTTACCTTTACAATATTGATATCCAAAACTACTAAAAATTGTCATTGCCTTTTTATTTTTATCCATATCAACTGCATGACTAAAGAGTTGGATAATATCTTTTGAGCCATTAAGCAGTTTTAATGCATCTGTAGCCCATGTAGTACTCTCAAATTCGACGTCGGCATCTATCCACGCAAAGGCACGCCAGTTAGATGGAAGTAATCTTTGTACCCCAACATTTATCATGTTTTCTTTGTGCCAAATGGGTATTTTCGTACGAATTTGTAAATGTCTCGGACAATTGCTATCAGTTACAATAAATTTTTGGTTTCCATATGCAAATTCTACAATATATAATATAACATCATTTTCATCCATTTCCATACGTTTGATAAATTCTTTGGCTAATATGTATCTACGAGCATAAAGACAGGGATTAGAAACAACTATGATTACATGCAATTTGGCTTCAATTGGGTCATTATTTAATATAGCTTCTCTAATATCATTGGGTTTGTAATTAATATTATCAATTTCAATGTTGTTTATTACTGTCATTATTGAATAATTATCTTTCTATTCTTATATTTTTGATATATTTTTATTTTATAAGTTTGAAAATAAAAATATAAAAATATAAAATATAAAAATACAAATACAAAAATAAAAATAAATTTAATTACTAAAAAAACAATTTAAACACTTAATTACTTTAAAATATAACTCATATCGATTTAAATTTAATTAAAATGGATGATACAAAACCTGTAAAACGTGCCAGAAAACCTAAAGCAGTTAAAGAAGAAACTAATAATATTGATAGTATAACATTTGAAAATACAGAAAAAGATATAAATTATAAAGAAGTATTTAATAATGAAGTATTTGAAGAATCTAAAGAAACTAAAGAATCCAAAAAAACCAAAGAACCCAAAGAACCCAAAGAACCCAAAGAATCCAAAGAACCTAAAGCTAAAAAAACACCAGTTCCACGTAAGAAAAAAGAAGCAACATCTACACCAATTATAAGCCCAATAATTACGGAAACTCTAGACACTTTAGAAACCGATTTAAATGGCAATGGAGAGCAAAATATCCCCGCAATGGTTTCTCTATGTATTTCGGAACCACCCCATCACTCCCAACCCGCTATCACTAAATATCCTTATTCCGCAAACATTACAAATATTTATCATTTAAGTGATTTACATATTCAATTATATAAAAGACATAATGAATATCAAGTAGTTTTTGACAAAGTTGTAAATTATTTAAAAGCTGAAAAAGAGTATATGAATATTCCATTATCTAATAATACTGATATACCAGTAATTGCACTAATTACAGGAGACATTTTGCATAGTAAGAGTGATCTTTCACCTGAATGTGTGCAATTAACATATAATTTTTTAAAAGCGATTTCTAATGTAATGCCATTGGTTATTATACCTGGTAATCATGATATTAATATGAATAATAGAGAGCGTCTAGATGCATTAACACCAATTATTTCGGATTTACCTAAATCTAATCCAATTTATTATTTTTTAGAATCTGGAGTATATCAAATATCTAATTTAGTATTTTATCATGCATCTATATTTGATTATCAAATAATTGCGCCTATTAAGTCTGATGCATCTGCATCTGCATCTGCATCACCTAAATTATCACATATTATGTTATATCATGGTCGGGTTAATGGTGCTATCTTATTTAATGGTTTAGAAATTTCAGAAGATAATAATAAAACAGTAACACCTTCTACATTTTCCGCATATGATATAACTTGTCTAGGAGACATTCATAAACATCAGTTCTTAACACCTAATATTGCCTATGCTGGCTCATTAATTCAGCAAAATCTTGGTGAAGATGTAGATAAACATGGATTAATTAAATGGGATATTGCAAGTCGAAAAGGTGTTCATATACCTATTAAAAATGATTGGTCATATATAACTCTTTATGTGGATAATAAAAAAGCTAATCACCAATGTTCATTAAAAGATGGAACACACGATTCAGAATGCACACTTGCTAAAAATTTAAGGGTTCGAGTTCTTTATAGAAATACACCTGAAAGTTTTATTTCTGATTATATTACACTGTTAAAAATGAATCATACAGTTCATGAATATTCGTATCAAAATGACAGCAGCTTTTTAGAAAAGCAGGATAGCAGCTTTTTAGAAAAAAGCTGCACCAAAAATGATGAGGAAGATTTATATAATTTAGTAAATACAAATAACAAGGGAGCGCGAGGGGCTGAAGCCCTCGCCTCGTTAGATATAACTTCAGGTGAATTGCAGAATAAATTTCTTATCGAATATATTAATCAAAATGAACCCAATATTACTCTAGAACAAATAGAAGAAATTAAATCCCTAAATATTAAACAAAATCAAATCCTAAAAGAATCAAATAAAAATTTTAATATACAAGGATTTTCAGGTCATTATAAATTAAAAAGACTAGAATTTTCAAATTTATTTTCCTATGGTATGAGAAATGTAGTTGATTTTACTAATTTTAAAGGTATAATTGGAATAATTGCACCAAATCATTTGGGTAAATCTGCAATCCTAGATATAATTATATTTGCCCTATTTGATAAATTTACTCGAAAAGGTTCTACTAAAGATATAATAAATATCAGAAGCGATTTTTTTGATATTAGATTAGAAGTATCTATTGGTCAATGGACTTATACTATTGGTAAAAATGGAACTAGAACAAAAACAAATACAGTGTCATCTAAAATAGAGTTTTTTAGAACACATGATATTGAAAATACAGTAGAAAGATTAGAAGAAGATAATGCATCAAAAACAAAAGAACGCATTACAGAATTATTTGGTTGTTATGAAGATATTATAAATACTAGTTTTAGTATTCAACATGATAATAGTTGTTTTATTGATTCTGAAAATACTGATAGACGTAAGGAATTACAACGTATTATGAGATTTGACATTATTGATAAACTAGGTGATATGGCAAATCAATCTTTAACAAAATATAAAGATATTAGAGAACATATTAGTAAAAAGATTGATAATGATTTTATTGTCAATACTAAAAAAGCTAAACAAAAAGCGGAAATATTATTAGAACTTCATACTGAAAATAAGGCATATGCAAAGAGTAAAATTAAAGATTTACATGAACAGATTTTAGAGACTTCAAATAAACTAAATTCAGATTGTACAAACTTTCTTAAAGTAAACTCTTTTGATGAATCAGAAATGATTCTAGAAGAGTTAGTTTTAAAAATTCAAAATAATAATGATGAAAGTAATAAAATAATGGAATTATTGGGTGATGGTGTATGTTATTTTGATTGCAATAGTGATAGTGATTTTAATAATGTTATGAATTTATTAAAAGATACTATTATAAATAATGAAAATAAAAATAATGAAATAATAGAAGATGCAATTAAAAAACTAAAGCAAATTGAATATAAAAATGAAAAACTATATAAATCTCACAAACCTTGTAATATTAAAATTGGTGATGATTCAACACCTTTAGATTATTTAAATAATTTAAAAGATGCTAATATATTGAAAATAAAATCATATAAAAGTGAGATTAATCAAATTGATGATAAAATTGCATTATTAAAGGAAAAAGAAATTCAAATAGAAAAAAATAATGAGGCTATTTTATCTCTAGAAAAACAAATGATTAAATTACCAGATTCATTACTAGAATTAGTTACAGATAGTACCGATAATCTATATGATGAATATAAGACTTCTTTGAAAAAAATGATAGATAAGAATATTGTATTGGATAAGAATTCTGTGATAGATAAGACTAATATAAATACTATATTAGAATCTAAATCTTATAAAAAATATGAATCTATTGCTAAAAAATATTTTATTGCTTCTGAAATTTCTAAATATAAAATAGATAATGATATAAATGAAGAAATTATTCTAGAACAACAAAATATTCTAGAACAAGATAATATTAATATTAAAAATGAAATGAAACAAATTAGAACTCTAGAATTACAAATAAGGCAAATTGAATCAAAAATAGCTTCACTAGTAAATCAAAATCAACAAATAGATAATGATATAGACAATTTGGATAATAACAAGAAAATAAATGAAGAATTAGATGCAAATAAAACTAAAAAAGAAAAATATGAAAAAAGGGTTTCAGATATAGAATTAAATAATAAATTACTTAGAGATAAAACTAAATTAATTTATAAATATGAACACTTACAAAATAATAAAATACATTTGGAAAAAGATTTAATTAGTATTAAAGATATACTTAGTCAATTTGAAAATTATAAAACCCTCATTGAAGATAATTCTAAAATACAAAAAGAATTAGATAATTTGAGAGCTGAATTAGCAGATTTTGAAGAAGTACTAGAAGAAGTTGAAAAACAATATAACATAGAAAATACCAATTTAATCAAAAATATTGCTCTAATAGATCAACTTAGAAAAGATATTGCAGAAAATAAGGCAATTGAAAATAATTTGACATTATATACTATATACAGGAAAGCATTAAAACAACTACCATATTTATTATTAGCTAAAATACAACCTGTTTTAGAGAAAAAGGTAAATGATTTACTTAGTATTATAACAGATTTTACTTTAAAATTTGATATGTCAGATAGCAAAATAGATATTTATATAGATAGGTCAATTTACAAGAATGACGATACGGGTAAATATTCTGGTAAATTGTCAAGTGGATCTAAAGTAGATAGACACATATTAGTTAATAATGCATCTGGTTTTGAAAGATTTGTTTCTAGTTTAGCAATTCGTCTAGCACTTTTAGATATTAGTAATTTACCAAAAATTAATTTTATGGCTATTGATGAAGGATGGTCATGTTTTGATACTACTAATTTAAATAATGTTGGTCAAATATTGGATTATCTGAAAACTAAATTTGATTATATATTAACAATTAGCCACTTAACTGAAATTAAACAATATTGTGATACAATGATTAGTTTAAGAAAAGATGAAAAAGGGTTTAGTAAGATTATTATTTAGAATTATATGTGTTTTTATTTATTTTGGATTACATTGTGAAAATTATTTATTTTTTATTATCTAGATTTTTAATTTTTAATATTTTTATTATAATATTTACATATAAAATATATGTTATTTTCAATCAAAATATAAAACAATATTTTATATATATTTTCAATAAAATATTATATAAAAATAATAAATAAAAAATAAAATATTTTAAAAATTATTTAAAATAAAATATTTTAAAAATTATTTAAAATAAAATATTTTAAAAATTATTTAAAATAAAATATTTTAAAAATTATTTAAAATAAAATATTTTTATTTTAAGGATTATTTAAGGTTTATCTAATTATTATTAACTTAAAGACTAAATTAATTATTACAATAATTATTACAATAATTAGTTTATATATTACTTATTACTTATTAATTATAATATAGATTACTCAAATGGAAGACAACAATAATACTATTAATATTAATATTAATACTATTCTAGATACATTATCAAATGATATGTTTATAGATTTTTCACATATATCTAATTATGAACAAGTTTCAGAAAAAGAAAAATTAATTACTAGAATTACAAAAAATATTAATGTTATAAGAAATTTATATGTAAATAACATAATATGTGATAAAAATGTTATCAATAATATTTTTAGTTCTTTAAAAGAATTAAGGATTATTGATAATAAAAATAATAGTTTAATGCATTATAAAAAAATAAGAAAGATATTAGGATATATTATTTATGATATATATCGTTTTTCAAATTATCATGTTTTAATGTCAAATATACCAATAAAAACACTTATATTTAATAACATTGATGACATTGATGATTTTGAACTAATTACTTCTGAAATTATTTATGATACTATACAGAAATATATTGGTATTAATACTATAGATAATGTATTTCAAGTATCTGATAATAATTACTTGATTAAAATGATAAATATATTTGATAGTATAAAATTATGTAATTCTTTGAATAAAATGCAGATTGGAAGTAATATAATTAAAGTTGAATTATTAAATCCTATACCAATTCTTGTTGAACCAGTTATTATTAAAAAAGTTTCTGTTGAACAAGTTGTTATTGAATCAGTGCAAAGTGATGATTCAATAGTATCTGATTCAATAGTATCTGATATAATAACTTCTAATATCGATTTAGATAAAGAAGATGATGAAGAAGAAGATGATAAAGAAGAAGATAAAGAAGAAGAAGATGATAAACAAGAAGAAGATAAAGAAGAAGAAGATGATAAACAAGAAGAAGAAGATGATGAAAATATAGTTTATATATCAAAAGAATTTTCTAAAAATCAATCATTGTATAAGAAATTAGAAAGTAATATGGATGATATGAGTAATATTGATGATAAAATAGTTCTAGAAGAAATTAATCAAACACCTACATCATTAAAATCATCATTAGTTTCAGATATAGCTTATGGTATATATAATAAAGTATCTAATGTATTTAGTTTTTTCAGAAGAAGTTAATTATGATATTCTAAGTATGAGATTCAGATAATATAGTGCTCCAAATTGCTCTTTGTTTTACTGGGTCTTTATCTATTACAAACCAATTATCTTTAATTTGTAATTCTGCCCATTTTTGATCTAGTGCCCAAAATTCAAACCCTGCTCCAGAAAGTTTTCCAGGTTCCATATGATTATTGCATTTAGTAAATAAATTTAAAATACTATCTACATAAGTATCTTTAACAATATATGCAGAAGAAGTTGTTGCTGTTTTTAATTTTTGTATTTGTAAATTATTATTAATTGGTATTGGATTAAAATTATCATCTATCACTTTATTAGCTGTACCTAACATAATGACATTCCAATTAGAATGTTTTTCATCTAGAGTATCCATAGTTTTATTTAATAAATCATTAACTGTATCTGGATGCATATCTAATTCTGCATCATCTTCTAAAATTAATACACGTTTCCATTTATTAAGTTTTATCATGTTAAGTGCTAAAATATGAGATTGAATACATCCTTTATGACCATTTTTAGGTATAAACACACCACTTACTTTATGAACTTTAGCCATATTAGTATTAAGTTTTTCTAATTCTTTCATTAATAAATTTTTACGGTCATTGCGATTTTCAAGATTAATGTATATAATTGCATCTAGACGATTAATTCCTTTTTGTTCATTAAAAAAACTTTCTAAACTTTTATTTAGAATAAGCAATGCTAGTATAAATACTAATGTGAAAAATACAATATATTCTATATTATGTTTTATATAGTTTAGTAATTTCATTTTTTTTGTTATTTTATTTATTTTTAATAGTTTATAGTTTATAGTTTTTTAGTTTTTAGTTTTGTATTTTATAATTTAGTTTTATAAATTATTTAGATTTTATTTTTATTACATTTATATATATAAAAAAATCTAATTTATTATTAGTTTATTATTAGTTTATTATTAGTTTATTATTATATAATAATAATAAAAAAATAAAATATTATTTTTATAAATGAATACAAAAATAAGTAAAATAAGTAAAATAAATAAAAAATATAATATAAATAATTTAAATAATTTAAATTATTTAAATAATATATTATTTTTAATACTAATTATTTTAATTTTAGTATGTTTATCTTATTATTTTTATAATTATTTTTCATATAAATACAGTAGATATAATGAATCGTTTAATAATGAAAAAATAATAATACCAGATATAATTGGTGGTCTAGGTAATCAATTATTTGTAGTTGGTGCTGCATTTGCATATGCAAAAGATAATAATTATAAATTAATGTTAGATAATCGTAAAGATGTTATGTCTTATGGAAAACCACGTCAAACATATAATGAAACAGTTTTTTATAATATACCTGTTACAAATAATACTAAAAAAGATAATGATTTTATAAATCTTAATGAAAGTGAATATGCATCTAGTAATAGGAATAATGAAAATAATAGAAATAATAGTAATAATAATAATAAAAATATATTTCTAACTGGTGGTTACTATCAAGAAGCAAAATATTTTAACAAATATAGAAAAGAAATATTAGATTTGCTAGAACCAACTTCTAATACTTCAAATAAAATTAATGATATTTTTAGCCAAAATGGTATTTCTATTGGTAAAGATTTTTTAATAGCTATTCATATTAGATTAGATGATGTATATACACCAATTGATGCCGATAAAAGAGTATATGATAAAGATGAATATGATATTATCATACAAAAACTACCTGAACATTTAAAACAAAATCCTAATACAAAATTTATAATATTTTCAAATAATATACCTAGAACTAAAGAAATTTTCAAACCTGCACAAATTGATAATTCTAGAATGATTTATATACAATCTGAAGATTATGTTGAATTGGCTTTAATGGCTAAATGTAATTCTTATATTGCATCTCCTAGTACATTTAATTGGTGGGGTATTTATTTAAATAAAAGTGTTGTAGGGAATATATTCATTTATTGGAAACAAGATAGCAATTATAGAAAAGATTTTTATACTAAATATCAGTATTTGAATAAAAATATAGGATGTGGTCTAAATAATATAAATAGTATTGAAACATTTATATAAATAATTAATTATAAAAAATAATTAATAATGAATTTAATATACTAATATATACTAATTACAATTAAATAAAAAAATATACAATAAAAATAATATATACTTAAAAAATAGAAAGTGTAATATTATAAAATAATTTTACAAAATAATATTATAAAATAATTTTATATAATATTTATAATGAAAATTTTAAAATATAAAGTGAAAATAAATAAATATTATATTATATCATTAGCTATATTAATATTTATATTAATAATAATATTAATAACAAAAAATAAATTAAGTAATTTTCAAAATATAAGTGATATTGATAAGAAAAATAATATTTCAAAATGCTACATTATTTGTGAAAAAGAATTATATCCAGTTATAGAAGATTATATATTATCATTTTATAAAAAAATAAATGCATCAATAATGTTATATGATAAACCTAATGAAATTTCTATTGATAATAATAATATATATATATTTGTAAAACATATTCATAAAGAACAATTATCACAATTAAATAATAATACAAAAAATGTATATTTATTAAATACTGAACAATTAGTTTTATTTGATCATACACCTAGAATAAATGCATATCCTAAATATATTAAAATGCTAGATTATAATAAAGCTAATTTAAAATATTATAATGGTTATTATACTAAATTTATACAATATCAACTTAATTTTGATGAAATATATAATTTACCAAAAAAGAAAGATATATGTATAATGTCAAATATAACTGATTATAGACAAAAAATATTAGATGAATTTAAAAATAAAAATGTTGATGTTGATATTATTAATGGTTGGAATCAAGAAAGAGATAGACAATTATTTACATATAAAATTATAATAAATTTGGGTTATAGTGATAAACATAAAATTTTTGAATCATTAAGATGTGATAGATGTATATTTAATAAAATGATTGTTATTAGTGATAAAAAAGAAGATATTGATTTATATAATCTTAAAAATTATATGATATTTGAAGATTATAATAAAATTACTAATAAAGCAATAGAAGTACTTAATAATTATGATTTATATTATAAAAAATTAGGTTTAGATACATTAGATTTAAATAAATTAAAAATTGAACCAGTTATTTTATAATTTTTGTATATTGTGCATTTTGTGTTATTTATGTTATTTATGTTATTTATGTTATTTATGTTATTTATGTTATTTTATGTATTTTTCTGTATTTTTCTGTTTTATTTTTTCTCTTTTATTTTTATCTGTATAAATATTAAAATATAATTTTATTGGTTTAATTTATAATTTATAATTTATAATTTATAATGTATAATAATAAATTTAATAAATATTACATTATTTTTATTATTATTATTGTATTAATATTGATATTTAGATGTATTTTTAATATAAATAAACTAGAAAATTTTAATACAAATAATACATTAAACACTAATAACAAATATGTATGTATATATGCATATTATGAAAAAGATGATATGTATAAAGAAAATTTTAAATATTTTTTAGATAATGTTGTATCAAAAAAAAATGATATTGATTATTTTATTATAATAAATGGTGATTGTACAGTAGAATTACCTAATGAAAATGAAAATGAAAATAAAAATGAAAATGAAAAAAATAATAAAAATAATAATATTAAAATAATTAGACGTGAAAATGTTGGTTTTGATTTTGGTGCATGGTCTCATTGTATTAAAAAGTATATAAATAAACCATATGATTATTATATTTTTTTCAATACTTCTGTAAAAGGACCATTTCCATCAGATACTAATTGGTTGCAAAAGTTTTTAAATTTATTTAAATCAGGACCTAATAATGTAAAGCTTGTAGGAACATCTATTAATGTATTAAATAATTTTGATAATTTAGGTAGTAATACATTAAATCATTATAAAGAATTATATAATTATAATGGACCATATACTCACGTTCAAAGTATGTTTTTTATATTGGATAATGAAGGATTTAATATTCTTAATAATGAAAAATTCTTTGATGATGAAGAAATATTAAATAAAAATAAAGATATATGGTATGTAATTTTCAATAAAGAAATTAAATTATCTCAAATTTTATTACAAAAAGGATATAATATAAATTCAGTTTTATCTAATTATAAAGATGTTGATTATACTAAAATAAAACAAAATTTTAATCCTACAAGTGAAGACCCATATTATATAAATGGATATTTTGGAAATACTATAACTAAAGAAGATGCTATTTTTTTTAAGACTAATAGATTATAAATAAATATATATCCATATATTAAGTTAATTAAAATTATTATAAAATTATAATACAATATTATTTTAAAATGAAATCTGGATATAATAAAAATTTAATATATATTAAATTTTTTATAATTATTTTAATAATATGTTTTATTACATATTTTATATATAAAATATATATAAAAAAAAATTCTTATGATTCTTATGATACTTATGATACTTATGATTCTTATGATACTTTCGAAGATATTGTCGATGATAGATTTACAAATCTGATTTATTATGATGAAAAAAATAATATTATAGATTCTCAAAATCTTGAAAAAGATGAACAAGATATTGCAAAAAAATACATAGATCCAGATAATGTAGTTTTAGAACTTGGTGCTCGTTATGGTACTGTATCTTGTGTAATAAATAAAATATTGAATAATAAAACAAATCAAGTAGTTATTGAACCAGATGAAACTGTTTGGAATTCTTTAGAAAATAATAAAAATATTAATAAATGTGGTTTTCATATTATTAAAGGTTTTGTATCAAATAAAAATTTTGAATTATCTGATAAAGGATATAGTAGTAGTGCTACTGAATCTACTAATTCAAAAATTAAATCATATAAATTACAAGATATTGAATCACAATATAATTTAAAATTTGATACATTAGTAGTTGATTGTGAAGGATGTCTAGAAACTTTTTTTGACGAATATCCTCATATGTACATTCAATTAAAGAATATTACATTTGAAGAAGACCAATCACATAAATGCAATTATGATAAAATTAAAGCAAAATTAGTTGAAAATGGCTTTGTTAAAGTTTATGAAAAATTTAATGAAGTTTTGAGGAGTATGTGGAAAAAGAATTAAATGATTTTATAGTTTTATATTTTTTATTATGTATTTTTTATTATGTATTTTATTATTTGTATTATTTATAATTTATTATCTATATAATCTATAATAACAAATTACCATTATGGCAAAAACAGGATTTAGAAAATCCCGTGCGCAAACACAAAAAAAAAGCCTGACCAAAGCAGCTTTTCAAAAAAGCCGCGCCAAAACAGTTGAGGAAACCATGGGTTCATTCGCAATAGGTGTGAATGATCCAAATGGAATTTATAATAATCCATTTACAAATGAGCCATATAGAAACTTATATTCGAAAGAAATAAGAAGTATTAAAGGAGAAATGTTACCTTGCACATATGCAAATTTTGCAAAGATATGGACTAATTTAATAGTCTATAAAAATAAAGATGAATTAATTGAAAAAATTAGTAATAATCAAATTATTCTAGCAAAAGCTGGAACTGGTGTTGGTAAAACTGTACTCATTCCTCGTATAGCTTTACATGCTCTAAATTATAAATATAAAGTTATTTGTACTGTACCTAAACGTTTGTTAGCTCGTAAAAATGCTACTTTTATTGCAGAATGTATGGATGTTAAATTAGGTGAGCACGTGGGTTATTATTATCAAGGTGAAAATGAAATCAATAAAAGAGGTGTGCAAACTAAGCTAATATTTACTACAACAGGTAGTCTCATTTCTAGAATGACAGGTAATGATCCAATGTTGAGTGATTATAAATGTATTATAGTTGATGAAGCCCATGAACGAAGTGTTGAAACTGACCAACTATTATTATTACTTAAAAATGTATGTAAAATCCGCAAAGACCTTAAAGTAGTTATTATGAGTGCTACAATCAATTTAGATACCTTTCGCAATTATTATCCATCTAAATTATTTAAATTTGGTGAAGTAGATGTTGGTTCCGAATCTATGTTTGAAGTAAAACAATTTTTCATGGAAAGACCTCTAGATTGGAAAAAGACGGCTGTTGATATAACCATGAAACTTCTTAAGAAAACTATTATCGGAGATATTATGATATTTGTAAAATCGGCTGGTGATGCTAATATTGTTATTGGTGGTATTGAAAAAGCAATGATAGATTTTCGTAATGATTTTATTAAGAATAGAAAAATGTCTAAAACTTCTCATACTAAAAAGAAATCTGGTTCTAGAACTAGAACTGGGTCTATATCTGGTTCTAGAAGTAGAACACAAAAAAGTAATAAACCAAAAACTAAAAAAGAATTAGAATCAGAATCATATACAATTAATCCCTTTTGTGTTAAACTAGAGGGTTCTAGTCCAAAATTAGAATCTGATTTAGCAACTAGTAAGACTATGTATAAAAATCAAAAAAATGAAAACGGTTATCCATATACAAGAAAAATAGTAGTTACTACCAATGTTGCTGAATCATCACTTACTGTAGATGGTATTGTTTATATTATAGATTCTGGATATGAATATGAAGAATTATATGAACCCAATAGTAGAGCCAGAGGTCTTATAGAAAATAATATTGCTCAAAGTGCTGTAATACAACGCAAAGGCCGTGCTGGACGCGTTGAAGCCGGATTTTG
>Ga0214919_10005467_pt1 | contig 18032 bp, 15 predicted proteins | sample LL1503_MetaG_FD_177994 | JGI IMG/M metagenome (GOLD analysis project Ga0214919, IMG submission 177994) | Freshwater microbial communities from Lake Lanier, Atlanta, Georgia, United States - LL-1503 | ecosystem: Environmental > Aquatic > Freshwater > Lake | place: USA: Georgia | collected...
GTGCTGGCGGGTTGGCGGTAAGGCCAGTCGGCGCCGGGGGCAGTTTGGGGCGAAGTGCGTAGCACGAGAGATTCTCCTGGAGCGAGTTGGAGATAGACGCTCTGACCGCGGAGGGCGGCGCGGCCTTGTTGGTCGTTTAATGGATTGAGGAGGCTGACGGTGGCGACAGGTACGCCCAATTTTACCCAACCCTCGAAGGTTTGGGCACCGAGGTTGGCGATGAAGTAGTCGTGGGCGCCAGGGCCGGAGGAACGCCGAATGAAATTAAGGCCGAGCTCGGAGAAGGCTTCGCGGCGCACGTGCGGGGCGAGTGCGGCGAGCACCTCGGCGTTGACGGTGATGTTGGGACGAAGTTGCGCGAGCGCGGTTTGGAACGTGGCTCGACGCTCGGCTAGGCGGCCGAAGCCTGGGACATCTTCGGGAAGTTTCTCGAAAATGATTTTTGCACCGTTGGCGGCAAGAGCGGCGAGTTTCTGAGCGGTGGCGACGGGCATGCGGCGAGTCGCAGGGACCACAAGGACGCGGTAACGGGTGTTGCCTGCCGTAAGGAGCGCGCCGGCATCGGGGAGAGTTTGCAGAAGTTGTGCGTCGGAAATGTAGTCGAAGGTATAGCCCTGAGCCATGAGGGCGCGGGCGATTTTGCCGACGGGTTGGTCGGGGAGCCATTTGACGTGGTGAACGGTGAACGTTTTGACGGTGCCGACTTCGTCGTCGAGGAGGTCGTCAAAGGGCCAGTAGAGCAGGATATCGTTGTCGGGTTGGCCTCGTTGAAGAATGGATTGGACGCGGGCGACGTAGCGGTTGAGGGCACTGAAATCCTCCCACCACGTGTTGTTGGGATTGAATTGCGTGGCGGCGTAGAAAAGCCAGCCGGGCCAGGGGGCATCTTGAGGGGAGTAAACGGCACCGTGGTAAAAGATGTGGTTGATGCCGTCGGTAAAAATGCGGTCCAGCTCGGGCTTCACGAAGGCGAGGGATTCTTTCCAGTGATCGCGCAGCCACGTGGCTGATTCGCTGGAGGCGAGCGGGTGGCCGGCGACGTGGGAGGCAGAGGAGGCGAGGCGGACGACGAGGGATTCGGGGAGGTCTTGGTTATTGCGGGCGATGTCGGCGGCTTCGCGCCGCAGGCCGGGGATGGGAAACGGGGTAGAACCGAAAATTTCGGTTTCAGCGATGTCGGCATTGGCGTAGAGATCGAGGAGATTACCGGGGGCTCCGTGGCTTTGGTTGCGCACGATGTAGCCGTGATCGTGCGACCATTTTACCCAGGTGCGCAGGTAGTTGAGATGGAGCTGGGCTAGAGTCTCACGGTAGTCGCTCTTGATGCGGCCGAGAGTTTCTTGATCGAGTTTCGTGATATCAGAGGAGGAGCGCGCGAGGAGCGCGGGGGCGTAGTCTTGAATGTCGTAGCCGTGCATCTGGCGAAAAAACTCGGGGAGCTGGGCGGTCCAGTTGGCGCCGTAGTATTCGAAAGAGTCGTGGAACTGGCCGCGAACGAGGCCGGGCGGGAGTTTGTTGGCGGTGAAGGATTGATCGAATTTGGATAAATAACGGGTCACCGCTTCAGGCGAGTACGGGTCAAGGACCAGACCCTCGCCGCCAGGGGCAGGGCGCTTCACGGCTTGCCGATTGGGCTCGCCGACGATTTTACCGTTTTTGAGGACGGCTTTGGTGTTGGCGTCGGCGGGGGTGACGGATGGGCCGCCGAAGGGCCATCCGGTGCCAGTCGCCATGTCGAGGCCGAGGTTGAGGCGCTGGGCTTCACGACCCGTGTGTTCGAGCATCGTGACCCATTGTGGCGATAGGTAATCAATGTAGCGCGCTTCGTAACCCTTAGCGCCATAGATGGGGGTGACTTCGACGCCACCGAGGCCGGCGGCGGCGAACTGTTCGAGTTGGCGTGTGAGGTTGGGCCGGTCCACGGCGCTGCCGGGCCACCACCAGCGTGTCCACGGCTTGTTGTCGCGGGTAATCTCGGGCCAGCCGAGTGCTGGGGTTTCGGCGGCGGGCAGCGCGGTGCCGAGCGCGAGAAATAATAATGCGACGCAGGAGCGGGGTGAGAGGCGCATGAAGCCGGAGGGTATACCTAAGCGGAGAACGGGCAAACGGACCTGAATCGGACAGTGGGAGAAATCGAGCCGCTCGAACCGAGGTGGACCGGGCTTGAGCGTTGCGAAACGAGTTTAGTTTTTCTCGCCCCAGATTTTGGGAACCTGAAAACTAGGATCGCGGGGTTGAATTTTCGGCGTAACAGCCTGGGCCGCAAAGGTCGCGTAGCGGGCGCGGAGTTCAGCGACTTTGGAGGGCTGAGTGGCGGCGAGATTGTTTTTTTCGTAGGGGTCTTGGGCGAGGTTGAATAACTCCACCGAGTCTTCGGCTGATTTTTTCTTCTTGGATTTTTTGGTCGCGGAGGGGGTGGGATTTTCGGCGTCCTCGCTGTCGTTCGCGCTGCCGTTGAGGACGAGTTTCCAGTCGCCCATGCGGATGGCGCCGCTAGTGGGCGTCGTGTTGAGCAAAATTGCTTCGTGTGGGGAAGGAGCGCCCTCAGCGATGCTGGACCAGGCGTCGCGTCCATCGAGCGGCAGTTTTTGCTCGAGTGAAGCGCCTGCGAGATGGGCGAGCGTCGGGTACCAATCGACCATGTGTAGCGGCGCATCAACGGTGCTTCCGGGTTTGATGTGGCCGTCCCACGTCGCGAAGGCGCAGACGCGCACGCCGCCTTCGTAGAGCGTGCCTTTGCCGGCGCGGAGCGGGCCGTTGCTGGTGACGCGGCCGGGCGAGGGGCCACCGTTGTCGCTGGACCAGACTATGAGGGTATTTTGGCGGAGGCCTTTGGCTTCAAGGGCGGCTACAATTTGCCCGACGGCTTCGTCTTCCGCGGCGACCATACCGGCGTAGGTTCGGCGTGGTTCGGGGAGCGCTGCGTAGGATTTTTTGTACTGTTCTGGGACTTGGTGAGGCGCGTGAACGGCGTTGAATGGCACGTAAAGAAACAGGGGTTGATCGGCGGGTTTTTCCTGAATCAAGCGAACGGCTTCGCGGGCGATTAAGTGGGTCGAGTAACCTTCGTCGTGGTTGACGCGGTCATCGCGGTGCCAATCAAAACCTCCGTCTCGCTCGTGGGTATAGTAGTCGATGTTACCGTTATAGTGGCCGTATTGGTGGCCGAAGCCGCGGCGGGTCGGTAGGTACGCGGGATCGAAGTGACCGAGGTGCCATTTGCCGACGATGGCCGTAGTGTAACCGGCGGCTTTGAGCATCTGTGGCAAGGTGCGTTCCTCAAGTGGCAGGCCGTACTGGGACCAAGGCCGGACGACGCCTACTTGCAGGCCGTGGCGCATCGGATAACGCCCAGTGAGGAAGGCTGCGCGAGTCGGAGAACACACTGGTTGAACGTAAAATTGCTCGAGTTTGGCGCCGGAGGCGGCGAGTCGATCTAGGTGTGGGGTCTTGATTTCAGTGCTGTGCCAGCCGACGTCGGCCCAGCCGTGGTCGTCGGAGAGAATAAAAACAATGTTTGGGCGCGGGGCGGTGGTTTGAGTCGTGGGCGCGGGCGCGGCGATACTTGGCGCTAGGGCGGTGGTGAGTAATAGGAAAAAAGCGACGGGCGATTTCATGGGCATAAGGGGTATATAAAAACGTCGCTTGATTCCCGTCGAACCATGGCGGCGGGGTAACCCGGCTGCGCTTAGCCGCCGAGGTAGGTGGCTTTGAGCTGCGGGTCTGATCGGAGTTTTTTGCTCTCGCCGGCCATCACGATACTGCCGGTCTCTAGGACGTAGGCTTGTTGGCTGACTTCGAGGGCGAGGTTGGCGTTTTGCTCGACCAGTAAAATCGTGATACCGTGGCTTTGGTTAATCTCCACGATTTTCTCGAAGATGGTGCTGATGAGGCGTGGGGCGATGCCAAGAGAGGGCTCATCGAGCATGAGGAATTTTGGGTTGCCCATGAGGGCGCGGCCGATGGCGAGCATCTGTTGTTCTCCGCCCGAGAGGGTGCCGGCGGTCTGCTTCAGGCGCTCTTTCATGCGTGGGAAAACGCTGAAGACGTAGTCGCGATTTTTAGCGATCAGGGCTTTGTCAGAGAGGAGGTAAGCGCCCATCGACAGGTTTTCATCCACGGTGAGATTGGAGAATACCATACGACCCTCGGGTACATGGCTGAGGCCGCGGGCGACGATCTGGTGCGCCGGGAGTGCGGTGATGTCTTCGCCGAGGAATTCGACTTTACCGATCTTGGCGCGGAGTAGACCGGAGATGGTGCGCAACGTGGTGGTTTTACCCGCGCCGTTGCCACCGATCAGTGTGACAATCGCGCCTGCGGGAATGGAAAACGAGATGCCGCGCAAAGCGCTGATCGAGCCGTAGCTGACGTGAAGATCGGTGACGGTGAGCATGCTCAGTGGTGCGAGAGGGCGGTTTGGTGGTCTTCGCCCAAGTAGGCTTCGATGACTTTCGGGTCGCGCTGGATTTGGGCTGGGTTGCCTTCGGCGATCTTCACGCCGTAGTCGAGTACGGCGATGCGTTGGCAGACCCCCATGACGACTTTCATTGAATGCTCCACGAGTAAGATCGAGAGATTAAATTGTTTTTGGACCTGCTGGATTAAGCGAACCAGTTCGACCTTCTCGGTTGGGTTCATGCCGGCGGCGGGTTCGTCGAGCAGAAGCAGTTTCGGTTTCGTGGCGAGGCAGCGGACGATCTCGAGACGGCGTTGTTCGCCGTAGGGCAGGCTCTTGGCGGGGGCGTCGCGGAAACGGCGCAGATTGAAGATATCGAGAAGTTCTTCGGCGCGGCGTGTGATTGCAGCTTCGTCGGCGCGGAAGGTAGCGCCGCGGATGAGTGCCTGCACGGGGCTCGTGCCGCGATGCAGGTTACAGGCGACGCGGACGTTGTCGAAGACGCTCAGGCTACCGAAGAGCCGGATATTTTGAAACGTGCGCGCAATACCCAGAGAGACGATTTCGTTGACGCGCAGACCGGCGAGGGGCGTGCCGTTGAACGTGATGACTCCGTCCGTGGGTTGGTAGACGCCCGTCATGAGGTTGAAGACGGTGGTTTTGCCGGCGCCGTTGGGGCCGATGAGGCCGACGAGTTCGTTGTCACCGACGGTGAGATCGACGGCGTTGACGGCAGTAAGGCCGCCGAAGCGAATCGTGGCGCGGTCGAGTTGGAGGAGCGGGGCGGACATCAAAGTTTCGCCTTTCCAAATTTGAAGTTAAATAAGCCCTGCGGCCGCGCGAGCATGAGTACGATGAGCATCAATGAATAGATGATCATGCGGTATTCTGCGATTGGGCGGAGTAGTTCGGGCAAAAGCGTGAGAAGAATCGCGGCGAGGATAACGCCGAGGGTGTTGCCCATGCCGCCAAGAATAACCATCACGACAATCTCGATGCTTTTGGTGAAATCAAACCCCGTGGGTGTGATCGTCATCTTAAAATGCCCGTAAAGTCCGCCTGCCGTGCCGGCGAAGAAGGCACCGATTACGAAGGCGACAATCTTGTAGCGCGTGGTGTTGAGTCCCACGGCTTCGGAGGCGATTTCATCATCGTGAGTGGCGAGGAAACCGCGGCCGTAGGTGGAATTCACAAGGCAGGTGACGACGAACACCGCGAGCCCGACTAATGCGAGTACCCAAAAAATTGTGGTGTAGGCGGGGATGCCGTTAAGTCCGAGGGCGCCGCCAAGGGGCTCGAAATTTTGAAAAATCACACGGATGATTTCTCCGAAGCCGAGCGTTACCAACGCAAGGTAATCGCCCTTTAGACGTAGCGAGGGGACGCCGACGGCAAGGCCGGCGAGGGCGGCGGCGCAACCACCAGTGATTAACGCGGCTAGAAATAGACTGCCTTGTTGGAGCGCGGTGCCGCCGCTTTCTCCGAGCAAGCGCGGAGCGAGAAAAACACTGACCGCGGCGGCCATGTAGGCGCCGACGGACATGAAGCCGGCGTGACCAAGGGAGAATTGGCCCGTGTAGCCGTTTACCAGGTTGAGCGAGACGGCGAGGATGACGTTGATCCCGATGCCGGTGAGCACGTCGAGAAAGTACGGATCCATCCTGTCTGAAAAATGCGACAAGCCAAAAGCGCAGGCCAACGTTGCGAGGAGATAAAGATGCGGGCGGGGCATGGCGGGCTCAGACTTTCTCGATCGTGAATTTGCCGAGCAGGCCGGCAGGTTTGAAGAGCAGAATTACGATGAGAATCGCGAAGGCGATGGCGTCCTTGTAAGTGGAGAACTGGCTGCCGCCGATGAACGTCTCCACGGTCCCGAGGAGTAGGCCACCAAGGGCAGCGCCGGGGATGTTGCCGATGCCTCCGAGGATGGCGGCGACGAAGGCCTTGAGGCCGGGCATCACGCCCATCAGCGGGTCGATGGACGGGTAATTCATCGCGTATAAAATGCCGCCGGCCGCCGCGAGCGCGGATCCGAGGCCGAAGGTGAAGGAGATGACGACGTTGTTGTTTACGCCGACGAGTTGAGCGGCCTTGGGGTTGAGTGAAACGGCGCGCATGGCCGTACCGATCTTGGTTTTGAAGACGATGAGTTGGAGCGCGATCATGAGCAAAATCGCGACGCCGATCACAAAAACTTGGTTGCTCGAGATTGTGAGCGAACCGACGTGATAATTAGCCGTCGGAAAAATCTGCGGGAACGTGCGTGGGGCGGCGCCAAAGACGATCTGGCCGGTGTATTCGAGCAGCAGCGAGACGCCGATGGCCGTGATGAGGACGTTCAGCGTTGGGCCGTGGCGAAGCGGGCGGTAAACGACGCGCTCGATGAACATGCCGAGAAGTGCGCAACCGATCATGGCGCCGCTCAAGACGAGCAAGCCGCCCCAGAGCGTGCCTTCGGGGACGAGTTTCCCCAGGTAATAGCCGATGAAAGCGCCGACCATGAAGACATCGGAGTGGGCGAAATTGATGAAGCGGAGGACGCCATAAACCATCGTGTACCCGAGCGCGATGAGCGCGTAGATAGCGCCGAGGGAAAGGCCGTTGAGGAGTTGCTGGAGGAATTCAGACACTGAAAAAAGGAGGTGAAGAGGCGCAGGTTACGGTTGGATCACTTGGACCAGATGATAGTCGCCGGAGTTGTAGCCAAGAATATAGGCAGGTTTCAACTGATCCCGGTTGGCATCAACATTGAGTGGGCCGCCGACGCCGCGTAGGCCGCGCGTGGTGGCGAGGGCGGTGCGGATTTTTTCAGACTCGGTGGAGCCGGCTCGTTTGATGGCGTCGGTGAGCATGAGAACGGCGTCGTAGGCATCGGCTGCAGTGCCGCCGGGCATGCTTTGGAAACGCGTCTGATAGCGCTCGATAAAGCGGCGGGTTTCAGGTACGTCGGATTCGCTGGAGAAATTATTGCAATAGTAGGTGTCGCGCAGGGCGGGACCGCCGATGGCGAGGAGTTGGGGGCCTTCCCAGCCATCGCCGCCAAGGACGGGAAGGTTGAGGCCGAGTTCGCGGGCTTGGGCGACGATCAAGCCGGCCTCGGTGTAGTATCCAGGAACGAAGATGGCGTCGACTTGGGCGGCCTTGATGGCGGTGAGCTGGGCTTTGAAGTCGCGCTCGCCGGCGCTGTATTTTTGTTCGATGACGATCGGCGTTTGGTGCGCGGCGGCGTCGGCGGAAAAATATTTAGCGAGGCCAACGGCGTAGGCGTTAGTGACCTCGGTGAGCAAGGCGAGGCGTTTGGCGCCAAGTTTTTCGCGGGCGAAGCGCGACATGACGGTGCCTTGGAACGGGTCGATGAAGTGCGTGCGAAATATGAAGTTTCCGACTTGGGTGACTTTGGGATTGCTGCCGCCGCTAATCATGGGGATGCGGGCTTGTTGGCAGATCGGGGCGGCTTCTAGAGAGCGGCCGGAGGAGGCTTCGCCGAGGATAGCGACCACTTTATCGCGCGAGATGAGTTTGCGGACGGCGGTGACGGATTCGCCGGGCTTGGATTGATTGTCCTCGATGATCGCGTGGAGCGGTCGGCCGAGGACGCCGCCGGCGGCGTTGACGTCATCGACGGCCAGGCGCGTGGCTTTTTCGGCGGATTGACCCCAGACGGCTTCTTTGCCGGTGAGCGACGCGTACACGCCGATCTTGATCGGCTCGGGCGCGGACTCCGCGGCGGCAGCGGTCGTGAATGCGGCGGGCGCGAGGGCGGCGACGAAACTTAAACCTGCACTTTTAATTAAGCGCAGGTGGCGGAAAAATTGGAGGCCGGGGACGATCAAGGCGCGACGGTTTTCAGAAACTCGAGCTTGCCGTTTTTGATGGCGATGATCGCCGCGGGTTTGGAGGCGTCGCGGTTGGCATCAATGTTGGTAACACCGGTGACGCCGGCAAAATTCTTAGTGGCGGCGAGGGCATCGCGGAGTTTGGGGCCTTCGGTGGAGCCGGCGCGTTTGATGGCGTCGACGAGTACGTAGGCGGCGTCGTAGCCGAGTGCGGCGAAGGCGTCGGGATTTTCGTTGGCACCCCAGCGGGCCTTGAACTTTTTTACGAAAGCTTGAACGACGGAGTCTTGGTTTTCAGGGGAGAAGTGGGTGGAATAATAGCACCCGTTGAGGGCTTCGCCGCCGATTTCGAGGAGTTGGTCTGCGACCCAGCCATCACCGCCGAAGAAAGGCACGTTGATACCGAGGTCGCGGGCTTGGCGGGCGATGAGAGCGGCTTCGGTGTAGTAGCTCGGCACGAAGACCGCGTCGGCACCAGCGGCTTTGACGGCGGTGAGTTGTGCGCGGAAATCTTTGTCGCCCTCGGAGAAGTTTTTCTCTGAGACGATGATGCCACCGTTGGCGGTAAAGGTTTCTTTGAAGAATTTAGCGAGGCCTACGCTATAGGCGTTGGAGACGCTGGAGAGGACGGCGACTTTTTTGGCTTTGAGGTCGGTTTGGGCGAACTTGGCCATGACCGTGCCTTGAAAGGGATCAATGAAGCACACGCGGAAGATGTAATTGCCGGTCTGGGTGACTTTGGGGTTGGTCGCGGCGGGAGCGATCATCGGGATCTTGGCGGCTTGGGCGATCGGGGCGGCTTCCAGGGAACGGCCGGAGGCGACTTCGCCGATGAGAGCGACGACCTTGTCGCGGGAAATGAGTTTTTTGACGGCGGTGGCGGATTCGCCGGGTTTGGTTTGGTTATCCTCGGTGATGAGTTCGAGTTTCTTGCCAAGGACGCCGCCAGCGGCATTGAGCTCCTCAATAGCGAGGGTGAGCCCTTTGTGGGATTGTTGACCGAAGCTGGCTTCTTTGCCGGTAAGAGAGGCGTATTCGCCGACTTTGATGGTGTCTTGGGCGCGCAGCGCGAGCGCGAGCGCTACAAGGGTGAGGAGGAGGCGGGTGGCGAGGTTCATATAAAATTAAGAAAGTGCAGCGGGGTGGGGAGTCGAGGGTTTCAGGGGGCCATGCTTTGGACGAACTCGAATTTGCCATTGCGGACCTGAATGATTACAGCGTTTTTCGAGGCGTTGCGCTGAGCGTCGATGGTAATGTTGCCGGTGACGGCGGCGAAATTTTTGGTGGCAGCGAGGGCGTCGCGGATCTTGGCGCGGTCGGTGGAGCCGGCGCGTTTGATGGCGTCGACGAGTACGAGGACGGAATCGTAACCGAGCGAGGCGTTGGAATCGGGGGTGGATCCGAAGCGTTTTTTATAAGCTTGGACGAAATTTTGGACGCGGGGTGAGGGATCGGCGGGCGAATAATGAGAGCAGAGGTACGCTCCCTCAATGGCTTTGCCACCGAGCTCGATGAGGGCTTCGGCTTCCCAGCTGTCGGCGCCGAAAATGGGCAACGTGAGGCCTAGGTCGCGGGCTTGGAGCACGATTAAAGCCCCTTCGTTGTAGTAGCCGGGATTGAATACGGCGTCGACGCCGGCTGATTTAATGGCGGTGAGCTGGGCTTTGAAGTCTTTGTCGCCTTCGGCGTATTTCTGTTCGAGGACGATGATGCCGCCGTTGGCGGTGAAGGCTTCGCGAAAAAATTTGGCGAGTCCGATGGAGTACGCGGAGCTGTTGCTTACCATCAAAGCGACGCGTTTGGCGCGGAGTTTTTCCTGGGCGAATTTCGCCATGACCGGACCTTGGAACGGGTCGATGAAGCACGTGCGGAAGATGTAGTTGCCCGTTTCTGTGACCTTGGGGTTGGTTGAGGCGGGCGAGATCATGGGGACCTTGGCGAGCTGGGCGACGGGAGCGGCTTCGAGTGAGCGACTGGACGCGACTTCGCCAAGCAGGGCGATCACCTTGTCGCGGGAGATGAGTTTTTTGGCGGCGGTGGCTGATTCCCCGGGTTTGGATTGGGTGTCCTCGGTGATAAGAAGCAAGGGTCGACCGAGGACGCCACCGGCGGCATTAAGGTCGTCGATGGCCATCAAGGTGCCGTTGTGCGAGGATTGGCCGAGGCTGGCTTCTTTACCTGTGATGGAAGCGTATTCGCCGATGCGGATGGGTTCCTCGGCGGCGCGAGCTAAGGTCAAAATGGCGAGAGCGCAGGCGAACAAGGGACGCAGGGCGTAAAGCATGGAAAAGATGGCGGGTCGGGTTGTAAGCGGGGAGCCGTTAGGCAAGGGTAGGCTTAGCAGGTTTTCAACCAAACTGTGCGATTGGCAGTGAATTGGTCTAAGCGTGGAGGATGAATGTTCGCTGGCTGAGAACCACCGGGCGAACCGCGGCGCGGACTACGGGGAGGGCTCGGGCCAAGAAATAAATTTGCGCCGGCGGCTGGGTCAGACTTGCTCGAGGGGGTGAACACGTTTGATCGGCACCTTTTGCGCGAGTGGCTCCAGATTCTGGGGCTCGTGTTGTTGGCGACGTGCGGGTTGTTGCTGGTGCAGGTGATGTACGATGATTTCCGGGCTTTGCGCGAGGGTGGGGCGCGCGGGCTGGAGTTGTGGACGTATTTTTTTGTAACGATGCCGAGTTTTCTGACCGTAGTGCTGCCACTGGCGTTGCTCGTGTCATTGATGTTTACGCTGGGAAAATTGCATCGGGCGAACGAACTCACAGCGATGCGCGCTGCGGGGGTGGGCTTTGGTCGACTGCTCGCGCCGGTGTGGCTTGTCGGGGTGTTGGCGTGTGCGCTGTCGTGGTGGTTAAACGCGAACGTCGTACCTTGGTCCGTGGAGGAATCTCGGTCGCTGAAAGATGGGTTAGAGTTTCGCCGGCAGGCTAGGACGTTGCCTCCGGATCGCGTGGGCGCGGTTAACAGCGTGGGTTTCGACAACCCGGCGGCGCGGCGCATGTGGTTTTTTAACCGCTATTCTAAGGGGGCGCAGCGGGGCTACGGCGTGTCGGTCTCAGAGCTGGATGTTCAGCGGCGCGAGTCAGTTCGTCTGGTTGCGGCGCAGGCCTGGTACGATACGACGCGACGCGGCTGGATGTTTAAGGACGGGCGCGAACTGATTTTCGATGTCGAGACGGGCGAGATCACCGCCTCGGTGCCGTTTACAGAAAAATATGTGGAGAAATATCGAGAGGATCCGCAGCTGATGTTGTTGATTGACCGGCGCCCGATCGACTTGTCGCTTCGCGAGCTGGCGCGGCTGATCGAGTATTTTAAAACGGAGCGCAATCCGAAGGGTGTGCCGTACGCGGTGCGGTATTTTGGTCTAATCGCGGACACCCTCGGGCCCCTTATTGTAATTGCGATTGCGATCCCCTTTGCAGTGACGGGGGTCCGCGTGAATCCAGCGGTGGGGGTTTCAAAATCCATCGGCTTATTTTTCCTCTACTACGTGTTGGCCAACATCGCGGCATCGCTTGCGACGAAGCAAATCATCGATCCGGCCTGGGCCGCTTGGTTGCCCAATATCGGGATGGCCGCGCTCGCGGCGTGGTTTTTTGCGCGCTTGCGGTGAGCGCGGGCTACCTTGGCGCCATGGCTCAGTGGCCGCTTAACATCGCGCCGATGCGGCGCCAGACGGTGTTGTCGGGCCAGAGCATGATTACCCAGACGACAATGCAGTTTATGTAACTGAGAAAAACGGCTGCGCTAGCCATGTCTTTGATTCGCTTGGCGAGCGGATGGATCTCGGGGCGCACGTAATCAATGATCCACTCGATGGCGGAGTTAAGTAGTTCGACGATGAGAATCAAAATCAACGACGCGATCATCAGCGCGGTCGAGACAGCGTTGACGGGTAAAATGATCGCTAGCGGCACCAACAATAAGGCGAAGATTAGGTCTTCGCGAAACGACGGCTCGTGCTTCAACGCCGCGAAAAATCCGTCGATGGAGTAGCGCACCGAAGCGAAGAAGTTCTTCACGCTGCGGCTTTTGACGACGGGTTCCTCGGTTGGTTGAGGCGTGGACACTTTCTAACATTAATCGTATTTCTCAGCCAAGCGAAAGCCGGAAGTTGATCGCTAGCTTCAGCCCAAAATGGCTCGCCGAATGAGGACCTTACCTATGCCGATCTTGTGCAACTGTTCTGTTTTTGGACCAAAAATAATCAGCTTGTTGTTTTTGATATCATAATTTTTTTCAAAATTGAAGTTCGATTGGAATCCACTAATAACCACAATTAATCAGGTTAAGCATGGTATCAGCTTGGCCGAGGCGTGTGCTCTTTGGCGGGGTCCTGTCGTCACCTTTCCCTCGAAGAATCCGGAGAAATTGCGCCATCTCGCCATCGGGTTAATCAAGGAAAAGCATTGGACGGTGGTTTACGCATTACGTGGCGACCACTCCCGACTCATATTTGCACGCCGTTCTCGTCCCAATGAAAAAATCCTCTTCCAGAAACTCGTTAGCTAAGACTACGGCCTCCAGCCTTGAATCGCGCTTTACCAGCGGCCGCGATGTTCTGGACTATTTTGATTTCGCACGAGCTAGGGTAACGCACGGGGGGGCGCGACAGGGGGCGGGCCGTAAACCAACCGGAAAATTGCAGAAAACTGGTAAAGTACGGTGACGATCGCGCCTCTTAAACACCACAAGAGGGCGTTGTTCGCACAATTCTCGTGATGGCAGCGCGCTGATCGAACCCCACGAGCTGACGCACTTTTTCAAATGCGTCAAAAATTGCGTCGCATTTAGACAAAAAACTCCGCGCTCGAAACCAGCGAGAAATACGACGCGCCGCTGCTCCGAGCACGGCCCGGCGCTGTGGGTTCACGGTCACAGCGTAATCAAACAAGGCCGGCAACGGGCGGTGTTTCGCTGCCAAACCCAAAACCAAAGTAACAGTGTGCGGCGTCCACAGGCCGTGAATCGGGACCATCGCCAGGCCGGAAAAGAGCCGGCTCCCGCGTTCCCGGCCGCTCTAAATCGGCAGGGCCGCAATTTGCCTCAGCTTCTCGACAAGGCCGGGGAGCCGTTCCTGACTCGCGCGCTCCGCCGGCAGGTGCCCAGGCAGAGCTTCCATAAAATCGTCGCTGGCCAAAAGCGTTTGAACCGATTGAACGATGTATTTGCGAAGCCCGGATTGGGAGGCATCGACGTCCGCTACGAACTTGGCGCGGCCATCGACCACCGCCAGGAGGTCCTCGAGGTCGTGGCTGCCGTAGAGGTCGTTTTTGCCGCGGTCCAAGAAGGCGACGTATTTGAGGGCGATGAACGCGGTGGGGGAAATCAGCCGGAAACGGCTATGCGCAAATTCAACCTCTGCCGCCGTGGCGAGCGCCTCGGTGAACCAAGCCGTGTTTAAGCCAATCGTGCTGCCATCGGTCGGCATGATGTCAACGAGGAGTTCGCCAAGGACCCACCGGCATTTGGCGGCGCCCTCACTCATGTCGTGATCGAAGCCGATCGTCCGTAGTTTCGCTTCGATGTCCGAGTACCGCGCGGATGAAACGAGCTCGATAATCACGTCGACGTCATCAGTGGGGCGCGCCGGCGATACAGTCGGGTTGTCGAGCAACAGGTTGACGATGGAGCCCCCGACAAAGGCATACGGAATGCCGAGTTGATCGAGGCGGTCGGCCACCGCCCGCATCGCACCGAGGTTAGGAAGAGCCATGAGGTACCAGTCTCTTCTCCAATTCCTGCTCCGCCATCTTTCTTTCGCGCGCGCGCCCAAACCTCACCGCATCGACGAGAGCAAGGAGCGCGTACAATTCGGGATCCTTTTTGGACGCGGCAGGCGCGCTGAAATAGAGCGGTTCGACCTCGCGTCCCCTAACCTGCCCGTCCGGATCGGACCAGACGGGAGGCAGGTCGTCACCCTTTGCGATTTCAGCCAGGGGTGTATTTGCAAGCACAGGCGCAGCCCACGCGGTCGGCACTCCACGGGTCACATCTTTGGGCCTTGCGGGATAGACAACGGGCAGACCGTGAATAACGAACTCAAACAGCCGTCGGCGTCGGACGTGGTTCGATTCTACGTCATAGAGCTGAGACTCCACCAATCTGCGTATCGCCGCATGAACTTCCGACATACTCATCCCGAGGTCTTGCCCCAAAATGGCATAACCGGCCCAACTCTGAGAGAGGGAAAGCTTAAGAGCTACAATCACATCTTGCGGTTTCAAAGTACTATTACGTGATTCGCGAAACGCGTAAATGTCAATAGCGTATGCTCGACAAGTTGTCGCTCTTTTCAAACCTGCAAAATGCGACATTTCGTGGTGACGCTTTTGAACCTCACTAGCTGTCGTTCTTTGCGTTGAAAAGCTGGTCACCACAAGTTGTCGCCCCACTTTGGCCACCACAAGTTGTCGTTTCGCGACATTTTTAGCGCACTTTACCAAAAACCGTTAAACTCTCCCCTCAGGCGATACGCCGCTTTCAAGCTTATGCTGATCGCGAAAACCTGCCAGATTTCTCCGCTGCCCTAGAGGCGGCTTCACGCGTCGTCTAAGGCCCGCTTCGTCTAATTCTCTAACAAATTTGTAACGCTTGCAGGCCAAGTTGTCATAGAACGCCTTGGCGGCTTGGAGTCCACGTGCGAAACTTGGTGTTCGTCGTTAAACGTAGAATTAAATCTGGGTCCGGCGCGGCTTTCGTGCGGCGGCTTTGCGTTTTTTAGGTTTCACCGAGGCGGATGGCGTCGGCGTGGTAGGGTTAGGGGTGATCGCGTCGAGGTCGGTAAAGTCGTTGATGATACCTTCGTGCGGGCGGTCCTGTTTGTAAATTTGAAGGATGCGCGCGTGTTCGTAGTCGGTGGTGGGAAAAATTTGAGCGGGCTCTCCGGGCAGGAAAATTCCGGTGTAGGAGCGTTGGCGATCAACCATGCGTCGGATGACGATCATGCGGCAGGAAAGCGCGAAGGGCTCATTTAGCGAGGGCGAGTGCGAAAAAAAAGCGACGGCTGGAGCGACCTCAGCTCCAGTTGAAATTGAAGCTGATGCTGATGCGTTCGTCCTCGACGCGGTTGGCGGCGACTTCGTGGCGCAGCCAACTCTCGAAAAGGATGACATTACCGGCCTCGGCGGGGTAGGTGACGTGAGCGCGGTGGCTGGATTTGCAGTCGGTACGACGGGGCGGGGCGGCCATGAAGCGTTCGAGCCGAGGATCTTCAAATTTGAGGCCGGAGCAGCCGGGCGGCGTAGCGACGTAGTAAGTGCCGCTGATGAAGGCGAGTGGGTGCAGGTGGAGCGAATGGGCCGCGGTGGGCGGCATGATGTTCACCCAACAATCAGTCATGCGGATGGTGCAGCCGCGCAGGTCGAACTCGAGGGTGCGGGCGTAATCGCGGGCATGGCGGAGCAATTTCTTCTCAAGACCGGCGAAGGTGCTCGAGAAACGGTGGAGCTCGTTCATCGAGGCGTAGCTGGTGTAGCCGCCGGGGTAATTTTTGGCGGACCATTTGCGCCCGGCCGCATCGTAGTCGCGCAGGTTGTGGCATTCCTCCGTCAACTCGGTGTTGAATTTAGCGAGACCGGCGGCTTGAAGCGGCTCGCAATAAATCTCAGTGGGAAACCAGGTGCGGACAGGCATGTGAAAAAATGAAGAAACTGCGGTCGTTTGCGATCAACGTACCCCGCCCATGAGTTTTTTGACCCACGGTACGAGGGCGAGTAAAGCCAGGGTACAACCGCCGACGATGAGTGCTTGGTGGAGAAAAAAGTCCGCGAGTTGGGCGGGGTTATCGCTTTTAAATTCGCCGGCCAAAACGCCTGCGAGCTTGTTGCCGAGCGCGGCGGCGAGGAACCAGATGCCCATGACCAAGCCGAGGAGGCGAGCTGGGGCGAGTTTCGTCATCGTGGAGAGCCCGACGGGGCTGAGAAGCATTTCGCCGCAGGTTTGGAGGAAAAATAGAGATATGAGCCACATTGGGCCAATCTTGCCCTCGGCGGTGAGTTTCGCTGCGGGTACCATGAGGGCGAAGGACAGTGCGACGCAGAGCAGACCGAGGACAAATTTCATCGGGCTGGAAGGTTGCTTCGAACCTAGGCTGATCCAGAGCACCGCAAAGATCGGTGCGAGGGTAATGACCCAGATGGAGTTGACCGATTGCCACCAGGAAGACGGGAAAGCGGAGCCGAAAATTTCGTTCCTTGTTAGGCGATCCGCGAACAGCGAGATCGTGGAACCAGTTTGTTCAAAAATGGCCCAGAAAATCTCAGCCGCGAAGAAGAATACGAGAATCGCGGCCATGCGTTTGCTGTCTTGATCGGGGCGAAGCGCGAAGAAAATAATCGCGGCGATTTGTAAGGCGAACAGTGCGTAAACGATTACCGGATAGGTGTCGCTGGCCTTCATCGCCGCGATGAGTGCGGCAGAACCCAGAACGACGAGCCCGAGCCGGCCCCACGGACGGCTGCCGTCGCTGTCAGGAGCAGGGGCAGCGCCGACATGGGCGAGTCGGTGACCTTGCACTACGTAGACGACGAGCCCGAGCGCCATGCCCACGCCGGCCGCAGCGAAACCCCAATGCCAGCTGTGCACGGGATTGAACCCCCACGAGGTGAGTTGGGTTTTCCAGCTGTCGCTTTGAGCGAGGTAACCGGTGACAAGCGGCGCGGCAAACGCACCGAGGTTGATGCCCATGTAAAAAATTGAGAAGCCAGCATCGCGTCGTTCGTCGTCGGGTCGGTAGAGGCTACCCACCATCGTGGAAATGTTGGGTTTGAGCAGGCCAGTGCCGAGGGCTACGAGCACAAGGCCGGTGTAAAACGACGAGACCGAGTTAAACGCCATCGTGAAGTGGCCGGTGGCGATGATGCTGCCGCCCACGAATACCGCACGACGAGCGCCGATGAAGTTGTCAGCGATGAAACCGCCGAGAATCGAAAGCAGGTATACGCTCATCGTGTAAGTGCCGTAAACGGCGGAGGCGTCTTTGACCGCATAACCGAGACCGCCCTCAGCGGCCGTTTTCGTCATGAACAAAATCAACAAGGCGCGCATGCCGTAGTAGCTAAAACGCTCCCAAAGTTCGGCGAGGAACAGTGTGGTAAGTCCGCGGGGGTGGCCGCCAATCCCGCCCGTATCGAGCGTTGCGGCAGAGTTTGGGGTAGAGGGTGAGCTTATCATTTCTAACTTCGATCGTGGCGGTCGCGGTCGCTACGGCAAAGCCGAAATCAGACTTAAGCCCAGCTCGAGAGATAGTTTTCGAGAGAAAGTGTCTCCTGGATTGGCGATATATTGTTTTTAAATAATTGCTTTAAATCTGGTTATGTATTAATAGGCAGGCGCTAGTTTTCTTTTCAATCCAAGGCACGGTCGATGCCCCCGGTCGGAACGTCGCCGCCAAGCGCGGCCTCAACCGCTCGCTGCTTGAACAGGGCCATGCAGAAACCCTCCGCCAACTCGAATACAAAGCTCGTTGGCTCGGCGGGAAAGTGCGGCGGGTGAACCCTGCCTATACATCCCAGACCTGCCCGTCCTGCGGGCATATCAGCCCGGAAAACCGCCCCTCCCGCGCTGTTTTCCGCTGCGTTAAATGCGCTCACACCGGCCATGCCGATGTGATCGCAGCTCAGAATATAATGTCGGCAGGACTTGCCGCCACTGTCCGTGGAGGAGCTTCAGGCTCCGGTGAAACGGGAACCGCCCCTCAACGCGCCCGCCTGCTTCTCAGGCGGGTTGCTTAAGGGAATCCCGGCCCTTTAGGGCCGGGAGGAGGTCAAGAGGATGCGACCGGCGCTGTA
>Ga0214919_10005469_pt1 | contig 18031 bp, 16 predicted proteins | sample LL1503_MetaG_FD_177994 | JGI IMG/M metagenome (GOLD analysis project Ga0214919, IMG submission 177994) | Freshwater microbial communities from Lake Lanier, Atlanta, Georgia, United States - LL-1503 | ecosystem: Environmental > Aquatic > Freshwater > Lake | place: USA: Georgia | collected...
TCCGCCAAATTCAGCAAAAATGTTTGCTTTCTTTTCTGATGTTAATATAGCCATTGTAAAACTTCTTTTTTTGTAGTTAACTATTAACTACGGTTTTATTTTTTTATTTCGGCTGCGAAGATACGTGCAAAAAGGCGTAAATCAATCAAAAATTTCCACGTTTTTTGGGTATTTGGCCCTATTGAAGAGGAACAAATTATCGGCTAAAACAGCTGTATAATTGATAGATAGTACTCTTACAAGGGTACTATTATTGCTTTTATCTAATATGGAGGCTGAAGAAAGAGCAGATTTTAATTTGTCAATGACAAGGGTAACTTTTTGGAAACTTTTACGCTTATCTAGTGGAATGAGTTCAATGGTCGCATTAGAAGATGATTGAGCTAAAAGACTGTAATTGAACTCTTTATCATAGTTACCTGCTAATAATTTTTGTGGGCTTAGAGTTTGATCTGACTCAGATACATTGGACTTTGAAATCGTATTCACCCCGTCAAAATTATAAATGATTACCCCATCACAAAGAATTTCCATTATTCCTTGTTTAAGATAATACTTATCACCCTTCATCTTTAAGTTTATCTGTTTGGTTCCCAATGCCTTACCTTGACTATTTTTGGAAATCATTTGTATACTTACTAATATTCCCTTAGAACTCTTTACTTTTGCCCCAATTTTGTCTAAAATAGCCTTTGCGGAAGGGTCTTTTTGAGCAAATGTCGATAAACAGACAAAAAAAGCGAGAAGTATAAAGGGGATTCTCATAAAAAGCAAATATTTAACATTGGAGATTGGACAAAAATAAAGCATCAATGTTTAAGTGAATGATAATTTTAAGCTAAATTTTATGAAAGGAATAAAGATTAAGAGCTAGCTTAACTTAAACTAATCGAGGTTCTTTAAAAAATTGTTTAAATCGGCTTCTGTCTTGTATAAAACTTCTCTTGGCTTACTCCCCTGACTTGGACCCACCAGTCCAGCAGACTCTAATTGGTCCATTAACCTGCCGGCTCTATTATACCCTAATTTCATTCTACGTTGTATTAAGGAAGTCGAACCCATTTGGGCACTAACAATTAGTCTGGCAGCTTCTTCAAATAAAACATCTCTTGCTCCGGAGTCAAAATTACCTGCATCCATTTCTTTTTCATCCAAATATTCTGGTAATAAAAATGCTTGAGGGTATCCTTTTTGATCTGCGATAAAAGAACATACTCTATCCACTTCTGGTGTATCTACAAAAGCACATTGCAAACGTGTAATTTCTCCATTATAACTTACTAGCATATCCCCTTTGCCAATTAATTGCTCGGCACCACCTGCATCTAAAATAGTTCTACTATCTATTTTACTTGATACTTTAAATGCAATTCGCGCTGGAAAATTTGCTTTAATGGTTCCTGTAATAATATTAACACTTGGTCTTTGAGTGGCAATTATTAAATGAATACCCACAGCCCTTGCTAACTGAGCTAAACGTGCAATAGGCATTTCAACTTCTTTACCGGCTGTCATAATTAAATCAGCAAACTCATCCACTACTAAAACAATAAATGGTAAAAACTGATGTCCTTTTTCTGGGTTCAATCTACGGGCTGTAAATTTATCATTGTACTCTTTAATATTTCTACAACCTGCTTCTTTTAACAAATCATATCTATTATCCATTTCAATACATAAAGCATTGAGTGTATTGATTACTTTTTTAGTATCTGTAATAATTGCATCTTGTTCACCAGGTAGTTTTGCTAAAAAATGTTTTTCTATAACTCGGTATAAACTTAATTCTACTTTCTTAGGATCTACTAAAACAAACTTTAACTGCGAAGGATGTTTCTTATATAATAAGGAAACCAAAATAGCATTCAAGCCCACCGACTTACCTTGTCCTGTTGCTCCTGCCATTAATAAGTGAGGCATACTGGCTAAATCAACAATGAAATTTTCATTGTCAATTTTTTTACCAATAGCAATAGGTAGAGAGAATTTACTATTTTGAAATTTTTCACTAGCAAGTAAGGTTTTCATACTCACTACCGATTTTCTAATATTGGGCACTTCAATTCCAATTGTTCCTTTTCCTGGTATAGGTGCAATAATACGAATACCTAATGCAGCTAAACTTAAAGCAATATCGTCTTCTAAATTTTTAATTCTACTAATGCGCACACCCGGTGCAGGTACAATTTCATATAAAGTTACAGTAGGCCCCACTGTAGCTGCAATGCGCTGTATGGCAATATCATAATTTTTGAGCGTTGCAATAATTTGGTTTTTATGTGTCTCTAATTCTTCAGGGTCCTGTACAATTTTTTCAGAGCCATGTGTTTCCAATAAATTAATAGAAGGGTACTTATAATTTTTTAAATCCAAAGTGGCATCATAAGCGGTGCCAATACTTCCTACTGGTACAATCACTTCTTTAGCAACTGGTTTAATTTCTAAATCAAGGTCTTCTAATAATTCGCCATTAAAATCTTCAATATTTATTTTTTCAACAGGATTTGTAGGTTCCTCAATTTCTTCATTCAATAAAGCAGGTTCTTCCGCATCAATAAGTGTGGGCGTTAACGCATCTGCTAAAACTTGAGGTTCTTCTAATTTTTCAGATGCTAAACTTAATTCATCGAAAGACTCGTTATTTAATTTATTACCCCCTAGATTCGGCTGTTCTGTTGCATTTAAATCCCATTCTTGTTTGACAGCGGTTTCATCGGTATCTATTATATCATCTCCTAAATGAGCAGGTTCTTTCTTCTTTGGAATTAAAAAATCGAAACTAGGTACATTGAAATTGGGATTAAACCTCCATATAAAATAACTGAAGCCCGTTACTAATAATATTGCACCTGTACCAAAGCTTCCAATCCACTTAATTAACCAACTACTACTATATTCACCTAAGGCCCCACCCCATGAAAAATTTGCACCTGCTGTAACAAAGGCTAAAGATGTACTTATTACAAGTAACCCCAAAATAACATATCTGACATTGCGCCATACACTAAAAATAGGTTTGGTAAAAAATAAATTCACACCTAAAACAAAAAAGAAAGAACAAAATAAATAAGCTGCTAAACCAAAACCATTGAACATAATTTGATAAGCCACAAAAGCGCCAATATAGCCCATTAAATTATTCGCTTTTAAATCATTAGTTGAAAATAAATGGGTTCGCCATAATTGAACCATATCTTGGTCGTCCTGCCATGTAAATAAATAAGAAGTGAAAGCCACAAATAGAAATAAGGTAATAAGTAAACTTATTGCCCCCATAATTTTGGAGGTTCTTTCATCTTTCACCACTTCTGTCACTGATACATCTGCTTCTTTATCAGGATTTAAATTCTCCTCGCTAACCTTTTGTTGTTTTTTACTTTTTAGGGTATTTGCCATGTTAACAAATATAAGTTATCTGTATAGGACGAAAAAGGAATTTGAACAAATGTGTAAAATTGAAAATAAGGGCGCCTACTTATCCACTTTATAAAGGAAAACAACCCTTAGCCATAATAACCAACCCAATATAAAACAAAGACCGCCCAAGGGTGTAATAGGTCCCAAGAAACGAGCCCATGGATAGTTGCTTGTAGAAAGTAATGTTAATAAATACAAAGAACCGCTAAATAAGAAAATGCCTATCAGAAAAAAATGAGCCGACCAACCAATTGCTTTTTGCTCCCCCATTTTTTCTTCATTTTGAGATCCATAAAGTGATAAAGCAATAAGCGCAACCGCATGCATAAATTGATACCTAACCCCTGTTTCAAAAACTTGTAATTTGTCTTGGCTAACCAATGCTTTTAAGGCATGTGCTCCAAAGGCACCCAATATCACCGCCAATAAAGAAAATAATAAACCGAGCATTAATATTTTACGATGCATGTTTTGCCATTAATTTTTTCAAACCAGCTTCATTTATTTGATCGCTGGTTAATCGGTAATTAGCTTGTACATAGAATGCATGCCTTTCTACTAATTTATCTTCAATAAAACGAGCAATTTCGCTATCAGTTAATTTTGCTATTAAAGGTCGTTGTTTTTTTTCAGGAGATAGTCTTTTTACTAAAACCTCTACTGACTCATCCAACCAAATAACAATACCTTCTTTTTTCATCCATTGTATATTTTCATGAAAACAAGGCGTACCGCCACCTGTAGCAATGATAAATTTTTTCTTTTCTTTAAACCATCTTAAAATCTTTGCTTCAGTTTTTCTGAAATAATCTTCTCCGTCTTCATTAAATATTTCTGCAATTGATTTTTCTTCATTCATTTCAATCAACTGATCTAAATCGTAGCCCACGCATTTATTCCATTTAGCCATTTTTTGTGCCCAATAAGATTTACCCGAACCCATCATTCCAATCAAAAATATTTTATCGGCAGCCATTTCCCAGTTTTACTTTTTTGAACAATTCTATTTAAAAGCATTAAATCCTGTAATATCCATTCCTGTAATTAATAAATGAATATCGTGTGTGCCTTCGTAGGTAATAACACTTTCTAAATTCATCATATGTCTCATTACTGAGTATTCACCGGTAATACCCATACCCCCTAACATTTGTCTTGCATCTCTAGTAATTTGAGCCGCTATTTCACAGCTATTTCTTTTTGCCATACTTACCTGTTGTGGTGTGGCTCGACCTTCATTCATTAAAACACCTAAACGCCAAACCATTAGCTGACCCTTGGTGATTTCAGTTACCATTTCAACTAATTTTTTTTGTTGCAATTGAAATGCACCAATGGGTTTACCAAATTGCATTCTTTCTTTACTATAACGAAGAGCGGTATCATAGCAATCCATCGCAGCGCCTAAGGCACCCCAAGCAATACCAAATCTAGCTTTAGTTAAACAACTTAAGGGTCCTTTTAGACCTTTTATATTTGGTAAAATATTTTCTTTAGGTACTTTCACATTGTCAAAAACCAATTCACCTGTTGCACTCGCACGCAAACTCCATTTACCATGGGTAGTGGGGGTGGTAAAACCTTCCATTCCTCTTTCAACAATAACGCCTACAATTTCACCTGCTTCATTCTTAGCCCATACCACTGCAATTTGCGCATAGGGGGAATTACTAATCCACATTTTTGCACCATTTAAAATTAAATGATCCCCTGCGTCTTTAATATTAGTAAGCATACTTGAAGGATCAGAACCATGATTAGGTTCAGTTAATCCAAAACAACCTAACCATTCACCAGATGCTAATTTGGGTAAATATTTTTTCTTTTGTGATTCACTTCCATATGCATAAATAGGAAACATAACTAAAGACCCTTGTACACTTGCGGTTGACCTAACCCCACTATCACCTCTTTCTAATTCCTGCATCATAATACCATAACTAATATAGTCTAAACCCCCACCGCCATATTCAACAGGTACTGTTGGGCCAAAACATCCCATATCCCCTAATTGTTTAATAATTTGAGTAGGAAATTCTGCAAGTTGTGCATAGTTTTCTATAATGGGTGAAATTTCTTTTTTGACATAGTCTCTCACCGCTTTTCTGACCATCAAATGTTCCTCAGATAATAATTCATCTAGTTGGAAATAATCTGGAGACTCAAATAAATCGGTTCTTACTGCCATAAAATTAATTTATTGTGAAAACAATCATATGCAAAGATAACTTAAACGACAGTAAAAAAGTATATTTACAATAACAATAATTAATATGCGAAAGTTAGTCACCCATTTAAGTTTTTATGTATTAATAGCAATTATTTCAGGCGTTTTAGTAGGGCTTTATTCGCCTAGCCTAGCCCTTACACTAGAACCCCTTTCAAAATACTTTATAAACATTATAAAAATATTTACTTTCCCCATAATTTTTTTAACTGTAACCCTAGGTATTGCAAGCATGGGCGATTTAAAAAAAGTAGGTCGCATTGGATTAAAATCATTGATTTATTTTGAAATAGTTAGCACACTTTCATTAGCCATTGGTGTAATTGTGGCACTTTGGTTAAAACCAGGTTCCATTAATAAAGAAGGCATTCAAATGCAAGACCCTTCAAAATATACTGCTTCTCCTAATTTTCATATTTGGAGTATTATAAAAAGCAATGCCAATTTACAAGTTTTAGTTTTAGCCATTATAATTGGTTTGACTTTAAATTTTTTAAATAAAAAAGAAAAGTATATTCATATTTTAGGCAAGCTAACACATTATGTTTTTATAGGCTTAAAATATGTTATGTTTTTAGCCCCCATTGCGGCATTTGGAGGAATGGCCTTTGCAGTAGGTAAATATGGTTTAGCTAGTTTAATTCCACTAGGCAAACTAATGGGCACCATGTATTTAACCATGGCACTATTTATTTTTGTAATACTTGGCTCCTTATTAAAGTATTATAATTTATCTATTTGGCAACTTATTAAAAATATCAAAGAAGAATTATTAATTGTATTTGCTACTTCATCTTCAGAACCTGCGATGCCATCACTTATGAATAAGCTTGAAAAAATGGGCTGTTCAAAATCTGTGGTAGGATTAGTAGTACCAACGGGATATTCTTTTAATTTAGATGGCACTTCGATTTACTTATCCATGGCTATAATATTTATTGCACAGCTTTATAATGTTCAATTAAGTACTGCAGAACTAGTCACTATGATCTTCATTTTAATGCTCACTTCAAAAGGGGCTGCAGGCGTTACAGGAAGTGGGTTTATTGTACTTGCTTCTACCCTAGCCACCTTACAAAAAATACCTATAGAAGGTTTAGCCTTTTTATTAGGCATAGATAAATTTATGAGTGAGGCAAGAGCCATTACCAACATCATTGGAAATAGCACAGCTACTATATTTATTGCTAAAACGGAAAAAGAAAATATACAATTATTAAAATAGGTCTTTTAAAGTAGACCTTTCATTTCGGAAGCATAGGCCTTCGCAACGTTATTTGCTTTTTCTGCAAAATCATTTTCAGTACTTGCAAAAATAATAGCTCTACTTGCATTTACTAATAAACCCACCGATTCGTTTTTGCCATACTTTGTTACATCGGCTAAACTACCTCCTTGTGCCCCCACTCCTGGAACTAATAAAAAATGATGTGGAATAATGGAACGAATGTTTTCAAGTTCTTGTGCCTTGGTAGCACCTACGACAAACATAATTTGTTCTGGACTTCCCCAAGTAGACACTTGCGATAATACCGATTCGTATAAAAATTCTCCGTTACTTAATTTTTGCTGTTGGAAATTTCGACTGCCTTCATTGGAAGTAAGGCCTAGGACAATCGTAAATTTATTTTTATAAGCCAAGAAGGCATCTAAACTATCCTTACCCATATAGGGAGCAACTGTAATAGCATCAAATGGTAATACTTCAAAAAAAGTTTTAGCATAATGTGCCGAAGTATTTCCAATATCGCCCCTCTTTGCATCGGCAATGGTAAAATGTGAACTTGGTATATGCGCTAAGGTTTCTTCCATAGCCTGCCAACCTTTTACGCCCATCGATTCATAAAAGGCTGTGTTTATTTTATATCCTACACAATGTGCAGCGGTGGCATCAATGATAGCTTTATTAAATTCTAGAACCCCTTTTGCGTCCTTAGAAAAGACCTTTGGTAGTTTCTCGCAATCGGAATCTAAGCCTACGCATAAATAAGACTGCTTTTTGATAATTTCCTCTAACAAATTTGATTTTGTCATGCTAAATTTTTGAGCTCATGCAAATTTAGCCAAAAGCATGCAAGATGCCAATTATGGATTAACTTTGGCTATGTTTAAGAATATAAAAGCAAGCCTTTTTCTAATTATTGGGCTTTTATTTATAGTCATTGCCTGCAATAATAGCACCGATGAAATGAAAGCAGACAATGCCCTAGACGGGGGAAGGTATTTTATTGAAAACTGCATGCAGGGCGATTTTAGTAAAGCCAAAAACTACTTACTAATAAGTCCCAAAAATCAAGCAATTTTCGATAGCCTTTCAGCCCATTATTTTTTATTAGACAAGGAAGGAAGGCAAGAATTAAGACAGGCTTCCATTCAAATTAATGAAATTCGCAGTATTGACGCTACCCATAGTAGTTTTGATTATCAAAATTCATTGGACAAAATTGCTCAAAAAATGATGGTCGTAGCTACACCTGAGGGTTGGAAAGTGGACTTGCAATATTCTTTTCCCCAAAAAACTAAATAAAAAATAAAATGGTATATTTGCAAAGGAAAAAATTCAAGATTAAAAATTTATAAACTCTTAAAATGGAAGCGCAAAAAAACACAAAAAAATACTGGGCACTTTGTTTTACATGGACGGTTATTTTAATTACTCTATTTATTTTACACAGAGAATTTTTCTGGCTAGCACTTCCAGGCACTTTAACTTATTTTGCAAAAGCAATGGACCTCTTCTAGATCATTAAATTAGTCCATTTAATAAATATCATTAAAAGGCCCGCTCTTATTTAGAGCGGGCCTTTTTTAATTTATATATTTGAATAAGAAATCATTATTTTAAAATGGAAAGTGCGGCTGCAGCATAGGAAAAGATTTCTGGCTGATGATGATGTATTGGCTTCACCACCTTAGATTCTCCTAAACGAACTACTACCGCATTTTTATCGCGAATGATGAAAACATATTGTCCAAACAAACCATTTTGTGCCACAATATCATGCCCTTGTTCTTTGAACATCCAATATTGATAGCCATAAAAATCAACTGGCTTTTCATTTTCATAACGATCTTTTAAATAAGTTGCAGGCGTTGTAGCAGCTTGTACATAATTACTTGATACAATTTGCTTCTCACCCCATTTACCATTCTGTAATACAAGTTGACCAAATCTTGCATAGTCACGCGCTACTCCATTGAAACAACAAAAAGCTTTTTCATGTTTCTTAGCGCCATCTAAAAGCCATAGTGCATCAGCTTCAGCACCCATGGGCTGCATAAATTTTTCAGAAACGAGTGTTGAAATATTTTGACCAAATACTTTTTCTACAATCAACCCCAATACTTGGGTATCTCCACTTCGATAGTCCCAATGCTCCCCAGATGGTTCTTTGTACTGCATTTTATTCACCATGAATTCTTCATCATCACCATAATAACCATAAGCATTCAAACTAAAATAACTTTTATCCATTTCATTATAGCTAGTACCTGAACTCATGGTTAGTAAATCCTTGATACGAATTTTTTCTAAGCCACTTGTTTTAAAATGTGGTATATAATTTCCTACTGGCTCTTCTAATGATTTAATTTTCCCTTCATCCACTGCAATACCGATTAATAAAGATATTATACTTTTAGCAGCAGAGAATGAACCACTAATAGTGGTAGGTGTATATCCATCCCAATACTTTTCATAAATGAGTTTTCCATCTTGAATAACTAAGAAAGCATGGGTGTCATTAGAATCCATAATGGCTAATAGAGAATCTGAAATAACTAATTTATTATAACTAGAGTCCAATGGCCAATATTGAGGTTTCCCTCCACTAGGTACCAATCGCGTAGGATGCGTTTTATAATCATGTATGGTATGCACACCCCAAGAGGCAAAGTTTTTTAAGTGTGCAAACTGCGGGGTTATAGATAGGCCGCCTAATACAATAATGATTAGCAGAAGGCCAATGGCAATTTTTTTTAGCATTGTTTAAAAAAGTTTGGTTTATTTGCAATCTACTTCTGTAGAAGCACTGCTCTAAAATTAATTAAATTAACTGTAATAAAATGTTTTCAAGCGAATTTCAAGCAATTGTTGACCGTCGAAGATCAAACCGAAGATTTGACCCCTTAGTTGAAGTGCCTGACGATGTCATTAAAAGAAGTATAGAACGGGCTATTTTAGCTCCCAATAGTAGTAATATGCAACTTTGGGAATTCTATTGGATTAAAAATGAGGATGAAAGAAAAAAATATGAAGCACTATGCTTAGGACAGTCTGCCGCAAAAACAGCAAAACAAATTGTAGTTTTTGTAACCAGAAAAGATTTATGGCCTCAAAGAGCCAAATGGAATTATGAAAGGTTAAAAGCAGGCATTAAAGGCGAACCTTCCAAACTAGAAAAAAGAGGACTAGATTATTATGGAAAATTAATGCCACTCGCTTATCGTAGTGATATATTTGGATTTTTTGCTTTTGTAAGAAGATGTATAAGTTTTTTTATGGGCATATCAAAACCATTTATGCGTTTTGGTGGCAAAGCCGATCAAAGAATTACCGTACATAAATCATGCGCTTTAGCTGCACAAACATTTATGTTATCTATAGCGGCTGAAGGATTTGAATCTTGCCCAATGGAAGGATTTGATCAAGTAAGAGTTAAAAAAGCATTAAATCTTCCAGCTGGTGCTGAAATAAATATGATTATTGGGGTGGGTAAAGGAACTGAGCAAGGAATATGGGGACCTCGATTCAGAGTGCCTTATGAAGAAGTAGTTTTTGAGCGCTAATAATTTGCCCAAAGAAATAAAGTATAAAAAAAGCCCATCGATATTTCGGGGGCTTTTTTATGCTTTACAATAATTAGTTATAACAATTAGTTTATCGCTGGTGTAATGATAATGTTTCTATACTCAATGGGGCCATGGTCACCTTGCATCATTATGGGTCCCGGCTCTCCTTCGTTACTATCTAATGCACCACCTGTAATTCCTGGAATGGCCTGATTATAAATAACTGTAGTTCCATTTAATACTACCGTTACTACTCTACCTACTAATGTAATATCATAGGACTGCCACTCTCCTGCATTTTTTGCCATATTAAACAATGGGTCAATAAAGCCATATATACCGCCTAAATAAATATTCAAAGGCTCTCTTCCTTTACTATCTTCAACCTGTACTTCATATCTTCCTCTCAGATACACTCCACTATTACTTTCTCTAGGATAACGAAATTCAATATGCAATTTGAAATCATTAAAAGTTTGCACTGTTCTAATATTTGAACCAGATTGTGGGCTTTTTAAAACTCCTTTTTCTACAACCCATTGGTTTTTTCCTAAGGCCTGCCATCCGTCTAAATTTTTTCCATTAAATAATTGTATAGCCTTCCCCCAAACTGGTTTTTTATTAGTAATTAAACGAGGTGCTCTCACGCCGGTGAATGTAAAAGTTTTACCTAATGGGCTAATAATAGTTCCTTCTAATTTATCCTCTTTTAAATTTGCTTCAAAAAACATTTCCTTGTCACTTACATCAAATTGAGTTGGGATTTGAAAATGAACCCTCCCCTCATTGAAAAAAACTTCTGAAATGGGGCGTGCACTGCCAGACTCCCAAACAAAATGTCCTGTTAATGTTTTAATACCAGAATGTCTTACTTCCAACCAAGAAGCAGCCTTTCGTCCATTAAAATTTACAGTCAAATCCCATCTGCCTTCAATGGGAGCTGCTTTAATTTCTTCCGCTAAAACTTGATTATTGGTAACAAAGGCTAAGAAGCCAATAAATAATAAGAGAAAATACTTTTTCATATTCGTTTAATTAAATATATAATATAAAATGAACTATTAAATGTAAGAAAATATGGTCAAGAATAATTCCTATTTATTAAAAATTATGATAGATGGTGCCTATCTTTTCTTTTTATATTCTCAAAAAAACAAATTAGCTTTAATCTGCAAAATTAATCATAATGAATACAAAAAGAATCCTGTCTTGGGTACTAATACTAGTCGCCCCTTTATTTACATTCGCTCAACAAACAACTCAATATCCTAACGACTATTTAAGTCCTGAATTTCATGCAGGTCGTCGTGCCGCTTTTAAAGAAAAATTATCTGCAAATGGTGTAGGTATTTTCTTTGCCTCTCAAGTGCGCGTAAGAAATAACGATGTCGATTTCCAATATGCTCAAAATAAAAACTTCTACTATTTAACGGGCTTAGAAGAATCGGATGCACTTTTATTGTTATTCAAACAACCTGTTACTATTTTAAATAAAACAGGTACTGAATTTATTTTTGTAAAAAATCGTGATCCACAAAAAGAATTATGGACAGGAAAAATTTTAGGCGCTGAAGGTGTACAAGCAAAATATAAAATAGAAAACGTTTTTATCAATGACCTTTTTACAGCTAGTACCATTGACTTTAGTAGTATAGATTCAGTTTTTTCTGCTTATCGTGGGGAAGGCATTTTCTCAAAATATAAAAGAGTAGAAGATCCACTTTCTCGAATGGCTACTATTATTGATAGTATTATTAATATACAAAACAAGCCTATCGCAGCAAGAAGTACCCAAATGATATTAAGTAGTCTTCGTGGCATTAAACAACCAGAAGAAATTGCCTTAATTGCAAAAGCGGCTTCTATTAGTTGCGAAGGCCATAGCGATGTAATGCGTGCTATAAAACCTGGAATGACTGAATACCAAGCCCAGGCCATTATGGAATATCATTTTAAAACCAATGGATCTGAATATCCTGGTTATCCAAGTATTAATGGTGCTGCTGAAAATGCATGTGTACTGCACTATATCACTAATTTAAAAACAATCAACGATGGTGATATGTTATTAAGCGATTGTGCTGCTGAATACCATGGTTATAGTGCAGATGTTACTAGAACAGTTCCTGCTAATGGAAAATTCACACCTGCTCAAAAAATAATTTATGAACTAGTATTGAAAGCACAAGATGCAGGTATTGCAGCCTGTGTTCCAGGCGCCCCATTTGGTGCAGCAGATGCAGCTGCTAGAAAAGTAGTCAACGATGGTTTAATTCAGTTAGGTATTGCCTCAAATGAAGCTGAGGCTAGAAAATATTTTCCACATGGCACTTCACATCATTTAGGATTAGATGTGCATGATATGGGTCCACGTACTTTATTACCAGGTGTGGTTTTAACAGTGGAACCAGGCATTTATATTCCACCAGGAAGTAACTGTGATAAAAGATGGTGGAGTATTGGTGTAAGAATTGAAGATGATATTTTAATTACTGAAACAGGCAATAAAAATTTATCTGCCGGGGCACCTCGTAGCGTGGAGGCGATTGAAAAAATGGCTAAAGAAAAAAGTATATTTAAAAAATAAATTTTAAGCTTAGCAGTAAAATAGAAATAAATTATTCTTATAAAAAAAACCTCCCAAATATTTTGGTGAGGTTTTTTTGTGGAGTCGAGGGGAGTCGAACCCCTGTCCAAACAATGTTACCATTGGTCTTCTACATGCTTATTGTTTTATTATTTGTCGGCGAATAACAGGAAAAACACAAACCAATTATTCGCTTAGCTGGATAGTACTTAGATAAAAGGCACAGCCTAGTTTTATCGCATCCTGTTTTGTTTTTAATTAGGCTGAGGAGCGGGCAACAGGCCTGCCTTCTCTCTCGACCAAAATGGGTGTTAATTCACTGAATTAAGCAGCCATGGCAAAATTTGCTTCGCCTTTTGATTGTTTGGTATTCAGATTAAAGTGCTAATTACCCAACGCACTGCATGCTTACCCCAACCGCTACGACTGCTGTCAAAACCATACGACCCCAATTGTACCTTATGAGATAAAACTTAATTCGAACCTACAAAATTACAACTAAAATGTGAATTACTTAAATAATCGCCAAAAGTCAAGCCCCAAAGCGTATAGCATAAGGCCAAACATGAGCATCATACCTACTATTTGAGCGTATTCCATAAACTTATCACTAGGCTTTTTACCTGTAATCATTTCTACAATTATAAACATTGCATGCCCTCCATCCAAGGCTGGTATAGGCAGTAGATTCATAAATGCAAGTATAATAGAGAATATAGCCGTCAAAGTCCAAAAACGTTCCCAATCCCATGCTGCAGGGAAAGTGTTTCCAATACTAATTAAACTACCTAAGGAATCATTGGGGCTCACCTTACCTGTAAAAATTTGCTTGATGCCTTGTATATAATTATCCAAAGTGGTAAAGCAGCGATGTGCGCCTTCAGGTATGGCTTCTAAGAAAGTAAAATCTCTGTGCACTGTTTTAAATAAGGCGTAAGGTAGTTTTACAAATAAACCTATCTGACCTGAACCACTAATTAATGCTTTGGTATAGACTGTATCATCCCCTCTTTTGGAAGTAACTATTACAATTGAATCGGCATACTTTTGTTTCACTTCTATAAATTCAAACTGATACTTAATACTGGTATTATTCATTTTTAAAAGTGTATCATTTTTATTAAAATTCCCTTCTAAGACCACCGCCGATTTTCCCACTGAATCAATAATAACTGGTATGCGCGGAATCACAAAGGGATCTGTTTTTTTAAACTTTGCAAGTGAAGTGGCTAAACTACTGGGTATTTTTAATGAAATAATACTATCTCCTCTTTGTACCTCTAAAGTTTTAGGATTTGTTAAAATTAATTTAGATTCTAAAGCATCGAAGTTTTCTAATACTTTTTTATCTATAGAAACAATTATATCTCCGTCTTGTACACCCATTTGTTTTGCAAGTGAACTTGCATGAACGCCATAAGTCACATTTTTTGCTGGCAAATAGTCATCTCCCCAATACCAACCAATGCCTATAAAAATAATAATAGCTAATACAATATTGACAATTACTCCTCCTAACATTACAATTAATCTTTGATAAGCAGGCTTTGATCTTAGCTCCCAAGACTCAGGGGCCTTGGTCAATTGCTCTTTATCCATGCTTTCGTCAATCATGCCTGCAATTTTCACATAACCACCAAATGGAATCCAGCCAATACCATATTCTGTTTCTCCGATTTTCTTTTTCCAAAGACTAAATCCTGGATTAAAGAATAAATAAAATTTTTCTACACGAGTTTTGAATAAACGTGCTGGAATAAAATGTCCTAATTCATGTAAGACAACTAGTATCGAAAAAGATAAAATAAATTGTGCTGTTTTTACACCCACTGCTGCAAAATCAAATGCTAAAATGTACATATTTTATAATTGTATTAAAGAGGCTGCAAAATTACGCGCCTCGCCATCGGTTTCAAAATAATCTTCCAAGCTTGGCTTAGAGATGTAGTTAATTTTTTCTAAAGTTTTTTCAATGAGTTCTGTCATTTCTAAAAATCCAATTCGATTTTTTAAAAATGCATAGACTGCAATTTCATTAGCTGCATTTAAAATACAAGGTGTGTTGCCCCCTTTTTCCATTGACTCTTTGGCCAATTGTAAATTTCTAAATGTTTTCATATCTGGTTCATCAAAATTCAATTGATTCGGTTTGTCGAAAAGATATCTTGGAAAAGTATTTTTTAATCTTTGTGGAAATGCCATGGCATATTGAATGGGTAATTTCATATCAGGTAGTCCCATTTGTGCTTTTATACTTCCATCTTCAAACTGCACCATACTATGAATAATACTTTGAGAATGTACCACTACTTTAATTTGACTTGGCGCTAAATTAAATAACCATCTTGCTTCAATCATCTCTAATCCTTTATTCATAAGGGTTGCAGAGTCAATAGATATCTTAGCCCCCATGGACCAATTTGGATGTTGCAAAGCGTGCTCTCTTTTTACATTTACTAAGAAATTAGGTTTCTTACCTAAGAAAGGGCCTCCACTCGCAGTGAGTATAATTTTTTCAATAGGATTATTTTGTTCCCCCACTAAACATTGAAAAATTGCAGAATGCTCGCTATCTACTGGAATAATAGCTACTCTATTTTCTTTTGCTTTTTGCATGACAATATCACCAGCTACCACCAAGGTTTCTTTATTCGCAAGGCCAATAGATTTTCCATTTTCAACCGCTGTTAAAGTAGGTTTTAATCCAGCAAAACCGACAATACCTGCCATCATAAAATCATAACAATCCATGGACGCAACTTGCTCAAGTGACTCTTCTCCCGCAAAAACTTTTATAGGTTTTCCTTCTAATGCTTTTTTTACAGTTGCATATTTTGTGAGATCTACTATAACCACAATATTGGGCATGAATACCAAGGCCTGCTCAATTAATAATGATTCATTAGAATGTGCTGTTAATATTTCAGCTACAAATAAATCAGGATGTGCAGCAATTACCTCAAGGGTTTGTTTCCCTATTGACCCTGTTGACCCGAAAATGGCAATTCTTTTTTGACTCATCCAATGTATTTCTTAGAAATTAAAATTAAGCTATTATTTTTATGGCGCAATATATTGCATTAACTCATTAGCAATTACTCGGTCATTACTTAAGCGAGGCACTTTATTTTGACCCCCCAACTTTCCTTGAGTTCTCATATAATCAATAAAAGCATTTTTTTGCATTGAATTTATTTGCAAAGGGGCTAAAATAGAACCTGCAATTAAATCCTCATAATAAGCATTTTTAGCACAGAGCGCTTCATTCAATTTCATTCTAAACAAAGACATATCAGTTGGTTTTTTTTCAAATTCAATAAACCATTCATGATAACTTTTACCAGCTGTTTGTTGTATAAAAGGAGCGACTGTAAATTCAACCACCGACACACCCATTTGTTTTGTAACTTCTAATAATGCTTGCTCTACTTCTTCCCCAATTACATGTTCTCCAAAAGCAGAAATAAAATGTTTTACTCTTCCTGTAACTATAACTCTGTAAGGGTCAATACTTACAAATTTTATAATATCTCCTAAATGATATCCCCATAAACCCGCATTGCTATTAATTACCATCGCATACTGCTCTTCTAATTTCACATCAGCAAGTGAAATTCTAACGGGCGCTTCATCATTTATATTCGCAAGTGGAATGAATTCATAAAAAATACCACTACGGGTATTTAATAATAAACCTGGTTCTTTTCTTGTATCCTGATATGCAAAGAAACCTTCGCTTGCTGGAAATAATTCAATGGTATCAATTTGCTTACCAATAGTATCAAATAATTTTGTTTTATAGGGTTCGAAATTCACCCCGCCTTGCACAAGCACTTGTAAGTTGGGAAAAATTTCAATTACAGGCTTTCCCGTAATTTCAATAATTCTATCAAAATACATTTGCACCCAAGGTGGAATACCTCCAATTAAAGTCATATCCTTACCTAAGGTTTCTTTTACTATTTTATCTAGCTTCTCTTCCCACTCCTCAATACAATTGGTTTCAAAGCTAGGCAGTTGATTGCCTCTTAAATATTGTGGAATATGATGATTCACTATGCCACTTAGCCTTCCCGTTGGAATGCCGCCCACTCTTTCCAATTCAGGGGAACCACTTAAAAATATCATTTTCCCACCTGCAAATTGAGTATTAGCCGTTAAAGCCATATAGGCAAGTATAGCATTTCTTGCCCCATTAATATGATTATCAATGGAATCCTTAGTAATAGGGATGTACTTTACCCCACTAGTTGTTCCGCTGGTTTTTGCAAAATAAATAGGTCGACCCTTCCAAAGCACATTTTGAGTCCCATTTTTAATTTGATCTATATAAGGTTTAAATTGCTCGTAGTCTCTCAAAGGAACCGCTTTTTGGAAGCTTGGGTAGTCTTTTACCTGATCAAAATGGTGCTCTTTCCCAAAAAGGGTGGTTTTGCCAACTTTAATTAATTGATTTAGAATGTCTTGTTGATCTTTTAGGGCATTTTTGCGATCCTTTTGTATTTGTCTATATATAATACCTGCAAAGGGTTTCGCCAATAAAGATTTGACATTAAACATATTCGGATACATTAATATAGATAGATCGAGGCGAAATTAGGTACTAATTTAGTTATTGTCAAATCACTTTAGGCCTTAAAACTCAATTAAATGTGCGTTTTTAAGGCAATTGGGAGTCCCTATTATATTTTTTGAGAATTAATTGCAAATTGGGATAAATATAATTACCTTTGCCGTCCTAATTTTGGACATTATGTTAGCAGTAGTAAAAATCGCAGGACAACAATTTAAAGTACAAGCAGGAGATAGCTTGTATGTACCTCACCTGCAAGGTAAAACCGGAGACAAAGTTGAATTCAACGATGTTTTATTTGTCGATAATAATGGAAGCATCTCTTTTACGAGCAAGGTAAAAGTGAAGGCTGAAATTTTAAACGACTTAGTACAAGGTGATAAAGTTATCGCCTTTAAAATGAAAAGACGTAAAGGTTTCCGCAAGAAACATGGTC
>Ga0214919_10005470_pt1 | contig 18027 bp, 18 predicted proteins | sample LL1503_MetaG_FD_177994 | JGI IMG/M metagenome (GOLD analysis project Ga0214919, IMG submission 177994) | Freshwater microbial communities from Lake Lanier, Atlanta, Georgia, United States - LL-1503 | ecosystem: Environmental > Aquatic > Freshwater > Lake | place: USA: Georgia | collected...
GCAAAAAAAGGAAACCGTAGGTTTCCTTTAAGGGAGGGGTCAAAGGGGCATAAGAGAAGCTTCGCTTCTCTGAATCCGTAGGTTCCCTTTATTTATTCGGTGGAAAAGCAATTTAAACAGAGAAAACCTATATTTTTATAAGAATGGACATTATTATAAAAAAATTTCGCGGACTCTGCAACACCGCCTCCGACATAAACGAGCATTTACCCACTTTGTTCCGATACGCCAAACAGTGCAATAGCGCCATTGAATTGGGTGTGCGCGGTTGTATTTCATCCTGGGCAATTTCCGCGGGTCTCCTAGAGAATAAAAACGGCATTCGCAAACGTATGTTTATGAACGACTCGCGCGAGTGCCAGATCGGTGAGTTCGTGGACGCAGTCGAGGGTTTGAACGTGGATGTCAAGTACGAGTGGAAAAACGATTTGGAACTGCAGTTTGCACCCGATGAGACTTTTGATTTGGTGTTCATTGATACCTGGCACGTTTACGGCCAAATTCGCAGAGAACTGGAGAAATTCTCTGCCATTTGCAATAAATACATCATTATGCACGATACCACCATTGACGAAATAGATGGCGAGACCGTGCGCGAATATGGATACAATTACCAGCAGGCTTATGGTAAGGCAACCGAATTGGCCGTACAAACCGGAATCCCAAGAGAAGAGATTCTGAAGGGGATGTGGTTTGGAATCCAGGAATTCTTGGCACTTCATCCGGAGTGGTATATCAAGGACCGGTTTTTCAACAACAATGGACTCATGATTTTAGCCAAACGATAATTTTTTTGACACATATATATATATGCCAAAAACACGTAATAAATTAAAAAAACAACGCAAAACCCGTAGTCGCAAAAACAAACTAGAATATGTGCATCCGCACCTATATCAAAAACGCGGGGATTTTGGAATAAGCACTTATACTCGAAAATTTATCCCAGAAGGCACCGTGGTTATTGAAGAGTTACCGCATAATATTAATGCAGTAAATGATGACGATTATCGATATAAACTAATTCGCCATTTATTAAATACCCAGCGGAAAAACTTTATGGATTTGGTTCCATTAGAACTGGATTATGATGCGGACGATATTTATGATTATGAAAAACATATGAAATTTTTCCCAGAATTGTCCAAGGATTTAATGAAACTCTATTATCTAAAATACAAACGCAATGCATTTTCATTTGATAACCAACCCAGTATTTTATTCTTTTCTACAAAAATGAACCATAGTTGCGATTCCAATTGCAGATATTACAGAGATAATGAACGCATGGTGTTTGAAACCAAACGTGATATTCAGGCAGGCGAGGAATTATTTGATTCTTATATTACATGCAATCTTCCGAGAGAAGAACGACAAAAAACATTGAAAGACCGGTATGGATTTGATTGTGGTTGCACACGATGTGTTCAAGAAAAGTAATCCCTGACTATTATGTTATTTTTTGCAAAATAACATAACAATCTAAAATATAGATGTTTTCGGCAAAATCAAATTCAATAAATACAAACGTAAAACACGACAACACAATTGCAAACCTTTTAACGCCCGGCGATTTAATCAACGGAAGGCTCGCAAAAGTGGATTTAACACAATTGAAAACAAATATTATTCCTTCTGTGCCGAATTTTCAAATTGGAACCAGCGAAAACATTGTCAAAACCATACACGTTAATGATATTGGCTTATCTGGAAATATTATCCCAACCGGCGATTTAGTATCAAATCTTGGAAGCCCCAATAATTGGTTCGGAAACATTTATGTGAATCATGCCATCATTGGGCCCAAATCCATTCAACTCGGAAATGCTCTCATTTCTTCCGAGGGCAATTCAGTTGCACTGCCAATCGGTTCCAAAATTGGCGGTGTAGACCCCGGAACCATTGTTATTAAAGGCGCATTTGCATCGCTGATTAATTTACCCTCTACAAATGAGGTGGGTGATGGATATGTAATTAACGCCAATTTATGGGTATCTACATTACCAAATTCGGTGTACGGGGTTGGCGGTTGGGCAAATGTAGGGGCATTTGTGGGGCCGACTGGTCCGACTGGTATAAGAGGTTCCACCGGTCCAGACGGTCCCACCGGTTACACTGGTCCTACCGGTCTTATCGGTCCTAAAGGTGTTTTGGATACATCCGGCGCCGTTTTTTCAGGAACGATTGAAATGCCGAATTTAATTATTTTTGGAAAAACCGTTGTTGGAAAACAAGTGCTAAGCAACCAATATGCATTTGATATTAGTGGTTCTTTAAGTTCAACCGAAATAATCGAAAACGGCGTCAAGTTGCAAAATAAATATGCACCCATCAGTGCAGTGCAACAAATCACGGATTTAATTGATTCGGCGCCCGAAACACTCAATACTTTGAAAGAAATCGCCTTAGCAATGGGTTCTGACCCCAATTTTGGAACCCATGTTTATACGCGAATAAACACATCGGACACAAGTATCAACACTATTGCGTCGACCTATACGTCAAAGACCTACGTGGACGGGAGTCTGAACGACATTCGCACCAATTATGCATTGAACAACTATGTAGACGGAAGTTTGAACAACATCCGTTCCAATTATGCGTTGGTCTCCTCCTTAGGCGACTATGCGTTGTCGTCTACACTCGGCAATTATGCAACCAACAATTATCTGACGGGCAATTATTCCACCACCATATATCTAGACGGAAGTCTGAACAACATTCGGTCGAATTATTCGACGAAGACCTATGTAGATGGGAGTCTGAACGATATTCGTTCGAATTATTCAACGAACACGTATGTAGATGGGAGTCTGAACAACATTCGTTCCAATTATTCCACATCCAATTATGTAGATGCCAGTTTAAATAAGGTTCGTTTAGACTACGACACAAGTTTGAACACGAATTATTCTACCTACAATTATGTAGACGCAAGTTTGAACAAAGTACGCACAGACTATGATGCAAGTTTGAACACGAACTATTCTACAACCAAATATGTAGATGCCAGTTTGAACAAAGTACGCACGGACTATGACACAAGTTTGAACGCGAACTATTCTACCTACAATTATGTAGACGCGAGTTTGAACAATGTTCGGTCCAATTATTCTACAAATACCTATGTGGATGCGTGTTTCAATGATATTCGGTCCAATTATTCCACCTACAATTACGTAGACGGGAGTCTGAATAATATTCGAAATGACATTCGAACAAATTATGCAACCTACAATTATGTAGACGGGAGTTTCACCGATATTCGAACCAATTACGCGACCAATGAATCCAAAACGATATCGGACTCGAGCATTAATTATATTTTTACCAACTATGCAACGACGAATTATATAAACAACCAGTTTAATACTTTGCTGAATGGTGCGCCGGATGCGCTGAATTCGCTGAATGAACTTGCAATAGCGTTGAACAGCGATGTGAGTTTTGGCTACAACGCGTATGGCAAAATTGCTTCATCCGATGCGAGCATTAATTCGATTCGCGCTATGATTGACGCATCATTATCTGGAATTGTATCTGCAGGAGGCAATGTAAATATTTCACCAGTAACCGCATTTAATGTTACTGCACCACTAACAAATATTAGTGGCAATTTGGATATTGGCAATGGTTTATCATCTGTTGTAATAAATAAGGACATTTCTGCAGGATATGCGCTCGATGTGAGCGGATTCACTATTTTGAGAAACACTTTGTCTGCGAATACAATCTACTCGATTTCGGGTTCCAATATGACAATTGGAAGTGATGGAACACTTGGAAGTGGTGGAACTAGTCTTGCAGGTGGTTTTATATTCACCAGAAACTCTTCAACTCTCTCTGGAATAGGATCAACAACGACTTTTAATGCAGCCAGTGATAATGTTGGTCTTCGTTTTGGCGCATCAACTATAACAGGGGGAATTCTCATTGCTCAACAACAAACAAATGGTACTTTAAGTATTGCTGATTTTAATAGAAATTATGCTAACATAGCAAATTCGGGTAGTATTAGTATTGGAACCGGCATTGCTACCGGAGCAACTGGGGCCGTGTCTGAAGCCTCTGGGTGTCTTATCAATATTGGCACTGGTTCAAGAACCAATTACAGTGCTATCAATATTGGAACTGGAAGAAGGGATGCTACTTCATTTATCAATATTGGAACTGGAGCGGATGTAAGTGGCAATATTAACATCGGTTCGGGCGACCGAAATTATGGAAATGTCAATATTTTGACGGGAGCTACTTCTACAGGCAAGCTCATTGTGGGCGCTGACGTATCATTTAATGGCCGTGTAAGTATTGGATCGGACATTTCTTTAAACGGCACTTTAAAAATAAATTCTATAGAACCCACTTCTGGTTCAAATGCATTGAATATTGGTGTTGGGTCTAGTCAAACCGGCACGATTAATATTGGTATTGGAGGATCCTCAAAAATAATCGCTATTGGTGGTTCGACTACAATAACATATCTTTCCGGCCAAAATTTGAGAATAAAAGATACAGGACACGGAGTATTCAGTGTAGGTCGTATAATCAGTGATGCCACTACTGACAGTATTGGTGTTACTATTGCAAGTGGTGTCAATACAACCGGTTCTGTCCGAATTATGGATGGGTCGGGTTCAACAGGAAATATCACTATCGGTAGAAGCAATGTGATATCAATCGTCAATTCTGCAACACCCACATTATCCATATCAGCGCCGATTCAACCGACCTATGCAACTGCGCCAAATGCAAATACAATGATTGGATTCATTGCAACACCTGCCGTTACTGTTCTCTCAAGTATATCCGGTGAAATCTTAGATATCGGCAGTTTTTCATTAACTGCTGGAACGTGGGTTGTTCAAGCAAGAGTTCAATTTGGTGGACTATCCACTACCGCAGCTCAGTTTTTCAGAATCTCTTTTTCAACCGTTTCAAAGACTCACGGCAATTTAGTTGGAGATTGGAACCAAGACGGCCAAAGTGGAGGTGTATATATTAATTATTCAACCAATTTTCAATTAACGGGAACAACCACAATTTATTGTGTAGGAGCTTGCAAAGTTGGCACAACCGTAACAACTTCGGCAATTAATGTTTATGCGATTCGCATTGCTTAAAATATTTTCCGCCCATATTATAAATGTCCATTGTGGCTTTGAAACGAAAAACCGAAGCGCGCTACAACAATTTAAGCGTAAACCAAAAACAATTCTCTATTAATGGAACGACCCGAAACCAGGGCTACATCGGCCAGACGTCTTTGTCTCGTTCTCTCATCCACACACCAAGCAAAGGCGCAGTTTTGAAAGATTTCAACGGTCGTTACGCGAATCCAAACATCCGAGCGTCCGAAACAATTAGTTTAGAAGATAACGCTGTGGTCAAACCGTCCGTGTTGTCTTTCAAGGGAATGATGGCGAAGAGAGAGAGATGGATCAGTCGTCCTTATCCTTATGCCGTTGTGAAGCCGGACGCTGGTCGAAACATCAATGACCAGACCGATTATATCACGCGACTCAAGAAGAAGACTCTCTCCGACATTGCAACTTATTGCCCTCCTGATGTTGCCAAGACCACCGGGTTTGTTTTCAAGAAACAGTGCTCTACTGCGACCAAGACGCTTACCGGTGCTCCTTTGTTCACTCCTCAGAATGTAGTGTGCAAGATTGCGAAACCGGAAAGCACGTACACCTCCATTTCACAAACCGCATATTTGGAGTCGTTGCAGAAAAAATGCGAGATGATGGACGATTACAAATTTGTCTCTGCACTCAAAAAAACGCCATTCGCCGGAATGTAGGGAATTAAGAGAACCTACGGTTCCCTTATGAACCCTCCTTTAAGGTACGCATTTGAAAAAAAAGATTCATTGAATCTTTTGTTTTTTTTGTTTTTTCTTAATTTTATTACTAGTATGGGTTCATAAGGGAACGACGAGTTCCCTTAAGGCGGCGCGCACATCGTTCTCTACATTTTGCAAGTGGACCTTTTCCATTTCTCTGAAGTTTCCGTATTCTAAATCGGAGAGAACCCAATGAAACCCGTTGTTTTCTATGATTCCGTCTGCGATTCTTTTTGCTCTGTCAAAGTGGAAGTCCGATGTCACCACGTATATGTCCGAATACTTGTTCGGTTCTTTTTCCAGGATTTGGCGGAACATCGTGAAGTTCTCTGCCGTGTTGGTGGATTCCTCGTCCAAAATATAGTTCCATTGAGGTTGTTGGGGTCCGTAGACAAACGGAGCATTATTTGCGACGATTTTCTTCATTTTCTCTGCTTCCGAGACTTTGTCAACCATTTTGTTTTTGATTCCGCCACTGAATCCCCACACGATGTTTTCTTTGGGCAAAACAGTTGTAAGCTGGACTGCGGTCTGAATGCGGTCGTTGAGCAAGTAGGCGACGTGGCACCCCAGCACGATAATTAAGATGTTCATGATTGATGTTTGATGATTAATGTACAATGTATTTTATGTATCTCTGCAGAGAAATGGAAAAAGAGTTCAATTTTAGGGGAACTACGTTCCCCTATGACCCCTCCTTGTAGGGAAACCTACGGTTTCCTTTAAAATTGAAGTCTAAATTGATTGTTTATAAAAAAGCATAATAACAAATAATCAATTAATGCAATGGATAAGGAGAAATGTCCGACGAATAAGGAGAAATGTCCAAAAGAAGATCTGGGTAAAGAATTTCTGGACTCTCTCAACGAAAAAGAGAGAATGGCCTATCACATTGCAAAAAGCCATTTAGGCACAATGTTCTCTCTAGAGAAAAGCAATGCGTTTTTGGAATGGATCAATGAACGAGATGCTAAGGGAGCATAGATAAATAATATATTATATGGTTTAGTGAAAAAATCATTAAACCATAGTCTTTAAAAAATAAAACAGAATAAGGGAAGGGGGTCGTAGGGGGAAAGGGCCTCCGGAGCGTCGCTAGACGCGACGCACCTTATAGCATCCTACGGATGCAAGCACCCGACGGTCGGCACCCTCCGGAGCGTCGCTAGACGCGACGAACCTTATAGGGCGCCTTAACCGTAGGTTTCTCCTACTATAATATAAAATGTTTTGGCAAATTATGCTTTTTTATGCTTTGTTGTCTTGTTTGATTATGCCTTTGGTCGGTCAGCGCATCAATGGTTCTGCAGGTCTGGGTCAGGGATATGTAGCCGGCACGGTGCTTTCTCTCATCCTTTGGTTCACAGTTGGGAAAAAATATGCTTAATTTATAAATGGAAAAATGCAAGACAAAAACAACTCCAAAGTTGTTGAGAGACATTGAATCCAAACGAATCCGAAACGCAACAAAAAGGTTGAAATTAATAAAAAACGACAAAAAAACAAAAGATATTAAAATGAAAATAAAAATATATGAGGCATTGGCTCGCCCCGATACCAAGGCGGATAAAATAAAAAAAACAAAAAGTTTTACAAACATTTTTTGCAATCCAGACTGTGTTGGAACTGCGTTTCAAGAAGACGTAGACTTTGATAAATTTGTGGATGATTTATGCAAACCAAACAATTGTAATAAAAATAAAAAAAAAGATTTAGTTAAAATGTTCAAAGATTCAAGAAAAGAAATGCTGAAAGGACAAAAGAAAATTTTGGGACACGACAGTTTTTACCACGCATTTGATAAGAAAACCAAAAAGAAGCTGATAAAAGACGGTGCGTTGTCTGGGTGTATTGTGGGTTTATAAACATTTTTTTGTGTTATTAAGTCGCCTTCATATTCAATTGTTGGAGACTTTTAAACATCTGGTAAGCCGATTTCGGTTCTTCTTCTGGCATATCTACAATTTCCAGGTCGTCAAAAAAATCAACCACTTTATTCACAGGTTTTGCACCAAACATCAGTTCATTGACCGCCTCTATTTTTTTATTTGTCGGTTTCTGCGTAATATTGAACTCGCACATTTTTCCGACCCTAACGAATTTATTGGAGAACTTGGGTTCTTCTGCCCTCTTTACGAGTTTTGCTTTTGTCTTTGTTTCTTTCGTGAATTTAGTTGTCGTTGTATCGGCCTTTGTCACTTCCGACCTATAATCTTTGAGTGCAGCAAACACATCTTTGGAGTCCGACTGGATATTCACGCACTTTGTGATATCATTCACTTTCATTTTCTTGGACTTGAGAGAATCCTCTTCTTTCTGCAAAACATCCAGGATTTGATTGCGCGGTCTCTTCTCTACATCAATGAAGAAATCCTTGCACCGAAACATAACTACATACTTGGTCGCTACTTGCTCCAGAATCTTGTATGGGATTATTTGCTCGTCGCTATAGTAGTGGTACGACAACAGGTAGGGGTTGAAATACATCATCACGTTTCCTCGCGGAGTATTTTCAATGAGAATTCGCGACTTCCATTGTTTCTCCATTTCGTTGTCTACACTCGCGAAAATCTCTTTTCTCTTTTCAAAATCGTAGAGAACCGGGTCTATGTTGGAATTCTCATCGGGGGTCTCCGTGTTATAAAAGTTGGCATACTTTTTGCACGATTTGTCATATTGGGTCTCTACATAGGGTAGTACTAAGGGTTTTGTCGGGGGTTTGTTATTAAATGTCCGAATATACTGGATTATAAAAAAGATGTAGTTTACTATTAATTTTCCAATGATGTAAAAGGGGCTTCGTGGAAAGTTCATTTAAATATATAAACAACTATTGTTTATATTTTTTATCTAATTCTTTCTTGTATTTTTGCAGATGAAATCGTAGACGGTTGGAATACGGGTTTCTTTTTCTTTTTCTTCTTCGATTTGTGTCTTTTCAATTTGAGAACAATAGAGAGCCCGGTCTTTTTTGATTTTGTCAAGCTTCTCTAATAAATAAGTAAGCATTATTAATTATTTATTCAAAATATTTTTATATACTATTTAAATTTAATAATAAACCACTGCCTTTCTTGGAATTTGGTTTTGGCAAAGCCTTTGCGGAAGAAGCTTTTACCAAAGGCTTCTGTTTTTGCGCTTGCGCTTGAAGCATTTCTTTCCGATATTCAAACAAATCGACCAATTCCTTCTCCATAAAGGGCACCTCAATCAATTGGTAGTCCGCATTGTTGGGGTGCAGGCAAACCAGGCACAACCCGACCACCTTTTTCCCATACTTCTCTTCAATGATTGTTTTATACGTATTGAGTTGCAACGCATAGTGCCAAAAGTTGGTGTCTGGCAAATGCTGGATGCATTCTGTGGTTGCCGTGCTTCCGTACGCGTTTTCTTTGACGATTTCCTTGCACCTTTTCCAGTCATATATCAGGAGCGTTCCGTCGGGATTCTCGTAAATCATATCTACCGAACCTGCAATCTTTAGTTCCTCGTGGTAAATGGTCCATTCTGTCCTATACGCGTGTAGATGGGGGTTCTCTCTAAGAAAATTCTGGAAATATCGGTATTCAATGCTGTCGTTGGACACGACCATCTGGTTGTAATAGCACTCAATGTCATAGTGCATATTGGTTCCGGCGGAAGACGCCCCGTCGCGGTTGGCGTTCCACATATCCATGATTTGTTCGGCGGTCATCTGGTAGTACTTGTATTCGGGGTCGGTCTTGTGTTTTTTACTGCTGATGATCTGTTTGATGATTTTGTCGGCGTCGAATTTGGGGAAATGGTGGTGGTTCCAGGTTGTGACCGACATAAATGTTCTGTCGCCGTGGACCGTATAGACGTGTGTTGGTTCATCAAATTGGATGAAAGCGTCGCGAGGATGGGCGTTTTTTTTAGCGAGATAATCGATGGACATTTTGATAATTTGTATATTGTTGTGTTCTTCTCTGTAATTGGTTTATTAAAACATTTCAATTTTAGGGGGGCTACGCCCCCCTATGACCCCCTCCCTTTTATTTGATAAATAATATAAAAAATTATATTATTTAACACTTTGGGGAACCTACGGTTCCCTTAGCTCCCTTTGGGGATTGAACCCAAGACCTTTGCATTACAAGTGCAATGCTCTACCACTGAGCTAAAGGAGCAAAATAGGTGTTCGTTTATCCTATAACACAATATAATACATTGTTTTTCTTTAACCCATTTTATGGATTAATTAATAAATAAAAAATCGTTGTTTTTATATGGTTCTCTCTGAAGGAGGGGTCATAGGGGGGCTACGCCCCCCTAATCGAACTCGTACTCCACAATATTCTTCACATTCTTCTTCAGCTTCTCAAACATCATTGTGCCAAATTTGCGATATTTGTTTTCGTCGTTCATGGATGTGCCGAGCACTTTTCTCAGCAGTATCATTTTTTGTTTCTGCACGTCTTCGCTCTCTACATTGAGCTCGGGTTTGGACCGTTCCCATGTCCGATACGCCTTCATGAATCGGTTGGATAAAATGTCAAACATTGCATTCATGGATATTTGGGGGAATTCATGCCACGATGCTTCTTTATAGACGTAAAACGCATTCTTGTGCGAGAACGCAGTGATGGGCAAGTCCAACCCGTCAAATAGCGCAAAGACCCCATCCACAATATTGCCTTCGAACACCGCTTCTAAATGTCTTGGCTGGACGACTATCATCTTCATCATTTGCGGGTAATCAATGGTGGGGAAATGGTGGTTGTTCAAGTACTCAATCACATTGATTTTGCTTTTCTCTCTTCTGACAAATTTGCGAAGTTCCTCCACTTCCTTTTCCAAGTGCTGGTTTCGCACCATCAGGTGTTTTACCAGTTCGTACATTAGTCGCGGTGTAGGAATGGGGTCATCCGTCAAATCAATATTCTCTTTGAGTTCTTCTTTTTTTTTATCAACAAATTCGCAACAAACCACATGTTCGTCGTGCTGTTTTTTATATTTGAAGCCGGTTTCGCAAAACTCGCAATTATACTTCATTATATTAGTAGGGTCGTTTATTAATTTAAGTGGTTCGAATAATTTAAGTAGTTTGAATTGTTTTATTTTTCAATTTTAAAGGGAACTACGTTCCCTTTTGAACCCTCCTTTTTTATAAAATTAATATAAACTAGATGCCTTCTCTCATATTTAGTAAATCGTCACAGGGAACTGTGCATAAATTTGTGAGAACAGATATTCCAATAATTGTCGTTCCAGCGATTATCGTTCCCGGTTTGTCTAACGGCATGATTTTTGCAAAATCCACCAAGTGTGGTAAATGCAAGGGCGCAAAATAATTTTTATAGTAAGTGTATATACCAACCATGTTTGAGAACTTTTCAAAATTCTTTGCCAACAAGAAAAACCTGCATATTTTCGTTGCGGCTTTAGTTATAGTTACCGGAATTTTCTTTTTGAAGAGAGCGGGTTTGTATGAGGGATTAGATAACCAAGGTTCTAGTGCTAGTACGGACGCCGGTGCAGTAGACCCCCCTAAAAAAAGCGCAAGCTCAATAACTGCAATGACAATTGGGTAAACTAGGTCATTAACTTTTGTATCTTAATAATATAAATGAGTAGTTATTATTACGATGTTTTGGAACCCAGCGTGCAACAACAGGGAAGCCATATGGTTATGAAGGGTGTCAGCAAAACCTTGAAAGAGAAGATTGTCAATATTGATAGCAAGTACCGACCTAACTACGACTATACTTCATACGCTTCTGTCAATATGGTTTTTGGAGAAAGATTGTCTGAGGTCCGTTCGATGGAGGTTGTCTCTATTGACCTCCCCATCACTTTCTACAACATTTATGCCAACAATGATTGTCTGCAAAACGGCAACAACTATCTGCGAATCAAGAACGGTGGGTCATCCAAAGTTCTCACATTAACACCCAATTATTACGCGTCGCCGACTTTGTTGGCAACCGAGATAAATAATCAACTCCAAAATTTGAGTTTGGCTACCGATATCTCTTACAGCATTGTAAACAACAAGTCTTTGTTTAAATCCAAGACCACTGCATATTCTCTCGCGACCAATGTGGATATGTGCGGAAATGTCTATGAAATGAATAACCAAAACAATCTTGGTTGGACTTTGGGGTTTAGAGACACCTCCTACAATTTGACAACTGCGGGTCTTACTTCCGAATGCATTTTGAACTTGAAGAGTCCTAGGCACGTGTTTTTAGCATTAAATGAGTTCTCTAACGGCAACTCCAATTCTTTTGTGTCGCCCTTAGAGAAAACAAACCAGAGCAAGAATATCATTGCCAAAATATGCATACCTTCCACCGTGAATTTTGGTGATACATTGTGTGTAAACAAGGCAAATGGGTTGCTAGTTTCTGAGGTTCGAAGATATTTAGAAAAGGTCAATATACAGAGAATGAACTTGCAATTACTCGATGATGCGGGCAATGTGATTAATTTGAATGGCGCGGATTTCTCTGTGTGTCTCAGACTGGTTCACGAGTAAAGTAGGGAACCTACGGATTCAGAGAAGCAAAGCTTCTCTTATGCCCCTACGACCCCTCCCTTACCTTTATGAAACCTTTGCAACAAATCCCCGATATATATATAATGGTTGGCGCAAGTATATTACCCGCTTGCTTCTACAACGGCGAACTTTATTTCTTATTTGGCAAAGAAAACAGTCTTGCCGATACTCCAGGCTGGTCTGATTTTGGTGGAGGGGTTGACCCCGGTGAAACCATTTATGACACGGCATTGAGAGAAGGGGGCGAGGAGCTGACCGGGTTTTTGGGCGACGGAAAACAAATCGGTTCTCTAATTAAGCGGTCCGGTGGTGTCTACAAGATGCAGTACGAAACTTATCATATTCACCTATTTAATTTGGAATACAATAAAGATTTGGTGAAACATTACAACGACAATCACCGGTTCTTGTGGCAACGAATGAACAAGAAGTTTTTGACAAACACCAAACTGTTTGAGAAAATAGAAATCAAATGGTTCTCATTGAGAGAAATGAAAAAATGCAGAGAACAGTTCCGAAACTTTTACAGAAACGTGGTTGACCTCATTTTGAAAGAAGAGCCAAACATTCGCAAGTTCTTGACCAAAAAATCATCTACAAGAAAGCAAACCCGTTCTATCAGAAAAACCCAAAAGAAAACCACGTGGTTCTAGATTTCCTTGACAGTATATTTAGTAAAGGAAACCGTAGGTTTCCTTTTTTTGCTTCGCTTATACCTTCCCTTAAGGGAACTCGTCGTTCCCTTATGATCCCATACTAAAAGAAACCTACGGTTCAGCAACGCTTACGTCTTTGACTCTTCCCTTTTTAAAAGGAGGGGTCATAGGGGAACCTTGGTTCCCCTAATTTATATGCATATACCATATACATATAAATAATGTCATGGAAAAAATATGGAGGAACCAATAAACTAGATAAGCTCAATAATATTAGTGTAAACACCATTGTCGCCGATCAATTCACATTAAAGAATTTTTATGTGGGTGACTGGGATATTTGCGGTGGACTCCAAGTTAAAAATGACGCATTTTTGTCGCAAGATTTGACGGTTGGTGGCAATATTAACGGGTCTGGCGATATTAACATTCTCGGTGCGATGAATGTCTTTAATACGAATATTATCGGAAACGTTTTTGTTGCAGAGAATGCATTTGTTCGACAAAATATATTAATGGATTTGTCGGGTGGGACCTTGTTGCACGGCGAAAACCGCCGGTTTGGATTCAATACTACAAGACCCCAAGCCACCATTGATATTTCTGGGGATCTCGTTCGGACCATTGATATCCACACAACAACTGCGAGCAACAAAAACGTGGTCGCCAGAAATGTTTTTAACCAGGGAATGACGGTGAATGTGGAGCCAACTCGGTCTTACATTGATTTTTACGTGGACAATTCCATGAATCTTGCCACAGAAAACTTCAATGGCCGTCTAGTCTATGAACAGGGCGGAAATTTCACCATCGACGTTTCCAATATTGTCAAATTCAAACCCCGCGTCATTTTCTCTCAAGATTTAAGCAAGGGTTTTGTGGCAGATGAGCGTGTGATTTTTTACGGAAACCCTTCGGCGGATATGCCCTACATTCCATCCATATATGGCGACAACACTTTTAAGACAGGGACATCTACATACTTTGTCGCCGGTGACAATTCGTCCAACACTTTTTTCAGTCTTGGCACCGAAAAAGGCAGTGGAATGACTTTAGGTGGTGGGTATTTCCCAAACAATAAAATCATGGGCGTGGTGGCGCTCATTGATTCATCCAATACAAAGTATCCTGCGATGAACATCATTTCCGGCAATTTAATAAGCAATTTGAAAACCTCCATTGCCGTCAATAAATACAATGTCTCTACTACTGTGAACGGGGCAAACCGATTTGCAATGGATATTAATGGGCCTTTACGGCTGGCGCATCAAGAATTGATTGTTGCCGCCGACATTTTGTTCCAGGTATACAGAACTGCGTTCTTTGGGAACACCGGGTACGCGGTCGGAAGTCCCGTAACTGCAAATCCATACACCCAATATTTTTTGAAAACAGTGGATGGTGGATATACATGGAAACAAAGTCGCATCGTGGATTCCACTGGAAATCCGAATCCAAATAGTTTGGAAGTGTCACCCCATTTTTTTAGCGCAATTTACGCAATTAGTGATACGGACATACTCATTGGAGGTGACAATCGTTTCTTTTTCCGTTCTACTAATGGGGGGCAAACATGGTCTATAATTTCATTTGTTAATAATAACAATGCTACCATCAACACAACATCCATCTTTTTAACAAATGAGGGATTATTAAATGATCGTATCATTGTAGGAACAGGTATTAACAGTGGAATTAACAATGGCACTATTTTTAACAGTCCAAATGCTACTTGGATTAACGGCATACCCACCACTCCAATTTCAACTGGGTTATCCGCAGTCAATGCAATTCATGGCTCCGGATTGGATACAGTGATTGTCGGCGTTGGTGGAATTGTTCCCTATCGAACGTATATAGCATACGGTGTAAATCCAGTTTTTGGAACAGTTGTTGCAACTGGCTCTACATTCTACGATGTCAAAGTATTCAATGATGGAATGAAAAACCACGTGGTTGCGGTTGGCGCCAATGCAATTTGGTATGCGCACGATTTATTATGGACTGGGTCCGTATACACAGTTTTGTGGTCGCAGGTTGCAATATCCGGAACACTCCGATCTGTGCAAATGCTGGATGCATCCCGCGCAATCGCAGTGGGCGACGCGGGTCTCATTCTTTATTCGGTTGACGGGTTTTTAACTTGGTTTAATTCGGGACCTTTGGATAACAATTCGTTGGTATCTGGCATCAATCTCTCTGCGATTAGCGCGGTAAATGCAAATGACTTTGTTGTTTCCGGTGTAATCCAGAATTACGGTACAACGGCAAGAACCAAAGTCTTCAACTTGTATGCGCCGTATTTCTTGAACCGGCCAAACAATCATGTGATTGAGGCGTCTGGAAACATCGTTATGTCGGGCGATTTGCAAATCAATGATGCTGGCCAGCTTTTGACAAACAACACAAATTTCAACATTTTGCCCACAGTGGCGCAAGAAATCAATATTGGAAACACTGCGGTCGGCGGAAACACCAATATGAAAGCCAATTTGGATGTGACATTGAACATAACTGGTCATCAAAATATGCGGTTATATGGGGACGCGTCCTTGAATTCACGTTTGTTTGTAGGTGGGGATGTCTCCTTGAACTCTAAGCTGTATGTTGTGGGCGATGCTTCTTTTAACTCCAAATTGTTTGTAGGAGGAGACGTTTCATTGAATTCCAAGCTGTATGTTGTGGGGGATGCTTCTTTCAACTCCAAATTGTTTGTAGGTGGAGATGCATCACTTAATTCCAAGCTTTATGTTGTGGGGGATGCTTCTTTCAACTCCAAATTGTTTGTAGGAGGAGACGTTTCTTTAAACTCGAAACTATTTGTAAGGGGCGATGCTTCGCTCAACTCCAAATTGTTTGTAGGAGGGGATGTTTCTTTGAACTCCAATTTATATGTGGTTGGAAAAACAGTTATATCTGATTTGAGTGCACAAAATGCGGATTTTACTGGAATCGTTCGCGCAAACACTTTTGATTGTCGACCAGGGTCTTCTCTCACCATCGGCGGAACAAATGCCGGAAATATAACCATAAAAACTTCTACGGGTTCCACCAATACTTTGACGCTTGGCGATGCTGGGTCAAACACTGTGATTTTAGGTAATTTAACTTTGCCCACAAGTGTGATTTCTACCAACATCAATAACCTCGAAATTAAAAACAAAACCATTTTACTCAATGACGAAGCGACCGGTTTAAAAGTTGCAAATTTTTGCGGAATACAATTCAGAGACGACAATACTGACGCTAAAGGGTATTTTTTAACAAATGGTCAGTCCGACGGGTATTTGTTCAAAAGCAGTCAAAGCACGAATCGTCTCAATTTGGACGTCAGTGGATTGTATTTGCCAAATGGGTTAACGCAAGGTTTTGTTTTGTTGAAACCAACTTCGCCCATTGACATATCCGCTGACTATACCATTACAACGGGGCTTGTGAATATTGCAGACATCCAATTGTTGGACGCCAGTTTGAACAGGCGTGTAGAGAGAGATGTTGGAAACACGACGGTCAATACGCAAACCGTGAGCACCAAATTGTTGACGGGAGGGTTATTTGTGGGCAAACCAGTAGATACATTTATTGCAAATTCGCAGATGGATATTGCGGGCAATGCATTTATAACCAAGCTTGGTTTAGGAACAAGCGCCGTAAATACAAGCTATACACTAGAAGTCAATAACAATGCGCGAATCGCCAATAATTTGGATGTCAGTGGGTCTCTCTTTGTGCAAACCAATTTCAATAATTATGGTATAATTATCCAGTGGTAGGGGAACCCCATGGTAGGGGAACCCCATGGTAGGGGAACCCCATGGTTCCGCTTTGCTTAGTCGTCCTTTTTTATAAAAATGGATTAATACAATTTATGATATCTAGTTTTAAGAAGATATGATAAATGAAACTTACATATATGTTATTTTAATTCTTCAATGGCGTAAAGAAAGGGGGGATAAGCGAAGCAGAAACTGTAGGTTCCCCTATTTTAATAAATATCTATTTTATAATATAAAATGTCAGGATGGGGAACAAGTGGAAATGCAAACCGAATTAAAGATACCTATATAAAAGGGTTTTTGGATATAAGTGGCGGACCTTTGATTGTGGAAATGTCTTCCAGTTTACAGATTATGGCAAACGATAGTAATAACCCAAGAGTTGAATTCAAACCGGGAAGTGTTTTTACTGTGAATCCGGGCGGTTTTGATGTAAGTTATACTGCTTTGGCAACTCTTGGATTGCTTGGTGTAAGTTTTGAAAATAGCACCGCAGATATAAATTCAAGACTCAAATATATTACCACTAGCAAAACAGGTACTTCGCCCAATGAAATTCTTTCCACAAATATTGGAAATTCAACTACAAATAGTAACTTAGGAGTGTATGGAGACATTTATGGTTATCAGCGAATGTTTTTAACTGGCGATGCCTCTTTGAATGGAAAGTTGTATGTTCAAAATCCCGTTTTTTTCGGTTCGGACTTGTCTTTAAACGGCAAACTGGTTTCTGGTGGTAACGCATTGTTTCTTTCGGATGTTTCTGTCAATGGGAATGTGAAGTTGGGGTCTGGCTCTGCATCAGTTTCTATTAACAAAGATATATCTGCTGGATATGCATTGGATGTAAGTGGCCTTACAATTTTTAGAAACACCTTGTATGTTGCTTCGGATGTTTCTCTTGGTGCAAAGCTCTTTGTTATTAACGATTCTTCATTCAATGGGAATTTGTCGGTTGGTGGTGATTTGTCTTTGAACAGCAATTTGTATGTCGTTAAACGTGCCTTGTTCTCTTCAGATGTGTCTATCAATGGAAATGTTAAAATGGGTTCTGGTTCCAGATCGGTTGCTATAAACAAAGATATATCCGCTGGATATGCATTGGATGTTAGCGGTCTCGTAATTCTTAGAAACACCATGTATGTTGCTTCGGATGTTTCTCTTGGTGCAAATCTGTTTGTTAATACAGATTCTTCATTGAATGGGAATTTATCAGTTGGTGGTGATTTA
>Ga0214919_10005471_pt1 | contig 18022 bp, 17 predicted proteins | sample LL1503_MetaG_FD_177994 | JGI IMG/M metagenome (GOLD analysis project Ga0214919, IMG submission 177994) | Freshwater microbial communities from Lake Lanier, Atlanta, Georgia, United States - LL-1503 | ecosystem: Environmental > Aquatic > Freshwater > Lake | place: USA: Georgia | collected...
GATTCTGTAAACGTTATAATCACGATGGTAATCATATTGAATTTAAAATGAATAAGACATTGATAGGCACACCTAATTATGTTAGTTTGAACGTCCATAAGGGATGCGAACCTAGTCGGCGTGATGACCTTGAATCTTGTCTATATGTAATGATATATATGTTGTTTGGTAAATTCTTCTCTACTGCCCAACCTTTAGTAAAGGAAAAGGATGCAAATCCATTGAAAACTCTTATTTTAAAGAAGGAGCAACTAACAAATATACCAAAGTTCTTAACTACGGCAATCAATTATGTTAGAACGCTGAAATTTGAAGATGAGCCTGATTACAAATATATAATTCGTATTTTCACAGAGTTGCTTTTAGAAGAAGGGGAATTAAATGGTGAAGAAGATGAAGAAGACATTGAAGGCGAATACGAATGGTGTTAATGTAATTATTAATTCATTATAAACAATATAAAGGCATCTTACATAGTATAGTATAATCAAATGTCTGATAGTAGTGCAGAGAAGTTTACTGGTCGCGTCAAGTGGTTCAATAATAAGGCGGGTTATGGGTTTATTACCGTAACTGATGGTCCAAAGTCCGGTAGTGATGTGTTCGTCCATCACAGCTCCATTAAGGTAGATTCGGAGCAATATAAGTATCTAGTTCAAGGTGAGTATATTGAGTTTTCATTGTCAACTGTTGCTAGTGATAAGCACGAGTGCCAGGCGACTGAGGTTTCTGGTATTAAGGGTGGAAAGTTGATGTGTGAGACTAGAAATGAGACTAGAACTGCCTTCAAGAAGGAAGAGAGTTCAGAGCCTGTCAAGCAGCCTAGGTCTAAGAGGGTGCAAGACGCTCCTAAGGAGCCTGCTGTTACTAAGGATGCTTCCACTGATGGTGAGTGGACTCGTGTTGGTAGGCCTATATCCTCTGGAGGTAGAGGACCTGCTGGAAGAGGAGGTAGAGGTCCTCAAAGAGGTTCCAGTGGTAGAGGAGGCAAGAGAGATACTGTGTAAATAGTATACGCGCTTTTAAAAATTTATAAATAATACAATAGTTTTATTTATAAATACAAATAATTTACAATACTTATTCTTACTATACGTCAATAAATAATATAATATATTAAATCTATTTAAAGTCACCTACACAATATAGTATATAAATACAACAATGACTGATACAATTAACGACCAATCCAACATAAGCCTATCATTCGCTACTATCAATGATAGTATCACTCTCTTTAAGATGCAATTAAATTCCCTTCAGCAGCATATTCGCACTTTAGAGAAGCAGGTTAAAAAGGAGACAAAGAATGTTACTAAGGTTCTTAAGAACAAGGATAAGCCTAAGAAGCCGAAAGCTCCATCTGGATTTGCTAAGCCAACCAAGGTTACAAAGGAACTATGTGAGTTTATGGAGAGGCCCGAGGGAACTGAGATTGCTCGCACTGAGGTTACCAAGTCATTGTCTCAGTATATCAAGGCAAACAATCTTCAAGAGAAGGGTGAAAATTCTAAGAACCGAATTAACCCTGATGTCAAGTTGAAGAACCTTCTAGGTCTGAGTAATGAGGAGACAGAGAACCTGACTTACTTCACTATTCAGAAGCATATGAACAAGCATTTCATTAAGAAGCAGCCTGTTACTAATAACGAAGAGCCAACTGTGTAATTTGTAGTTCTTCATCTTCATAATATATTTTACCGTCCAATTTGATATTTGATAAACAAGTCATTTGCAAATCGCAATTATAGTCTTGTTTAATCTTTGATACCCATATTGAAGAACAAAATGGTAACAGTAATTCGTAAATCTGCTGTCCGCCAATAACAAATATTTTGTTGTAATTTTCTAGTTCTGTCTTGATTAAATTTTTATTTAAGTCCTGATTATTCAAAAACTTAAATAATGTATCTTCGGCCCAGAAGAGTATGTTGTCTAATTGGCTATACTTGGGATAACAAGTATATTTTGATGGCGTTCGTGTGACCACAATGTTCAACCTATTTGGTAATGGTAACGCATTTGGTAATGATAACAGAGTTGTAGAACCCATAATAATAATAGAGCCAGTTGTTTGCTCTCTAAAGAATTTCATATCGGTTTTGCTTTTCCAAGGTATTTTGCCGTCCTTTGCTATTCCATTTTCTGCATCTACTGCAACAATTGCTTCTATTTCTAGCCTTATTTTTGTATGCAACATTTTATATAATATTATAAATACTTTTTATACCTTTTTTATTTTTTATTTTGTTTATAGAAAAAAAATTGAAATTTTATTTTGCCTTTTAAATCCTTTTATAATATATATAACCCAACCAAGTGTAAACTTAACAAAACAATGAACGCTCTCATGATTAACAAGTGCGCAACAGGTAATGAAGCCCCGAGTTCTACAAGGGCGATGATACAAGTTATATATATTCTATATTTATGTGCTTATTATGTTATGATATATTCATGTATTCTTATGGTTAATTACATGATAACCGATGTGTGTTTTAATAAGAAGGAAGAAAAAGCTAAAGTAGAAAAAGTAGAAAAAGTAGAAGAGGAGCCAGTCGCAAGCTTAGAAAAAGAAGTAGAGGAAGATATGGAGACACTCAAGATTTATGAATTTGAGGGCACCGGCGAACAATTGAGACGACTACGAGCCTATAACCCGAAAAATGATGGTGAGACGGAGGAAGATTACGTGAGACGAATTTGGAATATGGCTTATCAAGAGGATGCCGAGGAAGAATCACGAAAAGCCGCAAACGAAGTAGTAGCAGAACCCTTGGAAAACAACGTGAATATCTGGCACACAATAGAAAACGGACTTGCACGATACAAGGGCGAGTGGAAGAATGGTTTACCAAATGGTAAGGGAATCAAACATTTCTACAAAACTGATTCATACATTGATGGCAATTTCGTAGATGGATTTGCCGAGGGTTACGGTAAACAGACGTTTGAGCAAACTTGGGAAAAGACGCAGCCATATTATGCAGGTGAATTTAAGAGAAATCAGTATCAAGGAAAAGGCGAGTATCATTATGGCGATGGAGACTATTACAAGGGCATGTGGAAAGACGGTAAGTATCACGGACAAGGCACCGCGTACAGTATGCGGTTAGATAGGACTTGGGTTGGAGAATACAAGAACGACGAAAAGGTTGAAGGCAACTGGGTTAGAGGTGAGATATAAGGACTAAAAGTCCGACTGTATAAGGACGATAGCCCGACTGTATATATATGTATATATTTGTATAATTTGTATATTTTAATTAATTAAAAGTTGTAAGCGCCTTAAGGTGTATTTTTTTCATAAATTATATATTTTTAGGTTTTCAAAAATAAAATTGAAATTTTTTTTTAAAATATATTTTGATGTACAAAATAATAATATAACCATTCTAAAATGAACACTACTAACATGAACTACTGTGAAATGGAGGAAAAAAAGAGAGAAGAAAGGAGAAAAATCGCAAGCTGTTACGCAAGCTCTGTCGCAAGCTGTTACGCAAGCTGTGACGCAGGCTTAGAAGAGGAACCCTTAGAAAATGATTGTAACACATGGTACTCCATAGAAGACAAAAAAGGGCGATACAAGGGCGAATGGAGAAACGGTATGCCAAATGGCAATGGAATCAAGCATACGTACAAAGATGATACATATATTTATGGCAATTTTGTAGATGGACTTGCGGAGGGTCATTGTAAACAGACATTTGAACAAACTTGGGAAAAGATGGAGCCATATTATGAAGGCGAATTTAAGAGAAATGAATATCAAGGATACGGCGAGTATCACTATGGCAACGGAGACTATTACAAGGGCGACTGGAAAGACAGCAAGTATCACGGACAAGGTGTTGAGTATTCCAAGCGTTTAAATAAGACTTGGGTTGGAGAATATTGCAACGACGAAAAAGTTGAAGGCAACTGGGTTAAAGGTGAGATATAAAGGCTTTGAACGACTGTATAAGGGCTTTGAACGATTGTATAAGGGCTTTTAAGAATGTAAGGTCCGATTGTATAATGTATTTGTATATTTTGTATAAGGGCTTTTAAGAATGTAAAGCCCGACTGTATTTTAAAATTTTAAATTAATTAATTGAATGTGTTTTTATTTTTTATAAAATAAAAAATTGAATTTTATTTTTTCACTTAAAATTCTTTTATATATATTTAAAATCCAGTATAAACTTAACAATAACAATGAACCAAGTTGAACTAGAAATTGAAACCCTCAAGCAACAGCTTGCCGAAGCAAAGGCCGAGATTACATTCCTGAAAACCGAAATGATTGTTTTGGGGAACGGCTACAGACGAACAGAATATAAAAGCTGTAAGCTGTGCGAGAGTAAAACCAAATGTTACTTTAATCCCTATAAAAAAGGAGCGCCGTGGTGTAGACCATGTATGGGAAAATTATATGGTGATTTCTGGGAGTATGATTGGTATGATATGCTGACAGAGAAATACAATAAGGAGAAACCCGAAAATGTCTTCGAATATGAAGACGAAGACGAAGAAGTTCTATGCTATGAAGACCTTGAAGACGAAGAAGAGGAAGAAGTTGAAGACAAAGAGGAAGAACACGAAGACGAAGATGACGAAGAAGAGGAAGAAGTTGAAGATAGAAGACAGACACACACAGTCAAAGAGCCGTGGAAATCAATGATGACTGAATATGAAGAGGAAGAAGATGCCGACAACATGGCACAAGCTGAATATCAACGGAAATACTGCGATGAAAATGGTCAGGAATATGATGATGAATGTTGGTATGAATCACCAATAAAAACCATAACAGTAAAACAAATGATGCTAGCATTAGACAAACTACCAAGAAATGCCCAGTTGGTAATTACCGAAGACGGCTATTACTCAGACACAGAGTTCTCTAAAATGATGCTACCAGAACCATATACCATAAAAAATAAGATACCAAGACTACCAGATGGAACCCAAGTATACCGGATAGGCCACAGTTACCAACACTACGGGAAACAATACTGGGAGAAATACTGGGAGAAATAAATGTTTGTATATATTTGTATAATTTAAATTTAATCTTATTTTTTTATTTTTCTAAGTATAAAAAATTGAAATATATTTTTGGTCTTTAAATTCCTTTATAATATATATAACAAACCAAACCCAACTTTTAAACAATGAATACTAATAACTCGATGAAGAATCAAACCAAAAAGGATGTAAAACCGACCTACAAAGATATTGTAGAAAATAAGAAGTGCAAAGCAAATAACGTATCGTTAACATGTGACGAATGCGAATGCGTAGTGATATTGGCCGAATATATCAAGGTTGTTGATGGTATATCATATTGCGGCGCATGTGATCCATCACCAGATGAGAGGGAAGAACATGCGAAAAAAGATTTGGAAGAAGAGGAAGACGAACACGAAGAAGTCGACGATTACGATGACGAATATGGTTACTATAATCGTAATGGTGGTGACTATAAGCGACCAGTTGTGACGATTAATGTAGCAGAGATGATTGAAGCATTAAACAAGTTACCACCAGATGCTAAGTTAGTGATGACCGAGACAGGCTACTACTCTAGACGGGAGTTTGCTCGAATATTGTTACCAAAACCATATATAGTTGGGACAAACAAAATGGGTGAAACAGACCTGCCCAAAGGAACCCAAGTATATTGTATTGGACACAGTCACCAAACCTACTAAAACGTAAAATGTATATTTTGTATAACCTTTATAATTTAATTAATATAAACTTGTTTTCTTTTTTATAAAATAAAAAATTGAAATATATTTTTGGTCTTTAAATCCTTTTATAATATAATTTAACCCCAAGCCCAACTTTAAACAATGAACACTAACGCAGAAGAAGGTAGAACAGGTAGAAGAATCCGTAATCGAGATAGACCAGCAGAATATTTTGAATCCGAAGAATACAAACAGAGAAAAGAAGACTATGAAAAAAGAATGAATGAAAGACTTAGACAACTGAGAATTGAAGAAGATAAGAAACGCCAGGAACAAAAAATGCTTGAAATGAGACTAGAGAAATCGATGGGCACTCAGACTGAATTTATACCAAAACTAACTTATAAAGAACTACAAAAGCAACCCTTTCTTGCCAGAATTACGGCACAACTAGAGACAAATGACCACGACGGATATTGCTCAAGCGAAGAATGCGAATACAAAAAGAAGATAATAAAAACGAATATTCCTGTTCCGGATAGATATGATTCTTGCCCTCTTGGCGAATTAAAGGATGAGTATTTGAAATACCACAATTGGGCGAACCACTTACCAGTGCCTGAAGTGAACGTCGAGGGGTCTGAATATTGCAGGTATCATTGTCCTAAGGGAGGAGTCGGAAAACACGAATACAGATACACGATAAAGAAGGTGGATATTATTGAGAACCCGAAGTATGACGAAAGCAAGGATGATTATACAACTATAAAGACTATTACTGCGGAACAAATGATTGCGGCATTAAGCAAGTTGCCACCAGACGCCAAGTTGGTTATAACCGAGAGTGGGTTCTACTCTACTTCGGAGTTTTCTGAAGTCAAGCTACCAGAAGAATATATTGTAGGTAGTAAAAGCGTTACAGATGAACGGATTCGCGGAATCCCCCCTGGCGCCAAAGTATATCGGATTGGACACAGCGAGCAACATTACTAATGAATATATTTTAATTTAATAAATTTAATATAAACCTGTTTTTTCATTTTCAAATAAAGAGAACTAACAAAATATAAATATCACAACAATTTATAGAATAGAATATAATGGCACACTTTGATTTTGTTACAAACCCTGAAAAAATGAGTTTATTACATCAAATTAACGACCGCTTGAATATTAATAAGAATGGAAATAAAAAACTAATATTTGTTTATACGCCGCCAAAAGTAGGGTCAACGTCAGTTGTTAGTTCATTGCGAATTTTTGGTTCAGCAATGTTTAATATTATTCACATTCATGATGAAGAAATGTTAAGAGTATTAAGTAATATGACTGGTGTCACAGTAAACGAAATAATTCAATTTAACAAATATTTAGGAAGAGATGTTTACGTAATTGATGTCTATCGCAGTCCAGTAGAGCGTAAAATATCCGCATACTTTGAAAAGGTAGGTGTGTATCATTTTAATACAAATGATGAAACTGTAAATACTTATAACGTAGAAAAGGTAATAAATCGCTTCAATAAAATATTTCCACATATAGCAAATGGTGACCATTTTATGGATGTGTATAATATTCCACTACCTGAGACTTTTGATTTTGTAAACAAATACTTGTTGCAAGAATACAATGGAATCAAGTATATAAAACTGCGTCTTAAGGACTCCGATTGTTGGTCAGATATACTAACAAATATATATGGTCAGAAAATTGTTATTGTACATGATTATGAGAGTATTAATAAACCAATAAAGGACCTTTATACACAATTCAAGGAAAATTATAAGTTACCATCTAATTTTTTATCCGACTTGAAAACATGTAAGTATTTAAACTATTATTATTCACCAAGTGAAATTGAAGAATATATTAATAACTGGTCAAACAAACAAACAGATAGTTACCAATATTATACAGAAAATGAATATAAAATGTATGAAGAACTAACAATTGAAAATGCGCATATTGACTTTATACAAGTGAATCATTATATGGATGAAGGTTGTTTATGTAAGGCGTGTTTTATAAAACGCAGCGAAGTAGCAACAAAAATATCAAATGGATTGCAAATAACCGAAAGAGTTGTTCATTCGGAGGCCAAAAACGAATTGCTTACAAAACGTGTCGCAAAGGCGAATCAAATAAATGCATTTAATGCTACCATCGCATCCAAAATGGCTGCAAAAGGCGGACCAAAGGATTTCAGACGAGAGATGACAAATGTTGTAAAGGGTAAAAAATAATTATAAAATTGAATAATAAAAAGTGAATTTATTATTTAATAAACTAACATATAATGAAGACAGAAATCTTTGAATTTAAGAATAGCGAGTATACCATATATGTAGGGCAAAATAAGAATGAAAATTGGGAGATAATTGACGCGGCTGCAGAAACAGATATATGGTTTCATATTGAGGACACCGCATCATGTCATGTTGTATTAGTTAATTTAAATGGAGTTAAGTTGAGAGACATACCACACCAAGTAATAAAACGTTGCGCATATTTGTGTAAAATAAACTCGTCATTGTTGGTAAAAAGGATTTCAAAATGTAATGTGATTTATACGCCCATATTAGAAGTTGTAAAGACGGATATAGTGGGACAAGTTAAAGTTACAAATTACAAGACTGTTTCATGTTAGCAAAATACATTTAATTTTAAAATAAAAAAGGTGTGTAAAAAAGTGTATAAAAAAGGGGTGTTTGTAAAGTCCCCCTCTCTTGTTAAATTGTGTTAATTAAATGTTATAAAGTATGTATAAATATGAAATGCGTAAATGTAATATATGTCTTACCAATCGTCATCGTCGACAGCAAGCTGCTGCTGATAAGTAGGCTGTAAAATCTGAATACAGTGAACAACCCTGCGATTAAGCTCGTGCTCATCTAGAAGCAGAATGGACAATTGATGTTCATCAAGGTCCAACAACATGCCAACAACGTCTGCCGCATGCGAAGGGTAATTGTCAATAATTCTATAATATAATTGGTCGCCAATTGCGATTTTGTCGTCATCGTATTCATCATCAACAGATTCATCATCGTCATTTTGTTGAATAACCGGAGTAATAGCAGTGATTTTAGGCTTAGGCTGTGGAATATGTGCGACCGCAGCAGCCATTGAAGCCCAAGTAACAACAGGTGTCACAGAAGTGGTAGTAGAAATAGAAGGTAAATTATCAATAGTAGTAGTAGTGAGTTCAATGTCGTCATCATCATCGTCCTCTAACAAAGCAAACTTGCCAGTCTTAACAGGCGCAACAGTAGCAACAGGCGCAACAATAGGAGCAGTAACGCGCCTCTGCTGCCTGTCAAACTTGTCCTTGTCCTTGTTGTTCTTCTTCAAAACAGGGCAATACTTGACAGTGTGTCCATTCTTGTAGCAATATCTGCACTCAAGCGCCTTCAAAGTGGGGCAAACGACAGCGGAATTGGGGTCAGGAGTAGCGCGCACATAGTGAGCAGTATCAGTCTTACCGGCGTCAGCGCAAACCTTACAGAATGGCTTCTTGGCGTTATTGTTGTTGTTGGAGTTTCTAGAAAATGCGGACATCTTATAGTAGTAGTAGTAGTAGTAAATTTAAAAGCTTTAAAAGGCGGTGGTTATATTTTATTATACCTTTCTTTTCTTGTAAAATAAATATTTCAATTTTTTTATTGCTTATATAAAAATGAAAAAAAATGAAAAAGGGTTGTTTTCACCGGGTGTTAAGTTGTATGTTTTGTTGAAGTATATAGTGTCGGAATGTTCTGCGGAATGTTCTTAATCGGCGGCACAATGGTAACAAATTCGGCGACAGTATAGTTAAGTATTATAGTTAAGTTAATTGTTGTATATTTTTTGTTACTGAAATCCAATGTTTCGTCACTGATTTCTTAGTGCTATAAAGATTGTAATATTTGTTAGTTGGTTGTTTTAAAAAGAGTGTAAAATAAAGTAATAAGGCAACAAGTGTTTCAACAGGTGCATTATTGACGGCAATTAGATACAGTATACAGTGTAATATTTTGTCACTGAAATCCAATGTTTTTATAGCAAGCTTATAACTGATTTCTTAGTGCCATAAAGGTTGTAATATTTGTTAGTTGCAATCTTATAAAAGAGTGTAAAATAATGAATACACTAACAAGTGTTTCAACAGGTGCATTATTGACGGCAATTAGATACAGTGTAATATTTTGTCACCGATTTCTTTGCTTTTGTTTATATAAAACAAAGCATATTGATATAAAGATACAAATATAATATATTTATAATAATGTCTGAACTTAACATAGTAGACTTGATAGAGAACAACCCGATAACACGGTTAACAAATACATACCAAAATAAACTGCTGTCCAAAATAAAGGATAATTTTAATGATACAGAACAACAACTATTTATTTCTTCATTTTACTGTTATTTGAACTATAATAAAACAGATTTTATAATAGATTTGGATAATATATGGGTGTGGTTAGGGTTTTCAACAAAACAAAAAACAAAGGAATTGTTAGAAAAGAATTTTAAACTGGATATAGATTACAAATGTTTGCTTAACCTGCAAGTAAAGCAAACAAATGTAGGACGTGGTGGTCACAATAAAGAAAAAATTATGTTAAATATTAAGACCTTTAAAATGTTATGTTTAAAGGCGGGAACAAAAAAAGCAGGTGAGATACATGAATATTATTTAAAATTAGAAGAAACATTACAGGAAGTAATTGAAGAAGAAAGTAATGAATTAAAACAGCAATTGGAATCAAAAGAACTGCATATAAAATGTCAAGAAGAAAAGCTGAAAAATAATGAAAATGCTCAAATTGCTTTAAAAGAAAAAACAATTTTGGAACATTTTCCAAATAATACTCAATGTATTTATTATGGGACCATAGACAATTTAAGTAATAATGGAGAAAAATTAGTAAAATTTGGTAACTCAAACAATTTAAAAAATCGTGTATATTCACACAAACATACATATTCAAATTTTTGTCTAATAAATGCCTTTAAGGTTGACAATAAATTACAAATAGAAAATGCTATAAAAGAACATAATGGATTGAATGAAAAACGAAGAGAGATTACAATAAAAAATAAAAAATTCAATGAATTATTAACAATTGAAAATATGACATTCAATGAATTAGATAAAATAATAAAGGAAATTATAAAAGATATAGAATTTTCACCTGACAATTATAGAAAAATATTAGAAGAGAATAAAATATTAAAAACACAAATAGAAGAAATCAACGAAACAAATCATACTAACAGCGTTATATTATTGACATTAGAAAATAATAGATTGAAACAAGAAAACATAAAAATAATGAAAAAATATAATAAATTAAAAATACAAAAAAACATATTATGTGATGATAGTTCAAATAATAACATTTTATTACAAGAAGATTTAGTTAAATCTGAAGATATTGGTAATTATACAGAAGTTATAACTAAACTTAAATTTTTTATAAAAAATATAGATGGTACATATACTATTGGAGGTAACACTTATAGTTCTGTTTATGGTTCAAGGCAAGATGTATGGGATGGTAAAGCATATCAAACAACCGGTAAATTAATAAAACAAGATTTTATTTTGGGTAAATATGGAAAAATAATTTCAAAAACAAAAAGTATTCAATCATTTATGTCAAATAATTTATTAAAATCTGTTAATACTGAGACACCACAGAAGAGTATTTATAATTAAAAGTCCGGATTAACCATACAGCAAACATAAAATAAATTCAAGGTTTTTTAAATTTTCTAACTAACAAAAAAAATTGAAATTCTTTTATTCCAAGAAAAGTAATGTATAATTTAATATAACCCCCTAGTTTTAAACTATTTCAAACTATTTCAAACTCAAACCCCAAGCAATTATTTTAAGAATGAACAAGACTGTCATGACCGCTATTGAGACTTTATCTGCTCACTTCAATTTCCCTATTGACGAAGCAGTTACTTTCTTGAATAGCAATAAGAAGTCCAATTCTAAGTCCAAGTCCAAGGGCGTCAGTGATAACAAGGAAGTTGAAGATTTGTTTGCTCAATTGGTGAGTGACGCAACTGACGCGAGACATCCAAATGAATTACAGGTAAGTGTAACTGTTGATGCAGTTGAAGAGAATAAGGAAAAAAAGACAAAAAAGACATCCAAGTTGGCGCCAGTAGACGCCGAGATGCTTCTAGATAAGAAGATAGAGGCTTTGGAAAAGAAGCAACTCCTAGCTTTACAGAAGGAGCATCAAGCGCTAGAGAAGAAGGCTTTAGCAGAGCAAAAGGCACTTGAGAAGAAGGCTTTAGCAGAGCAAAAGAAAGAGGCTGCTGCTCTTGCTAATACGCCTGAGGCTATTGAAGCCAAGAAGGCTGAGAAGGCGGCCGCTGCTCTTGCTAAGAAGGAAGCAGAGAAGGCCGAGAAGGCGGCCGCTGCTTTGGCTTTAGCAGAGCAAAAGAAGGCAGAGAAGGCAGCAGCTGCTTTGGCTTTAGCAGAGCAAAAGAAGGCAGAGAAGGCAGCAGCTGCTTTGGCTAAGAAGGCTCTTGAGAAGGAGCAAAAGGAGGCTGCTGCTGTGGCTAAGAAGGCTCTTGAGAAGGAGCAAAAGGAAGCCGCTGCTCTGGCTAAGAAGGCTCTTGAGAAGGAGCAAAAGGAAGCAGCTGCTCTGGCCAAGAAGGAGGCTTTGGCTTTAGAGAAGGAGCAAAAGAAGGCCTTAGAAAAGGCTTCTAAGCCTGTTGCTGAAAAGAAGGAAAAAAAGGTGACTGAAAAGAAGGTCGCAAAGAAGGCTGATGATGTTGTAGCCTCAGAGCCTGCTGTAGAGGAAGCTCCTGTAAAGGTGACTGTTCGTCGTATAACGATTGGTGATGTAACCTACTTGAAATCCGGAACCGGCATCTTGTATAATCCTGATACCAAGGAAGAGGTAGGACTACACGACGAGGCGACCAACACTATCAAGGCGTTGCCAGATGACGACGAAGAGGAGCTTGAGGAGGACGAGTATGCTGCTGATGATATGTAAATGTGTATATAATGTGTATAATGTGTATAATGTATAATTTATCTTAATATAATTTTAACTTAACCCCAACATAGAATAATAGACGCGTAATGCGTTTATTTTTTCACGCCACCGGACGCCTTTTTGTCACTCATTTACAACTTTTTGTCACTCATTTCTTAGAGGCTATATTACAACAATATAGACTACCTTTGTATAACATTTGTTAGTTAGTTTGATTTCTGAGAGAGTATTTTGAAACAAAATAGACGCTGTACAGACGCCAACATACACTATATACAGTGTTCTTTTTTGTTACTCATTTACAACTTTTTGTCACTCATTTCTTGAATGCACTATTGGCTGTATACTGGACGCAGATTAGACGCATAATGGACGCCGATTGGACGCCGAGTACTAGATACGGATTAGAAGTCCGGATTAAACGGGGTTCGCACAGTGATACAGTGCCGCAATTCGTCTGCCATTCTATAACAATCTTACCTGCCATTCTATAACAATCTTACCTGCCATTCTATAACAATCTTACCTGCCATTCTATAACAATCTTACCTGCCATTCTATAACAATATCGGCTGCCATTCTATAACAATATCGGCTGCCATTCTATAACAATATCGGCTGCCATTCTATAACAATATCGGTTTCTAATTGTTATAAACTTGTGTAACAATATCGGCTGCTAATTGTTATAAACTTGTGTAACAATATCGGGTTCTAATTGTACACAAAATATACATTTTAGAAATAAAAAGTATAGAATTAATATATATGTCAGCATCAACAAAAGTATCAAATAAAAAAGAAGAATTAAAAGAAAAGGAAGAAGATGACTTACTAGACGACATAGCATTTGCTGACGAAGTAGCATTTGCAGACGACATAGAAGAAGCAGTAAAAGGCCAATCTGTGTCAAGACAAATATCATATAGTAATACTATAGGACCAGGCGCAACAATAAAATTCGGCGTTAATCCAAATAGAATAAAAAATCCAGCCATTATTGTTCCAGGAAAACAAAAATATGAAATAGATATTCCAGAAGAAAACATACCAGAATTAATAGAAAAAGCACAAGAAATGTCACCACTACTTATAAGCCACGCAACAAATATAGCATCTCAAATACAACAACAAACATCAATACGGTCACCTCGTGTATACACTTGGATATTAATAGCAGAAATAGAAGGCGGTATATACAAACTAAAGTTGTTAGTAAACGAAGTAATGTCTCGCCAAGAAATAGGTACAGCACATATTGATATGTTTTATAGATATTCAAGACAAACAGGAAAAGAACCAGACCGCGTATATTTATCCGGAGAATTTCAAACTTCAACAAGCTCAAGAAAAATCTTACTAGAATTCAATTTATCTTCTGGGACATTTATGTTAGATAAATTTTTTAGATTGAAAAATAAAACACAATTAACACAATTAAAAGTAGATGATACAGATTTGCCATCTCCTGAAGAAGTAATCAGATATTTTCAAACTGAAATCCTTCCAATATTTTTTTCTCCCGCAAAATTTACAATATCGTATTCAGAAAACACATTTATAAAAGCAACAAAAACAATAACTCAAGAAGAGTGGGATTATTTACAAGAATTATTTAAAGATACTCCAGATTTCTTTAAAAGCAAAACAGGCCTTGGTCTTAAAAGAAAAACAATTAAAAGAAAAACAATTAAAAGAAAAACAATTAAAAGAAAAACAAAAAACAAAAAACCAACAAATTAATTAATTAAAATTATATACAAAATATACATTCTATAAAACAAAACTATAAAACAGAAGTCGCAATATCTCGCTTCACATTCTGAACACTATTCACATACTTATCCAATGTAGCCGAGTCCAAAAGCGTATGACAATTTAATCCAAACCCGGCCATCTCAAACTTAAATACTTCCACCTCAACTTTTTGACCAATACGATGACAACGAGCAATCGCCTGGTCCTCTACAGCCGGATTCCAATGCGGACTTACAAAATACACCTCACTAAAGAATTCCTGTAAATTCAGACCTTCGCATCCGGTCTGAATTTGCAATATAATCACATCTGCCTTGTCAAAGACACGCTTCTTTTTTCCTGTTGTTCTACCATCATATACAACCACCTTTTCAACTCCACCTTCTCTAAGGCGCCCAGCAATCGCATCAATCTCATCAATAAAATGGCAAAACACAATCTTACCTTTGCCATTTTCTTTCCTCTCTAAAATCGTCTGTATAACAACGTCCAACTTGCTACTACTTGACATCGCGTCTAAATACATTCCCGTCTTATCATTAGTAATACAACGGTCAATACTCTTCTTCATTAATGAAGGTAAAACACAACTCTGTCTAGAGCGCAACATCGCCATCAATAGGACTGCTCTGGGGTCGCCGTGGTCGTAAATAGTGTAAGCCGCCTCTTTCGCCTTATCAGAAGACACTCCGGATTGCTTTGAAATCAACGAATGCATCTCCTCAGAGAGCTGCTTCTCACCAACACTTTTCCACGGCACGACAATATTGGTCTTATTAACAGGCGGCAAATCAATTCCAACTTCAGCCTTTGTTCGTCGCAGAATATGATTCTCTTTAATATATGAAACAGCATTAGCATTAGAATTAAAAGTCTTAAAGAATGGCTTGTCAAATCCAATCATATTACACAAGCTGTAAAAGTCAGAACGGCGATTCTGGACTGGCGTACCAGATATTAACCAGCGAATGGGTGCCGAAATTTCCTTACACCATTGAAAGCGAGCCGTCTTACAATTACGCAAATGGTGTGCCTCATCAAATATAACACGGTCCCACTTAACACGTAGCAGGTCAGAATTGACTGTCTTCTTTAACTTTGACGACTTAGAAGGTAAGACCATGTTATATGTAGTCAACACAATACACGCCGTCCGTCCGGTCAAGTCATCAAAGGAAATATTCTTTTTATTAGCGCCGTGATATATGACCGCATTATGACCAGAGCATTTGTAAATTTCCTTAGCCCATTGGTCAATGAGAATAGGCGGGACAACAATGATAGTTTTGGGTAAGAAATTGGCAAACATCGTCCCAATTAGCAACACGGTTTTTCCGAGGCCCATTTCGTCAGCAACAATACCACCTCTAATCAAAGTATTTTTGGTCTCATTTTGAACACACCACATCACACCATCAAGCTGATGTTTTTTGTAACCAAATCCGGACTTGGATAGTATTGTATTAAAACGAGAGTTAACACGCATAACATTGGAGACGGCCTCAGTAATAATCTTATTTGCAAACGAAGTAGCAAACGCAGTGACTGTTAACAAATTCATCTTAATAACTTAATAACTTAATAACTTAATAACTTAATAACTTAATAACTTAATATATTTTAAAAATAAGGGCATATAAATAATTTATAACACATTTTACCAATGAAAAAAAGTTTCAATTTTTTCTATTAATTAAAATATAAGGAAATATATAAAATTTTTACAAGGTTAAGTTATTAAGTTATTAAGATTAAATATCAGACTCTTTATCTGACGCTTTAAGTTGTTCCGAATTAAGTTGTTCCGAATTAAGTTGTTCCGAATTAAGTTGTTCCGAATTAAGTTGTTCCGAAAGCTTCAAAATAATCACATCCTTTTCCGCCAATTCGGCCTTCAGTTTCATAATATAATTTTCAATCCGGTCATCCATATCATTAGCGGATTTTAAAACGTATCCACCAATTACAAAAGTTAACACAATCACAGCAAGTTGCAACCATTCCTCGCCTTTATCCAACGAATCCCATACCAAAATAGCCAAATAGTGGACTGCCCAAAAAGAGGCATAACAAATAGTAACAACAAATTTCCACAAGAAATAAGAATAAGCATAGCCAAACAATATGAACAAAACTGTAGTAACATTAATACTATTCACAAATTCGGAGGTAAAACTGTCAACACCTAATTCGTTTTTGAGCAGTTCCTCTTTATAATCATACGACTCGCATTCGGAGTCAGAATCGGAGTCGCGGCCATAAACAATATCGTACAGCATTTTTTTCTAAAACTAAGATTGAGTCTAAAAGGTATATTTTATTATACCTTATTTTTATTTAGTAATTGAAAATTCAATTTTTTTATAATAAAACTAAATCAAAAACCAAAGTAAAACCAAATCAAAATAAAACCAAATCAAAATCAAATAAAATTGAAAAACTTTTAATACTAACAAAATCTAAACAAAATAACATTTATGTCTTATAACCAACCTTGTAAAAGTTAAAATGCAGTCATTATCCTCCTCGTATAAAACCATTCTTAAGCAATTCAAAAATGTACCATCAATCATCAATCCATCAAGAATAGATGTAATCACGGACATCGGATATCTTTCACATCTAGAGCACAAATATGATGTCTTCTTGGAAAACAATATGCAGCTCCTAGATTTATATAACATTATTGATGACCTTCTAGATATAAGGGACGCAATCTCAATCCAGATTTGCCGTCTAAAACGAAAAAAACAACTCAGTGAATATTACCAAACATCCCAATCAGAAACCAAAACAATACATTTAAACATCACGACAGAAAAAATAGACAGTCCGTATTCCACAAAGGAGTACAAATGCGGCTGTAAAATAAATCAGTATCAATCAACTCAAAATAACAAAAAACAAATAAAGGTAATAGAAAAGCAACAATATTGCTTCAAACATTTTCACTATTACAAAACCAAGCGAATTTTGGAAACAGAACTAACAAAAATCAACACAGAATTGTCAAGCATAACAAAAAAAGAAAACGAAATTTAAAATCTATTCATAAAATATATTAATTTCATTTATTGTATCGCGAATCCATTCCCAAAAAATCATCCAAAGCCAAACCTCACCCAAAAATCTATTATATTTAATAATCATTAAAGTATAAAATATAAATATTAAATCAATATAAAAAAAACGAATATAAAATCAAAATAAAGAATCTTTAAGAAGACGATATATTCTTATACCATTTCGCACTAGTAAAAAAATCACTCCATTTAGCGGTAATAATGAGAACCCACCCAAATAAGAAAAATAGTAGCGACGTTTCGCTATCAATTGGCTTCACATGTCCAGGTCTAAAATAATAAATAAGCAATAAAGCCATACAAATAACAAATATAAACTCGGTTCTTTCCTTCCAATATACCAATTTAACATCAGTTTTTTCTTCTTTCCTTTTTTTCCCTTCTTTCACTTCATTTTTTGACATATGTGTCAAAATAATATGTCCGACAGCAGACAAAATAAATACTATTTTTATCAAAATAATAAACAAAATTAATAGATTAA
>Ga0214919_10005473_pt1 | contig 18010 bp, 26 predicted proteins | sample LL1503_MetaG_FD_177994 | JGI IMG/M metagenome (GOLD analysis project Ga0214919, IMG submission 177994) | Freshwater microbial communities from Lake Lanier, Atlanta, Georgia, United States - LL-1503 | ecosystem: Environmental > Aquatic > Freshwater > Lake | place: USA: Georgia | collected...
AATCGAAAAATTAAATTCTAATAAAATAGAAATTAATACACTTCAAACTCAATTGCATAAATTGAATAATGAAAACAATAAATTAGCCAGATTAAAAGCTCAAATAGAAGTCTCTAGACTAGTCGATTATATCCAAGTCGGTGATGAATATGAATGCACCAGATATCTAGGACTTAAAGGAATTCAAACCGGTAAAGATACTGGGGCTAGTCCTACTTTTAGAGTTGGTGATAAAATACAATTTGTAAAGAAAAACTCTAAATCAATAGTAATAAAGTGTCTTAAAAAGATTGTAAGTAAAAATGAAAATGGTACTATTGTAAAAACTGAAACTAATCCTGATACCCTATTCCGTATTGATATAGATAGTTTATATTACAATATGATGCTTGATGATAATTTCAAAACATCATTTCATTCGTATATAAATAGAAAAGAATCACTAGAACAATTAGGTATATAATCTATTATTGAATAGAAAATATTTGTGTGTTTGTTTGTCTACTAGAAGTTATACCAACACTTGTCTGAGTATCAATAATTGACCAACTAGAATTATCATTTGAGACAGCTAAGGTCCAAGATACTGGATCTCTCATTTCCATATCATCGCCAGTAACATAATAATAAGAATTAAACACTATAGGATTTACATTATCTATATAAATAGTTGATGTTCCAAAACTTGTAGTTCCAAAACCCGCGTCACACCATTTTGTACTAATACTATAATCTAAAAGTTCAGAAGCCGTTTGACTTGGCACACCTTCACCATCTGGATTAGTAGCACTCGCTGATGGTCCCCAACTAACAGTAGCACCATTGTATAATAATACTAAATCACAAGCTTGTATAGCCCTATTGACTATATCAGCACCCTTTGTTTGAGTCATTAGCCATCTAAGATATCTATATTTCATAGGAACATCTGAAGAATGTGTAACACCTCTATTAACTAAATTTTTATTATACGATGAATCTATAAAGTTACCAGTAGAAACTGCATATTCATTTATCAATAAAACTGTACCAGTAATATTAGTCGGTGGTAAGGCAACTTCATATGGATTAAAATCAGTTGTATAAACAACAGTATTATTTATTCTTATTCCCCATAAAGATCCATTAAAAAATTGGAAATTATTTAGGGGACCTCTACAACCAATTGCTAAAGGATATTTATTATTTTGTAGATTACCACCACTACCAGAAACAGATTGGGCAACCCCATTATAATATACTGATAAAGTAGTATTATCTGATACTATGGCAACGTGTGTCCAAACACCAGGAGTTGGTTCAGCAGTTACAGTAACACCATTTCTAATAATCAAATAACCATTTTGATAAAATATATCTATGCCCGAATCAGTATCTCTCTGAGCCATTATGGTCATCGGTGATCCACCACTAGATATAGAGGCTTTACTCCAAAATTCTATTGTATAACTAGTACCTAGAGCAAACTCATTACCTGTAGGAATTTCAATAGAAGAACTACCATTTAATACTATACTAGCAGTAGCAAATACATATCTTGGACTAATACTATTATAGTTATTTAAAATTTGAGTTGACGATAATGGACCATCCCATATGTTTACAACATCAATTTCCCTGTCTGTAAAATCAGGAACATCCCATCTTTTACCAATGTCTATTCCTAATCCACTTGATAATGCACTTGCAGTACAACTAGTTGAAGAATAAAGTGTACCATCTAAGTATAATTTTAAATCCACCTCATCATATGTTAAAGTAACATTGTACCAAATTTCAATTTCCGGTGTGAATCCGTTTGTATATTTCCAATAATTAGGAGAATCAGTAAAGAATCCACCAGATATTTTACCATCCCAACTATTTCCAATTGGAGGACCATTTAAGAAACCAATTGCAAAGTTGATATAAGGATGACCACCATCAAAAGTATTTATAATAATTTGAGGATTTTCACCAACTGATGGTAATGAATTTAATTTAAACCAAGTATCAATAGTAAATTGTTTTAATGTTCCGAGGTCATCACCGTGAGCAGATTGGGTCAAACCATCATTAAAATTAAAAGATCCGTTTAAATACTTAGGTTTATTGATGAGATTAAAATTATTACCATTACCAGATGTATCATTCCAAATTGGATTTGTAGCTCCAAATTCAATATCAGTAATACTTTTATCATTCTGTAGAAAAAGTATGTATAAGAATAAATCATTTGTAGGAACTGAACTGGATGTATAAAATAAATTATCATCAATATAATATTTAACTCTTATTCCATCAAAAATAATACTATAAACAGTAGAAGCTGGATACGAACCATTAGTTACATTAACACTAAAATTTCCACCTTCGGTTAACGATATCACACTATCACCACCAGTTCCATAACCTAAATAAAAACCAAAACTTGATCTTGTATAAGTAGCCTGATTATCTATAGGTGGAGTTTGAGATACACCACACATAATATCACCGAGAGTTTCACCTCTTTTAAACTTTAACTTAAATGGACTACCAAGAGGTATTCTTTCAACAGAAATTCCTTTATCATTCCAACCACCACCAGTTTGTGAGGTTACTGAATTAGAACTAAAAGTTACTCCAGAACTATCAACTGGATCAAAAGTAAATGACTTTCCATAAAAATCATAATTTAATGAATCTAAATATAATTTTAAATTTAGATTGTTATTATTCACTCTTGAAATAAATGGTGAAAAAGGTCCACTGAAGTTTGATAGTCTACTATACATATTTTATATATTAAATTGTCGTATAAACATATAAGATAAAATTCCGTATATTTACATGAGTATAAAAATAAACAGATGAAATTAGTTGCGAATAAAAATGTGTTTATTAATAATAAAGGTTCCAAGAAAACTCGTGCTTTTAAAAAAGGAAATATCTATATAGTTGAAAATGTTAGAAATACTTCAAATAAAATTTATAGTGCATTTACTTGGAAATCTTATAAAGTTACTGGAGATAATGGTATCATATATTGGTATTATGAATCCGAGATTAAAAAGATATTTTCAAGTTTAGATAAAGGTAGAGATAATAAATTAGACCAATTAGGAATATGATAGATAATCGGATAATAATATTAGAAGACTTTAAATTTAATGGTAAAGTATATAAGAAAGGACATCAGTTCACTATAACTGGTGATGATAATACCCGTTGGATAGATTTTGAAGGTCGAGGATGTGAAGATGATTACTTGGTGATTTGGATGCGCCAAATTGATCCGGTCAAGAGTTATAGAAATAATATTGAAATCAGAAACAATGTTATTAAATGGGATTTTTTAAGTCAAGTAAGAGAAGAAAAAATTGATGTAATTTTAAAACCTGGTCATTATTGTCCATATTGTGGACATCATGAAATGTTAGTTAATAATCACTTCACACATATTGAGTGGAATCATCCTGATAAATCTTTATATTAATACTTATAGTTATATTTAATAATATCATTTCTATATAAGTTATACACTTCTTCTATTGTATTATCATCATAATATTCAGTATAAGATTTAGTATTACCACTTTTCATTAAATGAAAATTAAAATCATTAGCAATATTAAGTTTATCTTTTATAAATTGAATATCTTGTTGTAGATTTTCAAACTTACCAATAAAATCTAATTCTTCATCTAAAATATTACCATACACTTGATTCTCTATATGTCTGTCATTTAAGACATCTTCTCTTTTAGAAAATCTATAATCATTTTCAACTAAAATTGGAAATCCCCATTTTTCTTTATATTTACTAATATCTATTATACCATTATCATTTTTACTTATATGATAGTATTGAGGATCTAAAAACATTGAAACCATTCTACTCCAAGGGTTTCTAACAAAAGAGAATTTAAAATAATCATCCCAATATTCTTTATAAATTTCCTTATAATGACTAGCTAACATATGTTTAGTAGATTCTTCTATAAACCACCAATCATCATCACAAATCCATTTTTCTATGGAAGTTCCGGCAGTTCTTTGAATGTGTATAAAGATACATTTGTATTTATGTGATATCATATTAAATTTGTTTAAAGCATATTTCACATCTACTATTAAGACCATCTGGAACAAATGTCATAGGATTCATAATTGCTGTTCTCATAATACTTGGTTGATTCATTTTCTTTTCATCAGGACTTTGCCATTGGATTTCTAATCCAAAATTCTTTAAATATGATTTTAATGTTTCTACTACTTCACTTATATCTGAATAAGTAAATTCCTCTGGTCTAGATATATAAAATCTTATCCAACCATTATAAAAGAAATGTATATTAGTATTAAAATATTCATCTTTTAAATCAAGAAGTATATCTTCACAAGTGCTAACCATTTCTTTTAACTCTTCGTGTGAGTAGTTCCAAGTATTATTAGATTCATTAAATGATTTAAGATATTTCATAACTTATATATTATATATACAATATGAAGCATTTAAAAAAGTTTAATGAGTCTACCACTGAGAATACAATAAATTCTTTAGAATCTGAAATTTTAGATATATTACAGGATGGATTTTTGGATGAAAGTATTCCGGTTGAAGTCCAATTTTCCCCGGCATATATGACAGAGGGAACAATTAAAAGAAGACAAAGTATTTATGTGACAATTGGAAATCCGGATAGTTCTGCAGCAAGGCCGAGGAAGGTAAGTGAGTATATATCTTTAAAGGATAAATTGAATGATTTAAAGAGATTAGTTAGTTGGGCTAAGACGGAGAACCTTTATTTTGAAGAACTTAAAATTTATGGTGTTTTAAATGTTGAATCAGGTTATGTTAATAATAGAGAAATTGTTATTAAGGATATAGATACTTATGATCCAAATGTTAGTTTACAATATCCAAATTCATCTGAAAAGTATGGATTAATTTCTTTGAAGTTAGTAAATTATGGTTGGCAGACATCACATAGTTTAAACTATGGTGGATCTATTTCAAAAGAGATATTACAGGAATATACATTTGAGGATATGAATCAAATGACGAATTTTATATCTGAGAGTATGAAAGTATTTGAGGCTCAGAATCACCATCCACATTACTTTAATTGGAGTGGAAGTAAATTACTTATATCACTTATGACACATTCAAGTGGTGGTGTTACTCAGAAGGATTGGGATGTGGCTTTTCAATTGGATCAACAAGTAAATAAAAAACCCCTTAATTAAGGGGTTTTTTAATTTAAAAACTTTCAGTTCCATCTTTAGCATGACAGTTTTATTATCAATTAATACTTGTATATAAGTAATTATTCCTTATATTTGTATTCGACCTGTACCCTTGAGAAACTCGTATTTAAAGATAAGCAGGTTAGCTCTGATATAAAGGGGTATTTGAATAAAGAGCAATATAGTCAGGTGGTGGAATGGTATCCGCTTTAAGGTACTTTATCATTGATAAAGTTTAAATATCCTCACAGGTTCGAATCCTGTTCTGACTACAACGGCAGGTGAGGTGTATTATCCTCTGAAATAGTTGTGACTGCACAGACCCCGTAAGAAAGGGTGGCATCGTTGGTATTAGCCCAACTAGGAGTATGACCCGAATGCGAATACGTTTATTAGTTTTTCCGTTAAAAACTAAACAGTCAGTTGGCGAATTGGAAACGCTGCGAATATAAGGCCCCTATTGGTAGCGGGGTTGATATCTAAGTAACCACATTACAGGTTCGAATCCTGTCCTGACTGCTAATTTATTTATATGAAAATTATAGTAGAATCAGAAGAACTAAAACAAGAAATAATCAAACAAAGCGAATATATCCATAACTTTTTAATCAATAAAAATGATATTAAAGGTCTTGGAAAAGATTGGCTTATTGGACTTGATTCTGATAAAGCCGGTATATTAATGCATATCTACATGGCCCCACAAATTATTGAAGTAAAACCAAATAACTATGAATAATGTTTACCATTTCCATCTAACAGTTTTAAGAGATGGATTTTATCACACATACTTTGTTGACTTACCTGCAAAAACACCAGGTCAAGCACTTACTGATTTTATGATAGCAGAAATAAAAAATGGTCATAATACATTCCTCTTATATGCAAGAGAAATGTCTAAATCAGAAAGTAATATTCTAATTGAAGAAAGAATATCTGGATGCACTAATTTAGTTCTACCACCTAATACAGGTGATCTGCCATATTAATTATGACTCATAGAATACTCTTAACTATCAATTTTATCATAAACCCAATATGGTGGTTTATGAACTATAAATATGGTGCAAATTGGGATAAGAAAGTTAATGACTTATTAGATACAAATGAATTTAAAGTAAATGATCCACAAGGACGAACAGCATTAATCGGAGATTGTTCTATCTGGTTAGGTAATTATCCATATGCTTATGGATTAAATTGGGATCCGAGGATTTCAGTTAGACCATCCAGATATACAATATGGAGAATCAGACAAAGATATAAATGGGATATACTATCTAAAGAAGATAAAAGAAATTTAAAACTAAATAAATTACTATATTAGTTTTAAACAGCCCTTCTCATTCTTTTCGGAACTGGTTGATTGTAAGATTTATGTTTAACTACTAACTGCATCTTAACTGGTTGAAAATTCTTTTCATCTAATACTTTCCACTCCAAGATAAAATCTTCAGACTCTAATTGACTCATCGATGATTTAATTTCATTTATAAGTTCGTCCATATTTACATCACTTGTAATACTTAAACTACCTTGAACCCTAAATGAATTTAAACCTTCAATATTATTTGTATTATATCCACCTTCAAGTGATTTCATCCACACATAATTTGGACCTACCTCAGTTTTTTGCCACGTAATTGAAACTCCTGGAATATCTCCAATCGAAGATAAATAATCTTTAATAAGTGAATATAAATCTAATATTTCATCTGTGGATAAACTTGGATTAGTTGCAACTACTTCTCTATTACGATTTACCATTCTATCTAACTTCTTATTAAAAGAAGTATATCCTGTTATAAAATCTAAGAACTTTTTTATTTTACTCATAACTTATATATTAAATGAATTGAATTTTTTTCGTATCTTTGTATAAATTTATATAAATGATTCTAAGTAGACAAAAACAGAATTTTGTTTTAGATAAAGTAATTGAAGGTATTCATAATTCATATGATTATAGTATGAATAGTATATTATATACAAAAACATTCCATTTGAGATATAGTATTAAAGGAATGGTAAGGGGTGACACATATAAGATTGCCCTATACTTCGATCAGAATGTATTATCAAAAATCACTTTATGTAGAGAAGAAGGTGATGTTGAGATTGATTTAGATGGTAATGATATAAAATTCAGGACAATCGAATCACTTATGTATAATAAAGTTAAAGAGATTGATGATATTAAATTTAAAAAGATCTTTCCAGAGTATGATATAATAGAAGAACGTAATGATATTTTGGATGAATTATTAAATGATAAACCAGAAGAAGAACCGAAAACAGAGATTAAAGAAGAAGTGGTTATTGTTACTGAAAAGAAGTCTTGGTTTAATTTATTCAAATAAAAAAATCCCACCTTTAGAGTGGGATTCTTCTTTTAGTTAAGAGGTTTTAATTCATCCAATCGAATTGATTCAGCTGGCCATCCAGTCATTGAACTAATCATATTAGTGATTCTACCAGTTCTTTTTTCTTCTACATAAAGAGTTGACCTGTCTTTATTTTCAGGCCAAGTGATTTCAACCTTTTGGAAAGAGCCAAGTGATCTAGATTCTTTTACAAAGAAATGAGCGCTAAATTTAGTTGCCATTTTATAATTGTTTTCTTATTATTAACTTTTTGGTATTTAAAGTTTTATTTTAATATATAATCAATGAGATATTTAAAAAGATATAATGAATCAAATAGTGGTTCTGGTAATGCTTCTTTTAATTGGCTTACTAAACAAAATAATGAAAAGTATTTTGAATTAGCTGAGATTCTTCAATCTAAACTATTTGATGATTTAAATATTATAACAACAACAGATGAAAACTTTGATGATTATGATTCTCCATTTTATCCATATCATAAGTTTTGGTCTTTTAAATCATCAGGAGTGGTTCCAATTCGTACATCAGAAATAGGTGATTTTCCTATCAACGGTATTTGTGTGTATAATATAAGTAAGGATGAAAAGGATGAATTCTATAATTCTTTAATTGGACTTAAAGATATGGTTAAGGATTATTTAGATAAAGAATTAGTAGTAAGTGAAGATTCTTTGGATTCTGGGGAATCTGATTATATTATTACGTTAGCTTAATAGTTCATTGAGTTTATTATCTCTTACTATCATATTATAATTTAGTAGTAATTCATAGACACCATCGGGTTCTATATTATATTCATTCTTATCACATATAAAAACTTGATAGGATTCAGCTTGAGCCCAATCATCATCATCTTCGGTTACATACATATAACCGACTTTATAAGTATCTTCTAATATTTTAAAGATATATTGACTACCATTTTCATTATAGTATTGGTCACCATTATAAAAATCATCGAATTCAATATCGAGTCCTTTAGACTTTAGTATGGTAAAGTTTTGGTTTATATATGTCCAGAGTTTCTCTATTGTCATTTAGTTTTTGTGACTATTATATTATCACCAATTTTCCCAATATCATCCATTATTAGTATTTTTTATCCCCAAACCCAAATTGTTGGTAATATCTTTTTACCACAATAAAAAGTCATTCTTCTATTTCCACCAGTTAGAAACAATTGACCACCCATATCAACTGCAGCTGAAAGTGGCATTAGTCCACCCTTTTCTATATTATCTGTGAAAAAATCAAAGCTATCTCCAAAATATCCTTTATAACTTATTAAGTTATTCCAAATTATTTGAGAGCTATGTTGACCTTTCCAGTTTGGATTTGTTGATTTATCGGGATTCTCATCATGTTCTCTTAATTCCAACCAAAGCTTTTTTTGTTTTGGATCTTTTGGCTCTTTCATATTTGGTAATAATTCATTTCTTAATTTAGGAATCCACCCCTTCTCTCCTATTGACTTTGGTGGAACAATACCATCTGGATTCAAATCAGTCTGAGCATAAATATCATAATAGATTTTAAATTTGTCCAAGAATTTGTCATCCAACATAACTTTGTGAAATCCAGTAGCATCGTCACCTGGTTCATCATCTTTATTTTTTGCGAGTTGTTGTAGTTGAGGTTCACCTAATTGAACTTTTTTGCCATTCCAAAAAGCTTTATTTATTTCTTTTATAAAGTTTTGATAAGGAACTAAATCCTTACCACTCTTACCACCAATACTATCTAATTGAAGTAATTCATAACACGAATATTTTATTTCAGGATTTGTTGGTGTAGCTTTACCCTTCATAGATGCTTCTAATGGCTTGTTGATAAATTCCGCTGATGGATCAGTCTGATGGCTAAACTCTTCCGGTCTAGGACTATTGAAAATAATTCCAAAAGAATCGGACCATTCTTTAGGTAAATTAGACTTATGATGATTTAATGTTTGGAATATCTCAGCCAATTCTAGCTTTGGCATTCCCCAATTAATTTTGTATTCCTTACCATTAATTTCTATAGTTTTTTTCCAATCAGATGATTCAAAGATTCTAAATTGTTCGTATAGTTTTAGGTATTTCACAAAAAGTAATTTATTTTGTATTTATATATTAAAACTAACTTAGATTTTTTATTAAGAGTTAATCATATACTTTGCCAAGTTCTCCCAAGTTTCAGGGAAAGTTTGACGAATCTTACTAATCATAATAAGACTTCTGATATTCAAATTTGTTTGTTCTTTATTATCGTAAAGGAATTGAAGAGCATCTGTTTTAGTTGCCATATCAAATTCTGGAAGAATATCTTCTAAGATATAGTTCATCCTTTGGATCTTTTCATCTGGAGTCATACTTAAATCAACCACAAGTGAACGACTAAGAATAGCTCCATCGATTTTAGATTTATCTTTGTTAGAGATAAAGATAATACGACCAGTAAAGTTAAAATGTTGTGGATATTCATCATTACGATTCATTTTAGCCATCCAACTGATTTGACGGGTTTCATATGAATCTAATGCTGATTTAAGGATATTAAGAGCTACTTTATCTTCTAATACAGAATCACAATCATCGAAGATAATTAGTTTACCATTGTTATCAAATAGGGTGTTATATAAACCACGAGGAGTGGAGTAACCTTTAAAGGATACCCATTCATTAGGTTGAAGTTCACAATTTTCGATTGTGCTATTAACGGTATGAGTTTTTCCAAGTCCGCCTTCACCCACCACCAGTAGTGATGGTGTTGTTCCTAATACAACCATTGAAGTTAGGTCTTGAAGAAACTCAAATCTTTGATTTATTGTAAATTCTGGCATATGTTGTTGTTTGTATTACAAATATAAGGAAATTTTAGGTATAAAATTGAAAAATAAACAAATTAATATTTTAATCATATAACAATATGATGAAATATTTTACACTTAAAAACTTAGGATGGGTATTAACTATTCTTTGTTCTTTTTTATTTATTATGAGTGGTGTTTCTAAAGTAACTGGTACAGAAGAAATGATTCAAAATTTCACTGCAATGAATATGTTACCTTATTTGACTTTGGTTGGTATAGGTGAACTCATTGGAGTATTTTTGTTATTGTATCCTCGTACTTCAGTATATGGTGCTTTATTATTATCAACAATTATGGCAGGTGCAGTTACATTACATCTATCATATTTTGGTGGTGCTAATATGGGTATTCCAGTTGCATTAGGATTAGTAGCTTGGACAGGTCACTGTTTAAGAACTTACACTAAGTAATAAGTAATTAAAAAGATTTAAAACCCTCTAAGTTTATTAGAGGGTTTTTTTATAAAATTTAATAAGTATATGACTATAAAATCTTATGTTATAAATCTTAAAAAACGACCTAATAGATTAGATTTTTTTCATAATCATTATAAACTAGATATACCATACGAAGTTTTTGAAGCTATTGATGGTAATGATATTAATGTTTATAATCTTCTTAATGATATGATTATAAGTAATTTAGGATATCAGAGTATATTAAATACTAATAATAATATACCTAGAACTTATCATTATGAATTAGGTTCACTTGGAGCAATCGGGTGTGCTTTATCACATATTAGTTTATATAAGAAGATAGTTGAAGAGAATTCACCAGATACTGCTTATCTTATCTTTGAAGATGATGCTTTGGTTAATACTCTTAAATTGGAAGATATTAATTATTTAATAGAAGCTCTTCCAAATGATTGGCATTTATATCAAATTGGTGCTGGAAAATTTATTGATTACACACGAGTATTTACTAGTCCAATAGAAAACCCTTGGCTTTATAAATTGAATAGTTTTCATGGATTACATGCTTATGTTATTAATTTAAATGGAGCTAAATGGTTATTAGATAGTGGTAAATTATTTCCTATCAATCAACAGTTTGATTGTCAGCTTTCAGAACTAACTAGATATGGATTTAATATTTATATTCATTCTCTTTTCGAATATATTTACCCATATAAAAATGAAAGTGATATACAATCATCGGTTAGTCAAAATATTAGTTATGATAGGTTTATAATTTAATTAATATATACTTATAAAATAAATAAATTCTATGAAACCATTCTCTATAAGTGATTTTACTTTAATTAATACAATATTAAAAGTTGGAAATTCTCAATTAGATGTGACAAATTCTCTATTATCTGAAGTATCATCTATTCAAACATCTTTATCTAAAGAGATTATAGTAATAGATTTATCGGTTAAGCAGAATGTTAGTGCTAACTATTGGGATGGTATTCTTATTTATACTACAAGTGATTCTGGAATAGTATTTTATTAATCATAAATTAAAATCAAAATTTATATATAGATTTATAAATAAAAATCAATTAATATGGAAAAAGATAATTCAAAAACTATAAAAGAACAGTGGGGAATTGACCCATTAGAAGGTGTTACTCTTAATGAGACTCAACAAACAATAGTTGATGAGTCTTTAGGTAAAGCTGAATCTATGAGAACAGAAAAACCTGTATCAATGGATTTAGAGAATAAATATTCAGGTTCTTTTGAAAAGTGTGATTCACTTATCGGTGGCTTAGGTGATGATTTAAAAAAGCAATTACTTAGAAATGTTTATATAAATGAAAATCCTAAGTGGCATCCAGAAAGAAACTCTTTAGTTCATATTAAGATAGTTATGAGTAGAGGAATTGAAACTGGTGATCAAGATTTAGTTACATCTGCTCTTTATCACGATATTGCAAAGTTTGATACTGTTTCTTTTAATAAGATGGGATGGCCAACTTCTTTAGGTCATGATAAAGCAGGTGCTGAGTCAGCTTCTGCTGGTGGTGCAAATAGTGTTGTTGTTTATGTGTGTTCTAAACATATGGTTATTAAAGGTTGGCAAGGAGCTTCTGAAGGTGGTGAATTAAACCCAAGTACAAAATTTAAAATATTTGCTGAAGCACCGGGTGCTAATAATAATGAAAAAGCTAAGGCATTTTGGAAACTATGTGTATTTACTAATATGGATAATATGGGTAAAGAATTTAATGCGGAATCTTTAAAATGGGACAATCCAACTTATGATAAGTGGGATGAAGAATGTCCTTTAAAAGAACAGTTTAAAAAATCAGAATTGGTTGAAATTAAAGCTGAGAAAGCACCAGTTGCTTTTACTTCTCAGGAGATAATTAAATTTGGAGCTAAAGGTCCTCAGATTGGTCAGATTAATAAAGAAATATCTGGTAAGACTAGAGAAGAAGCATTTGAAATTATTAAAGGAATTTTAGGTAATCCTGATTTAACTATGGAAAAAGTTACTAATAAAAGGTGGGTTAAAACATTTGAATCATTTAGAAGAGGTAGAATAAATGAAAATACAGATGATAAAAAAGATAGAGTTTCTGATTTCTTATATTCAGATGAAGTAAAACAAGATACAGGTGTAACTTCTTTCACAACTTGTGATGAAGATGATTGGGATAAAGTAAAAAATTATATCTCTGGAAAAGGAATTAATGGAGTTACAGGGAAAGCATATTTCTTAAATAATAATGAAGATATAACTGGAGAAGAATTTGATAAATATTATGATGAATGGTTAGATTATATTGAAGATCAAAGAGCTGATGAAAGTAGAAATCAACAAGATATGAACTGGTAATCAGTAGATAAAATAAAAATCAAAATTTATATATATTTATATGAAATATGTTAAAGAGTATAGATATTTTTTAGATAATAGATCAATTAAAGAGGAATTTATCTCTAAATTAGTTAGAAATATATCAGGTAAAAATAAAGAAAGAATTGAGGAGATTAAAAGTTTATGTAGAGAAATACAGGAACTATACTATGACACAGTTACAACACAAAATTTTGGTGATATAGATTCACCATTAAAAGATAAACAGTTTGTAAAAATATACGATACTATAATTGATAAAAGTTCGCTAACACCTGATTTAGCTGGAGGTAAAGAAGGTGTGAATTTTATTAAAAACCTAATACCTATATTAAAGGGAGGGAAAGAGGAAATTAGCTTAGTAACTATTAGAAGTATTGATACTGAATTGGATTTTATAAAATCACTAGATGACAAACCTTATTTAGAATTCAAAAAAAGTTTAGAAAAGGTTATTGAAAGATTAAAAGATAATAAAGGTACTGTAGTTATATATGCATTTATCGAAAATTTAGAAAAAATTACAGAACAAAAATCTAAAGCATTAAATGAGTCTCAAAGAATATTATCATTATTAAAATCTAAAGAAACGTTTTATTACTATAGTCAAATTGACTTAAAGTTTGATGATGGAACATGGTATAAAGATCCGGTAGCTAGGTTCGTTAAATCATTGGTTTTAAAGTTAGATAAAAATAAAGAAGGTGAAGAAACAAAAGTTTGTGATAGAAATCTTTATGCTTATGCTGATTATAGTATTAATTCTACTACTAGTTGGTCCTATGATGATGAATATGGTATAGATTATTTTGATAAAAAAATTGGTAAAGAAACACTTGATAAAAAGGTAGGTGAATTAGAAAACTTTAAAAAACTAATGTCAGAAATAGAAGAAATAAAACCTATACTAAAAGAATTTTATCTCAAATTGAACACACTTAAAGAAAAGATAGAAAAATGCAGTTCAACACCTCCAGATTTTATGAGTGGTTATGTCTTTGAAAAATATTTGAGGAATAATAGTAATTTAAGTAATGGTTATGAATCCAAATTAAAAAATTCACTAGAAAGTTTAGAAAAAGAATTAATAAGTGCTTACGGTAATACAAGTATGTCTGTTCCTGGTGTACTTCGTACTGATTTCCTTTATACATCGGATGAAAAGATCTTTAACTATAGGGAAGGTAAGGAATACATATTTTTCAATCCACAAGGACTTATTAATTTGATTGAGGAATTTAAAAAATCTTATGAACCTAAAACAATCAAAGAAGTTTTGAGTGAGGGCGGGGAGGAATTCTCATCTGTTGACCTTTTAGAGGTTACAGAATCAGATAGTCCCAAAACTTGGTGGGAAGATGAGAAAAAAGTATGTGGAAATATTCTTTATCATGGATCAATACACTATAGATTAGACCAACCAGGTGAGATAGAAAAACTAATTTATAAAAGATCACCGTATAAGCAAAGATATGCTGGGAAGGGAGTCTACTGTACAGTCTATCCATCCGCAGCTTGTCAATATCAATATTTAAGAGGCACAACAGGTGGTATGATGAACCAATTACCTGAGGAAATCAAAAAACAATTTTTGATTCCTAATTCAGATTATTTTCCTTGTATCTACAAGTTTACTTTGAAACCAGGAAGTAAGTTTGAATTCAAATCAGATACTACAATGGAAGATGATGAATTCTACAATCTACAAAAAATAGGTCTACAAGGTATTCACTCTGGTTGGAATGAAGTTAGTGGAGGTGAGACTCAAGAAACTTGTATAATAGATCCAGAATGTATATTAAAGGTAGAAAAGTTGAAACCATCTGAAATTTTAAATATAGATGATGACCTCTGGAACAAAGGATCAGATTTAGAAAAAGAAACTTTTATTAAATGGTATAGAGATCTAATAAGTCAAAGAAAAGATAACTAATTTAAAAAATAAACTAAATATATGAAACACCTTAAAATATTTGAAGAATTCGTACCAGAATTAACTAAATCACAATGGGTTGAATCTGAATATAAATCAGATGAAGTTCCTGTTCAATACAGAGTGACCCCAGATGACATTGAGCAAGTTGGTCCTAATCCAAGAGAAACTAAACAAGAAGTTTTTGTTTTTGGAAGTAATCTACAAGGAATACACACAAAAGGAGCTGCAAGATTTGCAATTGATAAAGGTTTAGCAGATGAAGGTCAAATTCAAGGTGTTAGTAAAAATGGGAAAGGTTATGCTATTCCAACACAAAGTGATAGACAATCTCTACCTATTTCTGATGTTAAAAGATTTGTAGATGAATTCCTACAATACGCTAAAAAGAATCCTAATCAGAAATTCTTAGTCACTAAACTTGGAACTGGTATTGCTGGATTTAAAGTAGAAGATATTGCACCATTATTCGCAGAAGCTGAAAGTATCGGGAATATTTATTTACCTAAAGAATTCTGGGATCAAATTCTATAATAAAAAAGTCCTCTTCGGAGGACTTTTTTATTTCAAGGATATTCCTTGAAAACACACACAAACAACATTTTATTAAATCTGTATATCAGAAGAGTTTAATATATCACCAATATGTTTATCTCTAAGTTCTTCACCCCATATAAAATGTTCATCCAGTTGACTTTGTGATATTGTGAAGTTCATTTCTGAATCTTTTGATTTTAGAGAAATTGATCCAAATAGATTTAGAAATATAAGCATTGTGATATAATCGCCTGTTTTAAAGAATCCGAAATCTTTTTTACATAGGAACATATACTCTTTATATTCTACTGGGATTCCAGGGACTCCAGGACTTCCAACTGAACCGGTTGCTCCTATCATACCAGAATAACCAACTGAACCTGTTAAACCACTTGATATTATAATTGACATGTTAATATTTTAATAACTACCACTTACAGTTGCAATAGCATATGCACCATATCCAGTGTTTGTAGCTACAACAACATTATTTCTATAAATTTTTACAGTTACATTACCAGTTGAACTATTATTCTGAGCGGATACATATAACCATCTAGTTTGATTTTCTAATGGTGTTCCATTTCCATCCACAGTTAATTTTTGAGTCCATGAGTAAACCCATCCATTACCAACACTAGACCATTGTTGTGTATTATCACTGGTATTTTGTATTGTCATAGAATAATCACCACCAGTTCCAGTAACCTCATACCTATAAGGATAAGTAACTTCTTTCGTCAGGTCTTCTTTTGAACAAGAACTAATAACTAGACACACTAGTGCCATTATCATAATTTTAATTGTATTCATTCTATCTAGTTTTATTTTTTAGTCTTTAAATAAGTCTTTTGATTTAGGTTTATTAATAAATTCATTTATCTTTTGAGTTGAAATTTCATTTGTAAAACTGTCAATTTCATTTACAGAAGAAAATACTAATACAAATCCATCAACTTTCATAAATTGATTACTTGAAGATTGAAGCTCACCAGTTCTAATGATTAATAAATATTTACTTTCTAAAATTTTAAAGTCAAAAGTCAAGTTAACAGCATATTGGAAATTCCAGTCACCATATAAAAAGTACCCACCAACTTTACTTCTCACAGTCATTGATTTGGACATTTCTTTTACATTATTTTCTTTAGCTGTCTTAACCCATTCCTCATATTTAATTTTAGCCTCCGCAATTGCGTTTAAAAAGTCTTGGTGATATTTATCTTTAAGCATTATTCCCCCTTCATTATGAAGTCTATCTACAGACATTGCTTCAATGTAAAGAGTAAAATTATCTTTATCCTTAGAAGATATTTGAATATTATAAGTTTTACCAACATATGTGTTATCATATGTTGTGAATTTTTCTTGTGAATATCCTTCAACAGTTGTAAAAGTCAAAAAACAAATGGTTAAAAATTTAACAATGTTAGTCATGGTTTTAATTGTTTTCATATGTATATTAATTAAGTTACAGAATTACAGATGTTTATGTATCTAGGAGATATAAAAAGAAAGTCCTCCGAAGAGGACCCTTTTATTTCAAGGATATTCCTTGAAAACACACACAAACAACATTTTAGTAGTAGCGGGAACCGGATTCGAACCGATGACCTCAAGGTTATGAGCCTTGCGAGCTGCCTCTGCTCTATCCCGCAATATATGTTTCTTCTACTTTAAGTTTAAGCTTTTCGAATTCTATTGAAACATTGTTTAAATATTCAATAAGTTCTTTATCCCTTTCAGAACCAGATGTATTAATAACACCAGTAAGTTCATTCAGATAAGAATTTATATCTCCAACTCTTCCTTTTATATAAGTTTCTATTGTCATTTAGTAGCGTGTAGAGGATTCGAACCTCTGTCACCACAGTGAAGTGGTGGTCCTTAACCTTCGACCACTTTAAAGTGGTTTCAAGTTCTCTCAAAACAACAACGAAAGAGAGATTGTCCGCTAGACGAACACGCCAAGTTTTTGAGTAGTTTTTATTCATACTCGGGATTAGAGAGTTTTTATAACACAAAACTTTCAAACTATTTGTTAACCTTACGGTAGTTTACCAAACTGAGTAGCCCGTAGAGGATTCGAACCTCTGTTCCCAGCCGAAATGCTGGAGTCCTTTACCGCTAGACGAACGGGCCAAATTAACGCTGAGAATACACGTTGGGTTATCCGTCTTTTGTGAGATTATTTTTATTCCTCACGTTTCCACAATCTTTTGAACTGTATCGGACATTGCCGGTTGTTTAAGACAACCACCCTTTAAGTTAAAA
>Ga0214919_10005474_pt1 | contig 18009 bp, 16 predicted proteins | sample LL1503_MetaG_FD_177994 | JGI IMG/M metagenome (GOLD analysis project Ga0214919, IMG submission 177994) | Freshwater microbial communities from Lake Lanier, Atlanta, Georgia, United States - LL-1503 | ecosystem: Environmental > Aquatic > Freshwater > Lake | place: USA: Georgia | collected...
TGGCTTTTTTATCCTGAGGCCTTGGCTGTTTTATCCTGAGGCCTTGGCTGTTTTATCCTGAGGCCTTGGCTGTTTTATCCTGAGGCCTTGGCTGTTTTTTCCTGAGGCCTTGGCTGTTTTATCCTGAGGCCTTGGCTGTTTTTTCCTGAGGTCTTGGCTGTTTTGTTCCCACAATTTGGGTTTTCTTTTCGTGTAAAAATTAGGCTTAGCCTAAACATTTTTCTAAACCTAAGTAATGTATTCAATAAAACCATACACCAGAGAGCAAGCGAAAAAACTAGGCGTAGAAGTCAAACAATCAACCAACCCCAAGAAAAAGATTGATGTCTTTAAAAATGGTTCGAAAGTTGCATCTGTTGGGGCCATTGGCTATGATGATTACCCAACTTTCAAACAAAAGTATAATAAAGAGTATGCAGACGAAAGACGACGACTATACAAACTTAGACATGAGAAAGATAGAAATAAAAAAGGCACCCCGGGCTATTATGCTGACAAGCTGTTATGGTAAATGTGTCTAGAATGGTCTAGAATTCACTTTACTTTTTTCTAGCCAAAAGTATATGGTCAAAATTAAAGTTGAAAACATCGGAACAACTGAAACAGCAACAAACAATGAGGAAGAAAGCGAATCAGACATTGAAATACCCCCACAAGTGGAAACCAAACCCCCTAAAACAAAACCACAACAAAAATTAGTCTCTTGTCCCAATTGCAACAAGGAGATGTTAAATAAAACTTTCAAATATTACCACAGCCTAAAATGCAAACCACCACAACCCGAAACACTCCCCGTAGTCGTAAAACCTGAGAAGATTGAAGTAAGCTTTGGCATCGGAACACCAATTCGTAAAAATGAAAATATTCAAAGGCTAATGTCAAGAGCCTTCTAATTCCTTTATTGGTTAAAACACAACAATTTTGTGTTTTAACAAATAACCCTAGTCTATAAAATCAAGGTCATCTAAATTCAGTTTGTCCTCAACTTTTTCATCAACTGCAATTCTAATCAGTTTGAAGCTAATTCCATATTTTTTGTTCATTTGCCAGAGTTTGGATAGTTTCAACATTGTTTTGATGTTGGATTTGCGTTTTATGTGTTTTTCAAACTCCTGTAGAGATTCGGTATCACTCATTGTTTCCCCATTTTTGACAATGAGACTTTCAATCTCTCCAGTCTGGTAGTTCGTATTCAGTTTGACTTTTATGTATTCTCCGTATTTACCTTCTTTTATGATTGGTGAATAAGTTTGATTTTGAAGAAAGAACGGCCCCAACGACTGAGTAGCAACTTTAGATTTAAACTCATCTGAGCTCAAGTAATTGTCTAGTTCTCTTAACTTGGCCAATAACTCGCCTTGGATGGGTATTTGAATAAAACTTCTATCTTTGTCGGTTGGGAAAAATTTAGATTCCTTTGGAATTCCATAGTGTGCCAACTCAAGCCAGGGAAATTGAAAAAATGGACAATCCTTACAATCAACCCTCGGTAAGATTACAGATTCACCTCTAGCAACATTAATTTTTTCAAACTCTAATGTTGAGACTTGGAACTGTTCAAAATGCTTAATCATTAAAATACTCTAGATATTAAATTTTATTTTTTTAAACGCAATTTTCTAAATTATAAATAATGAAATATTTGATTGACTAGCTCAGAGTCTGAAATCTCTTGTAATATTTTGATTCTTGACTTAAGAACCTTTACTGTTGCTTTTAAGGTGTGATTTTCAAGTTGTAAGTCCTCAACTTGGGCTTCAAGTGATTCTATTAGTATGCTATCGGAGTCTTCCGACATTATGACTGAGTTTGAATCGCCTGTATCTGTATCGCTCAAATTTGAATTGTTCATATCTAAATCTTAGATTTATTTTCTAAACTTATATTTGAATCTCTGGATAACGTCCTAGTGTTATGCTGCTCAATCTCAAACTCAAAGCAATCACAACACTTTGAATGACAGTCTGACTTTCCACAGTTATCAATTAGATGACTTACCGGTTCGGTGAGAACCTTTATTGTGCTCTCGCTTAACCCCATATACATTACTTTTGATTTAAATTTTTAATCTACCTTATATTAATGTCTTTTCCAAAATGTCAGCCAATAAAACTGAAAGAATACTCAAGTAAGCAATCAAAATATGACCAATGCGCAAAGTTGCCCATGCGATCAATAGTCCTAGGGCCATCCGGTTCAGGTAAAACAATTCTATTACAAAATATGATTTTAGATATATATGAAGGTTGTTTTGATAAAATATACGTTTTCTCGCCTAGTGTTAATCTTGACCACACCTGGCTACCAGTCAAAGAATACATCAAAGATAAAATGAAACTCAAAGATGATGACAAGGAAGACCCAATCTATTTTGACGAATACGATTCGGAGGCATTAATGAAGATAATGGAAACACAGATGAAGATAACCGATTATATGAAAAAGCAGAAGAAAACTAAGATGTTTCAAGTGTTGATCATTATCGATGATTTTGCAGATGATCCTCGCTTTGTAAGAAGTTCCAAACTACTACACTCACTCTACACCCGTGGAAGACACAGTTATATTTCGGTAATAACTGCTACACAGGTGTTCAATGCATTACACCCAATCATAAGAAAGAACGCTACAGACCTCTACGTTTATAAGCTAAGAAACTATAAGGACCTTGAAAGCTTACTAGATGAACTCTCGGCCATAGCTCCAAAGAAAACCTTAATGGAAATGTATAATATAGCAACTGAAGAGGCATACTCTTTTTGGTATATAAATTTAATGGCCAGAAGCAAAAATGACATGTTCTTCATCCGCTTTGAAAAAAAGATGAGTATTCAGTAGGTTCTGAGCACCGCAACGTTGCGCAGTTTAGAACCCCGACTAAGAAACGTTTCTGAGTCGGTCTATTCAGTAGAAGCAGTATCAGATTGACATGTATTACACCATCTACACATTGGACGAATGTTGTATCTGTTGTGGTCTTCCTTACAGTTTATACGGTCAGCGGTAATATTTGAAAAAGTATTACCAGTGTCAAAAGATATGTAGAAATTACACTCACAGCTACAACAACGCTTATTGACAGCCCTCATCAACCATTCAGTATCAACGTAGTTTTCTTTACTAATCTCCCTTCCGGCGTCTCTATCCTGACTCTTGTAGTTCTTGACTTTTCTTTCGAAATAAGCTCTAATGAGTTTTTGATTCAATTCTATATCAAAGTCATAATTATAGAAATACACGTTGTCTAACTCAGTGGCCCTAGTAATGGCCACCCATAACCATTCACGAGTTACGAAGAAATGTTGATAGTCAAAAATGGTTATGGATGTATCAATACTGGCTCCTTGCTGGCTATGGCATGTTCCGCAATAATTGAAAATGAAATGGCTACGAATCATCTTGATAGGAACTGTTATAATCTCTTGGCTACATACACTTCTTAAATCCAAGCTATCACAATCAACTGAAACAATTTCATATTCAAAATTGACGTTAAAAACAATTTGCTTCACTTTGAAGTAATCCCGGCAAATCAGAAACTCGCCAACTTCATACTCAGAATCTTTACCTAGCTTCTTTCTCCTGTGGTTAGCCACTTCTTTACATGTGTCGTTCATGTATGCGATGTTGTTTTCTGACTTCGTAATGTCTTTTGTAAATTTGAAATATTTTACAATGGTCGTTATAAGAGGTATGTCTTTGTTAAAAACGTCTGCCTTAATTTGCTTCAATTTTGCCTTGTCCTCAACAGACTTCAATCTCTTGTTTTCTTCCAAGTAGAGTTCATGAGGGAAAATCTGATTAATACAGTCATCAGCATAGTCAGAATAATTACCCTGGTCAGTCAGTGCATTGATTGGCTGTAGCTGACTAGTGTCTCCAGTGGCGATAACAATTTTATCGGGATGCTCTAAACAATATTTTTTGATTCGGGCAAGCTTTGGAACATCGTAAAAATAGATTTCATCAAAAACTATGACATCATAACTACTATCATCAAATTTGGCCATCTTGGCGGCTGGGTTGATGCCAATAGAGAAGAACTTGTTAAGCGTAGCTCCATTCTCTTTATACTTCTGAACCAGTTTGTTAGTAGGACACACGAACAACACCTTATGGCCTCTCTTCCGCATCTGTTCGCAGGCATAACTTTTACCACTTCCTGGAAGATTTGCCCTTACTATTACCCGCTTCTTTTCTTCAAAAATGCGACACATCTCATCAGCGTCCCATTCATCTAAAAGCTCAACTCGTTCAAAAGCTGGCCTAGTAATTGGTATCTCAGTGTTGAATTTGTATTGGTATTTTTCAGAAGGTAGTCTAATGTCGTCATCCTTGGAATGTCTCCAACCGCCAATGTCATGACTAAACTTAAGGCATGATTTTGCCTTTTCTAAGTCATCAGGCTTAATGGTGAAAGCATCAGTTTTTACACTGAATACTTCAATGCCTGTTGCGATTAGTGCGTTGTAATCTTTATACATTTTGTAGTTATGATGTTGTAATAAGAGTTCCTTTATATACCTGAAACCATTTTTGAGATTGGCCGAGTCAGAAACTGTTAGGATGTAATATTTTGTTTCGTCCTCAATCCAGTCCGTCTTCTCTGATTCTTGAATTGGCTCAGGCCCATCCAATCCAAAGTTTAGAGGGTCATCTTCAGTTGCCTTAATACTGGTAAGGGTGGTAATGCCTTGAACACCGGCATCTATTAACTTTTCCGTGTGTTCATGCCAATAGCTACTCTCGTCATGTTTCAAAAGCTGTTTAATATGATTCAGAAACCATTCTGAGTTTGATTCATTGGGGCAATGCAAGATGCGATATTCAACGTCTGGTTCCACCCATTTAGCCGAGATGGTATTCGCTTTAAACTTGCCATCAAAGTCGTTGTCTGAAAAATGAAAACGGTAGTTTGTTTTACCTATCTTAGTCCAAGACATGACTTCATTGTTTGTTTCCACTTCCTCAATTACTTCAACAACCCCTTCATGAAACTTTTTAAGAATGGAAATCTTGCCTCCATAGATGGCCTGATGATATCTGGCCTCTCCAAGGGTGTTAAACATCTTGGACTTTTGAGCTTTGTTAGCTGACTTTTCCAACAATCCACAATTCACGTTGGCAACCAACTTTTTACAATACTTGTCCATCTCTTCATTGTCGCTAATGACTGTATTATAAAGGTTCCCGACAATTTTGTCATACTCAACGTCTTTGACAAATGATGGATGCTTTACAGCCAGAATTTCAACGTCATTGAATTGTTTCAAGAACATACCATAGCATAAGTTAAAGGTTTTGTTAAAAAATAGATTGCCTACCTTAGCCTTGACCACATACAGACCATATATAGCGATGTCCTCATTATTATATACATTGAAACTATCAAATTCATTGAAAGTTGGGATTTGAGGAATCTTACTAAAAGCAAACGTAAAAGCCTTGGATACATCAATTTCAATCTTGCTATCTGGTGCATCCTTTAACACTCCAATAGGGACAACAGTTCTATACTCATCCAAAATATCTACATCTTGTTTAGAGTAATATGACATGTGTTGTTGCTTAAATAAAGCTCCATGAAACTTGTTCATGGCCTGGGCCATGTTATTATAAATTTCGGCTGTTGGGACATTACATTCTCCGTCATTTTCAGATGGTGCCAACTGTTGGGTTCTGATGAGAATTATAATCTGCTGCTTACGATGTCCTAAAGTTAAGCCAATCTGAGTTAGCTTACCACCTTCGTATTTAATAGCAGGGTCATAGCCGGCATTTTTGATTTGATATAGTAGCTCGGTCAGGCGGTCGCCTAAATAAATCAGGTTAAGAACTACTTTCTCTTTCTGCTCTTCAATGCCTTTCAGGTTCTGCTTAATCATCTCAAGCAACTCATCCACATGGGCAATCATTTTATAGTCAGGCGTTTCCTTCTCATCACGTAGAAAGTAATCTGAAGTGGCCTTAACACAAAATTCAGGCTTTGCATTCATCTTTTGGTCGAGAGATTTCAGGTCGTAGTTTAAGGTATAAACGTGATTACCCTTAATCATGCAATACATTGCTTTGTTGTGGTTGTTTCTGGTTTCGGTGTCGTGTCTGCAAACAAGCTTACCAAACACATCAAAAACTCTTAGATTTAGTTTGTATTCTTTAAAAAAGGGCAGCACATCTTTTACTGAAATGCCTTGTTTAACAGTTTCCTCTGTTTTGTTTAGTATTGTTAATAACTTCTGTCTCGTCAAGACATTTCTTTTTCTGTGGGCGCTCATCAGAGTATCCCCATAGAAATCAGTGATGGAATTAATCCAGCATTCATTTTTAGTATATCTTTCATTGGAAATTGAATCCATGAAAGTTTTTGAATCAAGACGAATGGCAGTATGAATATATCTGAAATTGCAACTCACATTATCAGCGTCTTTCAATCCTTCATCTAAGGGGTCATATTTCTTACCCCCATCTTCCAAACTTTCATAATCAAGAAATTTCAAGGCGCTAACACCTGAACTTACTTGATGATTAATTAGGTCGCGGAAGTTCTCAGCAGTCATCAGTATATTGAAACATTTTGTAAATAATCGTTTGTCTTCATCAACTTTGACTAGAACTTTTACCAACTCTTCAGGAAATGGCTTTGGAGCCTTGACTTCATATTGTGCTTCTTTTATTAGATAGACACCCTTGTAAGGCTTTTGTTTTGGAAAAGCTGGTTTATGACTGAACAACAACACATTTACAAGGTAAGTCTTTTTAGAACTACGAAATCGTTTGAATGCTTGTTGTAGTCTGCTGGCTGCGCCGCCCTTTTTTTCCTGGGCTGCCTTTTCTTTCCTGACTTCCTTAGCCTTTTGCATTCTGACGGCTAATGGTTCATTGTTTTCATATTTGGAAAGTAGCTTCTCATATTGTTTGAATACTCTCTTTTCTGTTTTGGGTGTCATGGCTCTAAGTTTATCGGCCATTTTAGTGGCGGTGGTGATGTTTGAAATCTTTCGGTCCTTGTATAGACCTACGATGGTTCTAACTTTATCCTTAATAGGTGCCTTACTGAATGTAAGAAGACCTTCTAAAAAGGCAATGTTGTTTTTTAAAGCTTTGGTCATATTATAAGATGATATATTATTTGGGGATTTAAACGAACTTTCTTTAGGTGTCATTATAATAGGTAAGATATTTTCTCTTTAAATCATTTTTTTTTATTTTAAAATATTTTTTAAATTATTTTTAAACTATTTTTAATTTAATTTTTATTTAAAGAAATATTTTCTATAGTATATTAAGATGGAAAATACTAAGGAAGAATCTACCAAAGAAGAACCAAAAGAAGTCTTTGTGCTTCGCAAGGTTAGAGCCCCTGAAAGATATTTGCCAGATGGGACATACAACAAAAAACCACTGAGCCCAACCTACGTCAAAGAATATTACGCAAAACAAAGAGGTGATTGTCAGTGTCCTCACTGCTCAAAGAAGTTTGAGCATCCGGACGTTTTAAGACAACATCTCAGAAGAAGTAAGCGGTGTATTAATTTAAGAGAAACTCTTCAACTCAAAGCAGCGCTGGAAGCTGCAGGAATTACAACTCTTGAGAATGCTTAAATATAAATATGATTATATTTATATTTAGTCATTTTGCTATTTTTAGTTAAAATAAAATGAATCAGTCGAAGACCTCCACCCCAGTATCTCTAATATTAAGTATCTGATCACTGTGTAGAGTAATATACATTTTGTTGCATTGATTGTTTGCTGCAACGCCTGAGGCATGTTTGACTTTGATTGTCATTAGGTCTCCTGCTTTGGTATTAATTCCAGTAAAGCCGGCCTCTAATATTTTTTCCGTGTCAATGCCCACGATAAATTTGTGCGAACGGTATTCAAGTGGTAAAATATCTACACCATGAAAGGCACTGTTGTTTATGCCTAAACATTTGGTCAGTTGATAGAAAGCCTCTTGAGTGCATTTTATAGGGTATTCAGGGAACATCTTTGATCCAATTTGAACGTGTATCTCCATTTCCTGATCATCGAATATTTCATAATAATCACCGGAAGGATGATAAAAGTCGTTGAAGGGCTTTCTGGCTTCTCCCCCATTTTTAGATAGTGTTGCTGGGTTATTTGCATCTTCTCCGATGCCTTGACCATCAAAGTTAATGAAGATTGATTTAAGCCTAGTTAAACTTCTCGTGACATTACATGAGAAGTCGGAACCGCTCATTGTTTGCATTTGAGAAATGTAAGTATCATAGTTAATCGGTAATGATTTGCCAGACAGTAAATGTTTCGCGTATTCGTTTTCTAAACCATTGTCTAAAGTAAGTATATCACATTTTAATTGAACGTTTGAAATCATCCACTCATTACTACAATTGTCTTGAATAAAATCAGCAGGTATTAAGGGGGTAGTTAATTCCGGCCATACAATTGGGTCATTTGGGTCATTAACTACTTCAAATTCCAAAACTAATGGACAATATCTTAATGGAATGTATTTGTTTTGGGTGAATAACCCACTAAGAGGTTTGAATAAAACGGAAACACCCCGACCTTTGCTTATGCCATGAAAATTTAGGGCTGTTTGATTTGGTAGTCCGTCTGGGTGAGACCATCGCATTCTTAAAATGTCTGCCTCTTGTCCAAAGCCTTCTGTAGTATCATTAATTCTTTTTGCTGTAGATACTAAAGTGTGAAATTGTTGATGTGTTCTTCCATAGTTGTCAATGTCTTCAATAATAGAACCGCCAGCTAACACACGCATTCTTCGAAAGAACGCCCATGGCCCTCCAACGGGTCTTAACGTTTTTTTGTGTGTTGGATCGGCTGGAACCGCAGTAGCAGTATTGTTTAAGGTATACATTAATCTTACTGTGCTGGGGTCTACCCATCCATCACCGGTTAAAGCAACTCTGATAACTTTAACGCCATTACTAGAATATGAATTTCCGCCTTGTGGGAAAAAACTCACTGATCTACGATTCGTGACATAACTTGCCCCAGGGGCTAGTTTAAAACTTAAACCATCAATTAAATAATCTTCTACTGCTTGAGCATGACTTTCCATATATATACTTAGTTTAGAAATTATTTTTTCATAATCCTATATTAATATTTTTAGACTTAAATTTATTAGAAACTTCCTTTACATGATGTTCGGCGGTGTCATGTGCATTGATGACTTTGTTTTTAATGTTGTCGTATTTTGAAGAGACATCGTTTAAATGTCTGTTTGCCTTTGATGTGGATTCTGGGGCTAGACTGTATAAAGTTGGTTCAATAATTCTATATATATCTTTTCCAGTTTGTAATGCATTGTCTAGCCGTCCTAAAAAGTTCTTGCCATGTGTGTAGCCTTGTCCAAGAAAACTCTTGATATTATTAAAAGCGTTTTTAAATTTGTGGAACATTAAGATATACTTAATCGTAGATTTAATATTTACAAGATGTATGGAATAAAAGCGGCAGCATCGTTAATATATGGCATAATTGCTTGAGCCCCGTTGTAAATTGCTTTCCCTGTTTCCCATAATCCTTTTGCTTTTCCAAAAACTTCAAGTCCTTTTTGAAATCCTTGTCTCATTTTTTGTCCTAAACCTTCTAAAAAACTTGGTCTTAAGTTTTGTAAAAATCCCATTATATACTATACGATAAAATAATATGTAGTATTAATATATACATGTCTTTACCAGTGAAAAAGATTTACGTTGATTCACTACATAGAGTATCGGAACAATCCAGCTCATCGAATTTTAAAATTGAGCTTCCTTATTCAATTACGTTGCCCCACAATGCCATTTTTCTTATTGATGAAATTTGTATCCCTCATGCTTGGTATAGCGTTGAGGAAGGAATTAATGACAAAATGTATGTGCATACATTAAATACCGTGACAGGACACAGATTCAACATAACAATCAAAATTCCATCTGGAAATTACAATGGCCCATTATTACAGACCGCTATACAAGCTGGTTTTGCTGCATTGAGTTTTGGTTTTGTTGTTGGTTTTGATTCAACAACTTTTAGTCTTAGCATCAGCGTTGCCAGTGGTGATACCTGGACTAAATTTTGGATAATGAGCGATATTGAAATTTCCAACAGATTAAGAGGAGCCTGGGATGCTTCAACTACGGGATTTGGAGGAAACATTGACACAGCAAATCCTGCCTCAATGAATGATATTTTAAGAAACTATGATATTATGACTACCAGATATGAACAAAATATACCTTTCAGGTCAGGGTTTTTAAACTTTCAGGGGATAAGCAACATTTATATGAGTTCTCCAAACTTGGGAACCTTTACAACCATAGGAACTAGAGGAGAAGCAACTATTATTAAAAAGATTCCGGTTTCATCTGACTTTGGCTATATGATAATTGACCGTAGTGTAAGTGTTCATGATTATTTGGAATGTGGAAAATGCACTCTGAAAACTATTGAATTCGAACTGAAAGATAGCAAGGGTAGATATGTTCCAATGCATGGGAGCAACATTTCATTTTCAATTGTCTTTGCGATAAAAGCTGAAGATTGAGTTTTAGGAAATAATTATTTTAAATAAACATTTAAAAATAATTAATTTCTAAGTTATTTTAATAATATATAAAATATGTCAAACATAAAACCAACTAAAGCACAAATGTTTAACGGATTAAGAAAAAGGCCCAAGTATGAGGAAATCTCAAACGAAATCAACCCAGACAAAACCAAAATTATTTATCCAGATAGAGACGCTAAGTTTTTGAGAGAAGACCCTAGAATGACCCAGTTGGACGGCTTGGGTTTTTTTGAAAGCATGCAAGAACAACAAGAGTCCATAAATAAAGAGCAAAGAAAGGGGACAATAATGCAAGAGATAGCAAGAGATGCCGGCACCGGTGTTAAAGAAGTAAAAGCAAAAGAACCACCACCATCACCACCAAAAGGGCCTTCATTCTTTGATATGTCGGCTGGTGATGGTGATGACGATGAGCCAATGCCAGAACACGAGAAGGCTATTATGGAAGCTAAAGAAATGACTAGACAGAAAAGAAGAACCAAGCAACAGATGATGGCTGACAAAGCGGCGAAAGATTTAGACAACATCAAACATAAAGCCCATGAATTGGTGGAGAAGGAAAGACAAAAGCAAAAGGAACAAGAAAACGATAAACGAAGAACCGTTCCACCTGAAGAAGCCCCTGAAGAAGAACCAAAGAGTAAAAAAAAGCCAACCAAAAAAGACAAACCCAACAAAGAACCAGCCATAAAGACAAAAGAGGAGATTAAAAAGGAAGAGATAAAGGAAGAAATCAAGGAGGAAATGAAAGACGAGGTTAAGTCAGAGCCGGACCAACCCGAACCAAAACGTAGAGGAAGACCTTCAAAAAAAGATGCAAGGCCAAAAGAACCTAAACCAGAACCGGTTAAAAAAGAAATGAAAACCCAAATGAAAAAGGAAGACGTCAAACCAAATTCAAGACAAACTAAGAAAGAAGAAATTAATGATGCGGACGTTAAAGAAGAGCTGAAGACCAGAGGCAGAAGCAGAACAAAGAAAGAACCCGTAGAAAGGAGCAGGTCAAGAGATGCAAAAAGCGAACCAAAAACAGAAACCAAGATAAAGATAGAGCCAGTGCAATTACCAAAAGCAAAAGCAAAAGCCAGACCTAAAGCCAAAGCAGAGCCATCACCACCAACTCCGAGCAACAAAAGGGAATATGTGGAAGTTGTGAAAGATGAAGTTGAAAAGATCGAGCAGCAAAAGAGACCACAACCAAAAAAAGCAAGCCCAAAGAAAAGCCCAAAGAGAGAAGAAGAGGACGAACCTGAAAGCAAAGTAGAACCAAAAGGAAAACCAGGAAGGCCTAGAAGTGTAAGTGTAAAACCTGGGGCTGCTTCTTCATCATCAAACCCAAGGGCTGTTTCTGCTGCTGCCAAAAGCAAACCAGCGGCTGCTGCTGCGGCTGCTGCTGCTGCTGATGATGAAATTACACAAAATACAAACATCTCTGAATTAGGAAAGGCTAATAAGAGTTGGTTAATCAACCAATTTGAATTAAGAGGCTTTCAAGGCAAACGGTTAAACGAGATAAAACAGATGAATAAACCAGAAATTTTAGAATTTATTAAAAAACTGATTGATGATAACAAATGGGTTTAAATGATGTATTTCTATACATTATTTAAATCAATAAAATTTCACTTCTTGAGTATTCATGGTGCTTACCATTAACTTTGTAAAATGGTTGCCCCCTGTATTCAATAATTTCTTCTACTGTTCTATCTTCAGGTTCCCATATTGAGACTCTTTCTTTTGCGAAATCCTTTCTTTTCTTATAAAGCCTTACTTTATCCCCCACTTTCACTTCTGGATATTTTCTTAAGTGTTTGGCTGCCAGTTCTAAGTTTAATTTTACATCCAGTTTATTAGTAGGTTTCACCGCCTCGGTTGGTGTAAACTTTGTTGTTGAGTGCACCATCCTACGGTTATATGTTAAAAGCACTGGGTATAACACATCAACCCATCTTTTAACTTCACCGTCGTTTTGTTCTGCTGCTTCTATTCGTTTATAAATCATGCTCTTGAGTGTTCTGATGACTCTCTCAACTACATTAGCATGGTTTAAAGTTAATATTAATTTAATGTTGTTTTCTTCTAGGTAATCTTTTATTTCTTTATTGAACCAAGCACCCTCAGAATCTGCGTAAATTGTTTTTGGCTTTCCTTCCATGTTTTGGAAGCCTTTTTTTAAAGCTTCTAAAAAGGTTGGGGCTTTGTTGTCTGTGGTTGGTATGAGAGTGGCGTATTTTGTGAAGATGTCAATGATTGCTAAACCTCCTTTGTATTCCTTGTCTTTTAAATCACCAAAAAAACACGGGTCCACTTGAAACTCTTCAAAAGGTTCATTAGCTACAAAACTGTTGTATCCTTTAAGATTTGTCTTTCGTTCCACGTTTTTTTGGAACCAGGCTTTGACGTCATTAAGAGTTATTGTTTTGTCTTTGGCTCTTGCGTCTTTTAAGGTTGCCAGAATGCTTCCAAAGCCGGCCGGGTCATAATACATAGATTTTATGATTTCGTTTTTATCCATATTAAAATATATAACAAAAAAATCTCAGGTTATTATATTAATGTCCGGTATGTCGTCAGGTAGTAATTCAGGCCCAAACCTTACAAACACAGTTGAAATTACCGCAGCTTACATTTACCTTGTTGGGAAGGATGGAGGCAAACCACAAGAACTAAATGATGTTTTCATTTCTGAAGATGAAATCAAAGATAGGTTTTACTCAAAATTAGAAGTAGATGGTTCTTTAGCACTGAAAGCTAACTCAACAGATGTTTATTCTAAAACAGAAGTTTATAATAAAACAGAGACTTATAGTAAAACAGAACACGATGCATCAATAGCCCTTATGCCATTAACCGGCACTACATATACCAAAACAGAAGTAGATAGTTCTTTAGCACTGAAAGCGAATGTGGCTGATGTTTATACTAAAACCCAAAATGATGCTTCATTTTTATTGAAAGCGAATGTGGCTGATGTTTATACTAAAACCCAAAATGATGCTTCCTTCTTATTAAAAGCGAATGTGGCTGATGTTTATACTAAAACACTAAACGATGCTTCTTTTGCATTAAAAGCTAATGTAGCGGATGTTTATACCAAAACATTAGTTGATGGTTATTTAGCACTGAAAGCAAATTTAAATGATTCTCATACTAAAACAGTTGTTGATACTTATTTATCATTGAAATCAAATGCAGTAGATGTTTATACAAAAACTCAAAATGATGCTTCTTTTGCCTTGAAAGCTAATGTGGCTGATGTTTATACTAAAACATTAGTTGATAGCTATTTAGCATTGAAAGCAAATGCAAACAATGCAATTTTTACAAATCTTCTACAAGGACAGACTGCTTACTTTTCCGGGAATGTGTCAATGGCTTCGGTCTTGAATTTACAGAACAATCTGAATGTTGCTGGGACTTCTAGCTTTAATGGGCCTGTCAGTTTTACAGGGTCTGTCTCTGGCCTACCTGTTTATACCTCAGGTTCCTTAAATTTAGGAAATGTTGCCAATACAGCACCAAGTGGATTACCAATTAGCACTGCAACTCAGACAGCTCTAAATTTAAAAGCCAATGTATCAGACGTTTACACAACAACACAGATTAACAGTTCTTTAGCATTAAAAGCAAATGCAGCAGACGTTTACACCAAAACTCAAAATGATGCTTCTTTTGCCTTGAAAGCTAATGTGGCTGATTATTACACAAAAGTATTAGTTGATAGTTATTTAGCACTAAAAGCAAATGTAGCTGATTCTTACACAAAAACACAGATTGACAGTTCTTTAGTCTTGAAAGCTAATGTAGCTGATTATTACACAAAAACATTAATTGATAATTCACTAGCCTTAAAAGCGAATGCAAACAATGCAGACATTACGGGCTATATTCAAACTAACCAACTCAAAATGTTAGGTGTTCCTACTTCATCTATTTATGCTGATACATCTAAAGGGTTCATCATTCATCCAACACGTCTTCAGCTTGCCATTTCTTCATTAGCTACTCCTATTGCAGGAGAATCGATAATAACAATGGATAATACGACGATTTATTTAGGTCGACCTGTAGTTATCACTGGTGGTGGTTTATTAACTGGTCAAGAAGCCCTTTTTAATGGAAATATTACGGCATTAACAAATCTCAACGTTCAAGGAAATCTGGATGTCTATGGAACTTCTAGTTTTAATGGGCCTGTCAATTTTACAGGGTCTGTTTCAGGATTACCCGTTTATTCTTTAGGAACTTTAGGTTTGGGAAATGTGGCCAACACGTCGCCAAGTGGTTTACCAATCAGCACTGCAGCTCAGACAGCTCTAAATTTAAAAGCCAACTCAGCAGACGTTTACACAACAACACTGATTGACAGTTCTTTAGCAGTGAAAGCAAATGTAGCTGATGTTTATACAAAAACTCAAAATAATGTTTCATTTGCCTTGAAAGCTAATGTAGCTGATGTTTATACTAAAACCCAAAACGATGCTTCATTCTTATTGAAAGCAAATGTGGCTGATGTTTATACTAAAACGCTCAACGATGCTTCATTCTTATTGAAAGCGAATGTAGCTGATGTTTATACCAAAACATTAGTTGATAGCTATTTATTATTGAAAGCAAATGCAGCTGATGTTTATACCAAAGCTGCAGTCGATACAGCTTTAGCCCTAAGAGCCACTACAGACAATGCAGTTTTTACAGGCTATATTACTACAAACAATCTCAAATTGTTAGGTGTCCCAAACACCTCGACCGTTGCTTATGTTAATACATCTAAAGGTTTAATCATTCATCCTAATTCGATTAGGCTTGTAATTTCTTCCTTGGATACCCCTTTGACTACGGAATCAGTAATTTCAGCAGATAACACTTCTGTAGTTTTAAATAGAGATGTGTATTGCATTAAGAAACTAATTGGGCAAGATGCTTTCTTTTGGTCAGACATTACGGCATCAACTAATCTCAATGTTCAAGGAAATCTGGATGTCTATGGAACTACTAATTTGAACGGCCCTGTTAATTTTACAGGTCCATTCACTGGATTACCATCTGCTTTAGGTTTGGAAAATGTGGCCAACACAGCACCAAGCGATTTACCAGTTAATACTGCAACTCAGACGGCCTTAAACCTCAAAGCCAACAGCACAGATATGTATGCCACCTTTGCTAATCAAAACGTTCAATTTAATACAGCTCTCGACCTTAAGGCAAACAAATTTAATCCAACATTTACAGCCAATGTATCAGTTCTGAGTGCTTTAACAGTCAGTGGGACTACGACTTTTAACAGTGATGTTATTGGCATTACTTCAAGTATGGTAGGACTTTCAAACGTGGCCAACACAGCCCCAAGTGATTTACCACTCAGCAACGAAGCAACTACAGCATTAGCATTAAAAGCAAATTTGACGAATCCAACCTTTAGTGGAAACGTGACGATGTCATCCAAACTAAATGTGGTTCAAGCAGCCCAATTTGAGGGAACTCTTGTAGCAAACCAAAACACAGCACTAATGAACAAATGTCAGATTGGTGTCATCAACTCCGCAACAGCTCACAGTTTGTATGTTAGTGGTTCAACTTTTATATCAAATAACCTCGCATTAGGGGGTAATATTGTATTTGGTAATATAGCTCAAAAAATAGGTATTGGAGTTGATGCCGAATCATCAATACATACCCAGGGTTTTAAAATAACCACACCCACCAAAGAAGGAGTTCATATTGGAATGGATGCCGCCGCTGGGTTTGCGGGGATAACCCTGGCGGCTGGTAGTAGTAGTCAGAGCGCTTATATTGATTTTACTTATCCAAATGTTCTTGGAAAAGGTAAGATACAATATAATCATGCCGATAACAGCATGGCTTTTTTCACTAATGGACTTCAAAAAATGATTCTTAATACCAGTGGCAATCTTGGGGTAGGCACTACCGCCCCAGGATCAAGTCTGCATGTGGCGGGAAATGTGGGAACAGTACTGACACAAGGAGTTCATGCAGGTATGAACCCAACAACTACAACGAATACAAATCTTGGTATAATTGCTGGTGCATCTACTGCTAAAGCTCAACTAGGATTTGGAACACCATCAGGCACCTTTAATAAAAATGGTATGATCCAGGTTGACATGAATACTAACACTATGGGGTTTTATGTATATTCCAATATTATCTCTGCAGTTCCATGTATGACTATGAATTTGAACACACTTAATACAACCAATATTAGCAATTCTGGAACTTTCGGTTGCACAGGTGCAATCACTGCTGGTGCTCTGACTACTTCAGGAACTCTTACTAGCAATGGAGCACTCAATGCGGTCAATCTTACCACTACTGGAACTCTTACTAGTTCGGGAACTCTTAATGCTGGTATATTTACTGCGGGTAGTGTTAGTAGTTCTGGTATTGTTTCTGCTCCAACTTATACATGTAGCGGAACTGGTACCTTTGTCAATATATCATGCTCTGGGAATATGACATCTACGGGTAGTTTTTCTGCCACTGGTTCAAAACTCTTTGACATTAAGCATCCATTCAAAGAAGGGTATAGACTCAGACATAGATGTATTGAAGGCCCAAAGGCTTACTTATTCTACCACTATCAATATGATTGCAAGGTTGGTTTTAATGAGTTTGCAATGCCTGATTATTTTGATGCAATGAATGCTGATGTTTTAGTCTTTGTGAGTCCTTACGAACATTTCGGGGCTGCCTGGGGAAAAACGGACAAAAACAAATTAATAGTTAAATGTTCAATTGATGGCACCTATAATATTCAAGTAGTAGGAACCAGAAATGACCAAGTTGTCCAAGATGAGTATGAAAAGTTTGGAGTTGAATATCCTGATTCATTATTATCTCAGTAATAATATATATAGTAATGCGTAATCGTCATAAACTCAATATGGAAACGGTCCATAATCCGATCTATTGGAAACACGTAAAAGAGAAACTTGAAGCAGCAAATACAAAAACCGCATCAATTAGTTTTAGAAAGAAACTACTAGATGACCAAAACCGAATGAACTACTCAAGTGAGTATGAAAGAATAAGCGGAATACTTGCCCATTCAAGACTACCAGCCACTACAGTAGATTCATTGAAAAAGAGAAACGAAACTTTGAAAGCTCTTGGGGCTAGAGCCTTTAGTATTGACTGATTCTATTTAGGATAACTTACTTAAATAAAATCAGGCTAAGCCTAGTTTTTATCCGACAAAATAAAAACACGGCTAACAACTAAACAAACTGAAGCAACCAAGGGAAAAGTTATTTGGGAAAAAACAATAATTTCGGGGAAAAAAACAAATAAAAAAAACCTTAGGGGACCAGGAGAAAACTATTTTTTGGATGAAGCCTTAGGGGGACCACAGGAAACCAAAAAAAACAACAAAAAAGTCCATGGCTTGCCTGAAAAAGGCTATCTCGTGCGAGCCCTCTAACTAC
>Ga0214919_10005475_pt1 | contig 18009 bp, 15 predicted proteins | sample LL1503_MetaG_FD_177994 | JGI IMG/M metagenome (GOLD analysis project Ga0214919, IMG submission 177994) | Freshwater microbial communities from Lake Lanier, Atlanta, Georgia, United States - LL-1503 | ecosystem: Environmental > Aquatic > Freshwater > Lake | place: USA: Georgia | collected...
TACCGTTTACTTGACAGAGGATTGTAGAACCTTCTAAAAAGCATGGAGCAGAGGGATATAAATAGTAGTCACCATCATTATTTAATACATTGCCAACATTATAAATTACACTTTGTGAAGATGTTCCAGTACTGTTTGATGCTAATCTCCAACTATTATATCCACCTTCAGACGCTACAGTAGTGCCACCATATGCAATATATGAGGTGCTAGTATTATTCAGTGCGTCATATTCACTTAGATAATAAAATAGTGTTGAATCAGGAGCCGCGGGATATAAATAATATATTGCAGTTAAAGCAATTCCTCCATCCAAAACACTTCCATTTGGATATACTAAGGCTTGTGAAGAGGAACCAGTACTGTTGCTGGCAATTCTCCAACTTGTATAACCAACAGGTCCTGGTCCAAACGGACCACTGGCGCCAATTGTATACTCTTGATACCCACTAGAACCGTACGAATTTGTATTAGCAAGAGCATCTGCTTGTGTAGGATAATATTGTATACCATAAGGCGGCCCTCCAACAGGTTCAACCAATTCATTCATTGGACCAAGCAATAAACGAGGAACATTTTCTGTGTACTGTGTTTTGTGCGAAAGTCCTTCATTGAATACAAATCCTGTATTATATTTAATAGGATAAGATTGTGAATCAACTACGAGTTCTCCCGGTGAGTCATTGAGGTACAGTAAATAGGTATTTTTAAAGTGTGAGGAACCAGTATCCACATGTGGTGAGGTGTCTCCCTTAATCCATCTCATAGGTATTTGCGAATCTACAAAAAGATGTAAGCCAAATCGCGCCTGTAAAGTAGCACGAATTGAATTTGTTATAGGCACCGAAAAATAGACCATTCCAGATGGCTGGGAGTCCAATGAAGTTTTGGCTGCAAGAACTTCAGGGCGAGTATTCAAATAATTTAATTCTTCATTAGAAAGCACATTTGTGAAGATAGATGACATTATACACTTTATTTATATTATTAATCCTGTTAAATATCTAAATATTAGGGAATACGCTAAATTACAAAAAATTGTTACTAAAATACTAATCGTCGTCTCATGTGGTTGACATAACTCACACAATAACGAGACGATATATGGGGTCATTTATAGTGTTCAGGCCAAGGGTTTTAGAACCCGCGCGTAATTATCGCGCTATTTTACCGCTAGATGATTTGCCGAAGGCGTCTATTTTAGGCGGGAAAATATTGCGGGTTAACACCAACACATTTTTTAAAACGTATTTTGCCACGCAGTCAGTGCGCAAAGATGTACGTGTAATAATAATATAAATAATAATACTATATAATAAATGTTAAATAGAACATCATCATTATTATTAAAATCATCACAAAATAATAATAAAAAATATATTGAAGCATCAATCAATGATGGGGCAAATCCATATTATATATTTGGAGAATATCTAGAAAATTCACCAAGTCCATTTAGAGAATGGTTTAATGAATATTTACATAATTGGAAGTCAAATAAGTCATCAAAAACTAGCATAAAACAATTACATTTTCTTGGAAAACTGTTGAAAATAAATGAGTATGAACAATTATCAAAACCAGAGTTACTTAAAAAAATAAATAATATGCTTGACCAACACATAAAATTTCCAATATGGTTTCAACATATAAATGCAACAAAAAATAATATAGATGACCAAACACCTAATATAATTAATGCCCATTATCCTAAAGGTCAAAACCCACACACATTGTGTTTTGAAAATACAATATTAGACCCCAAAGAACAAGCCTTTGATACACATGGAATAGCTACCCCTGAGTTAACTGGTAAACCTACACCATTTAGACCAAAACCGCAAAAAAATTGGCGTGATTTTAGTATTTACGAAATAGCACTTGCTTTCCGCAATCACGGATTTCCAATGGAAGCATTAAGTTATCCAATTACTCCATTAGGATTACATTATACATTAATACATTTTGATATTCCTACTCATTTAAAGGCGCAAAATTATACAATAAGCATTGGTGGACAAGTTAAACATCCATTTACAATTAGTTTAGAAGAATTAATGCAAGGACCTATTGTTGAACAAGTAGTTACAATGCAATGTGCTGGAGTAGGTAGAGGTTTAATAAAACCTCGTCCGGTATATGTGCCTTGGTCAAAAGAATGCGTCGGAACATATAAATGGACAGGAACCCCATTAAAATATATACTTGAACGAGCACGACTATTAAATACTGCAGTTGACATTGTATTTACAGGTAATGATACAGGCGTTGATTTAGGAGTAGAGCATTCATATGAAAAAGCAATTTCATTAGATGAGGCAATTAATGGAGATGTGATGTTATGTTGGGCTCAAAATGATGTGCCATTATTACCTCAACATGGATTTCCATTGCGGGTTATAGTGCCAAATTATTATGGATCATATTCAGTTAAATGGCTGAGGGCTATTACGGCTGTAGATAAAAAATTTGACGGTGTTCAACAAAATGTATATTCGCAAAGAAGAACGTTTGATGGTAACGATAAAGGTGTACATTTTGCTAAAAAACAAGTAGATAGTTTAATATTACCACCAGGTATATCTGATTTATTAACTAGACATCGTTTTTTAGCACCAGGTAACACGATACTTAAAGGAACCGCTTGGTCAGGTGTAGATGTCATTGATAGAGTTGAAATCAGTGTGGATGATTTAAAAACATGGGCAGATGCAAAAATAGTTCATAGATTTAAAAATAAATATGGTTGGATACAATGGGAATATGAGTGGAACCCTATAAAAGAAGGAGATTATGTAATTGCTTCTCGGGCATATGATAAAGCTGGAAATAGTCAATTATTAAATCCAGAATGTGATTGGAATAGAACTGGTATGGGAATTACATCAGTTGAACGACTAGTAGTTACAGTTAAAAATGATATTGGATGTTCAAAAGACTATATACCAAGTAATCCACAGTTAATTGTAGAGGGCGCTATTGTTCCAAAACCTCCAAGTGAAATAACATTAGCCAAATTCAGAGAAATAATAACTAAATACGCAAAATTTAAGAAAAGTAAATCAAAAACTATGAAGCACAATAAATAAATATATAATATTTTTGCCACGTTTTTTTTAAGCGTAAACGAAGTTCTTTTGCCACGCTTTTTTTAAAAGCGTATATATATATGCAGTCACCATATTCTCACCATTCGGAAGACCCTAAGTCATCCGCTCCTAAACTGCCTAAAATAACTACTAACATTTTTGAAACCGACTTAATAACCAGTTTAGCAATTGGATACTTACTAATCTTTTCACATTTTTTTTATAATATTCTCCGATGTAGTCAACGAAATATTGTAGAAAATAATCCTGGAATATTATATTTAGTATGTTTCGTGTCTTTTTATTTCTTGGTATCATTATTAACAAAAACCCCTGCCGTAAATGATTTGCCCCCTATGACTAGGTTATTCGCTTCTTTTATAATATTTCCTATATTTGTCTTATCTACACGCCTAGATATGCGTATTACAGGAATAATCTTGTTTTTAGTAGTACTGTTATATTTTATTCGTATTAATCAAACTTATTACGCCAAATATTGTGTAGTTGGAGTAGAAGGGTATAATCCTGTTTGTAAGAAAGAAGATACTGAGGCGCATCAATATTTAATTTCTACCACTTGGCCTATTGAAATTAATTTTATTAAAGTTACACAAACCGGATTTGCATCACTTGCCCATATTAGAAAATATACGCGTTACTTAATTTATATATTGATTGTTATTGGTCTAATTTGTTATACTGGCGAAATGAAAGTCGCATTAAATGCTAAACATTTAAAATATACATTTTATGATGTATTAGTTGATACTAACATTTGTAACAAAATTAATAAGAGAAGCTTATTTGAATACTTTATGATTGGTACGGGGGTAAGGTCCCCGTAAACCCCCCTTTGGGTCAGAGCCTCCGTAAAATTGAAACGAATTGTTGTTGTCATTTATTCAATTACTTATACAAATGTTTCCTGTATTCATTACTCAACAAAATGAGGTTATTCCTATTATGGACCAACACATTATAGCGTCTCTTACCTATATCATAGTAAACGTATTAGCAGTGTTTAGTAAAAATTTAATTCATTCACTACATTACACTTGGTCTATGTTAACTACTAGTTATGAATATATGTATTACATTGCCATATATTCATTGATGGCGTACTTATTTTACACCCTTATACTAATAACACATGCTTATAACAAAATACTTATTCAACTAGAAAATAAAGTAAATATGAGGCATCTGACTGTTATAAATGACAAATCAAAATAATATAAACACAATTCACTATATTATCTAAACACATGTTTCCAAAAATGGATTTATTTCAATTACGCACCATATTTAACGATTCTATCCGAATGTCTATTTTCTCTTTTTTTAAAACAGATAACCCTATCCTAGATACATTTATTACAACTATTGCTTTCGCCTTGATAAGCTGTATAGGAAAAGCCATTTTTGACGCAGAATGGTCTGACATATGGTCTGACGTAAGGTTAATATACAGCATTGACAACATAAAATCCCTGTTTTATAAAAAACATACCATCATTATTGAAGGTCATAAAAGTTCCACAACTAAACCGTATTCATGCCTACCTCTAGTTACAATAGTATTAAGTGACCGTTGTAAAGCCGCTTGGACCCATATTGAATCCAATATGATTTCAAATAATACCGTCTATCAAATCAAAGAATTCGCCAGTTTTAGGCAAGATGAGGATAATCACGATGTTATTAATAAGGCTGGCATGTTTGTCGTATCTCAATCCAGACCTTTTTTATTTGATGCGCAGTTACAAATATATGCGATTGCTAAGCTAACGTTTGATGAAACAGCTACTAAATCAGACAACAGAAATATTACTAAATCTGATGTAAAAACCGATACAATCTCCATTACATTATACTCTTATCATAGCTCTATTTTCGTTATTAAACAGTATCTAGAGCAGTTAACACATACATATTTGAAAAATATTGAAAAACAGCGTGATGGTAAAACATTCATTTATACTCTTAATAAAACAAAATACGATGAAAATCGTTTGGACTGTTGGAGTGAGCGCGTATTTGACAGCACTAAAACGTTTAATAACACATTTTTTATGAATAAAGACGTGGTCCTTAAAAAAATCCAGTTTTGGTTAGATAATAAGCAATGGTATTATGATAAGGGGATTCCTTATACATTGGGTATAGGACTACACGGTCCACCAGGTACAGGTAAAACCTCATTCGTTAAATCATTGTCTCACTTGACTAAGCGTCATATTGTTCGGTTTTCGCTTAAATTAATTAAGACCCGGCGGCAATTAATGGAGTTTTTCTTTGAAGACCGCTATAACAACAATAATAAAAAGAACAGTATTGGGTTTGACAAAAAAATTATCGTTATAGAAGATATTGATTGTGGGACCAATATAGTGTTAGATAGAAGCAAACATTTACATAAACCGGTAGCAACGACACCGCATACATTAACAGGTCAGTCGCCTTCTAATGAGACTAATAAACTGTTGCAAACTATCATTGAAAATAACGCAACAGATAACACTATTTTATCTACTGTCATGAAACCTGCCTTGGAGGATGAGCCCCTTTCTCTAGATGATTTATTAGATATTTTTGATGGTTTAGACGAAACGTCCAACAGAATAATAGTTATTAGTAGTAATCATTATAGTGAATTAGACCCGGCATTAATACGCTCTGGCAGAATTGATATTACACTTAAGCTAGATAATGCATGTTGTCAAATTATTGGGGAAATGTATCGGCATTTATTTGATAAGGTGATGGACCCTGTAATTTTAGCGCAAATTCAAGAGTATTTATACTCCCAAGCTGACATTTATAATATCTTTATGGAATCAGGACGCGATGAGGCCAAATTTGTGGAACGGTTGTTATTAAATAAATCCGTAATTCAATTTAGTAACTTTGTATATTAATATTATATTATATTATATTATATGTCTACTATCTTTTTAGGAAGTTCAGGCTCAGGCACGGCAGTGACATCATTGTCCCCTGACTCAACATATACAATATCATATCCAATAAATCAAACCACTTATCCACATGGCTCATACCCAAACCAGTGGTTTATATTATCTGCTAATAATAATATTACAAGTGGGCAAGCTGTTAATATTTGTGGTGGCGGAGGTTACGTTGGTGCCAATTATATTTACACTGGCGGAAATGCAACTTACAATGCTGGTGTAATGTATACAACTTTTTATTTACCTCCAGTAGGAACAACAATTAACGATCCATATGGTAGTCCTTTTACAATAAATATTGGAACTTATTATTTAATTCCAACTATCGCAGACGCGGCGTATAGTGGTACATTTGGTACCCCGGTTATTTATGAAGTGCCCATTTCAGGCTCAATAGTATGTTTCAAAGAAGATACAAAAATATTGACTATATCTGGATATGTACTTATTCAGGATTTAAAACCAAGACAACTTGTAAAAACACTCCATCGTGGATATGTGCCAGTCAATATGATAGGCACTACCACAATTGATAATTCAAATAATAATGTTAAAAACTGCTTATATAAATGTAGCAAAGATGCTTATCCGGAATTATTTGAAGATTTATACATTACAGGTGGACATTCTATTTTAGTTGACGAATTTAAGGACGACCAACAACAAGAAGTTATAAATATGTTAGGAGCGGTGTTTGTAACAGAAGGAAAATTCAGGCTGCCGGCATGTATAGATAAAAGAGCTTCCTTGTATAAGGACAAGAAACCAGTTAAAATTTATCATATAGCTTTGGACAATAATTATTCCAATAAGAATTATGGAATTTATGCGAATGGGTTATTGGTTGAATCCTGTGATAAAATTACGTTAAAAGATTTGTCTAATATGACGATAATATCTGGGTAGTGGGCTCCTTCTTGATGACAACCTCCCGAATAATGTTCTTTATAACTTTGAATAATTTATCATCTTCTTCCTCCTTTGACTCGCCGCCCATGAGCTTTCCAAGCATTTTCAAGTACTCGTAGTTTTTTTTGGAGGTAGTATCATTACACGCGGGATTTTCGGCAATCCATGTAGGTAAATGCTTGATGTTTTTATGCGCGACTTGCTTCAGTGCATTCATGATTATTGGTTTATTATCTTTTTCTTTTTCCCAGACATTTTGGTCCTTGATATATAAGGTTTCTCTCTTTAGGTCGCTGCAATGAATTGGTCGTTTATATACATCTAATTCATTTATTCCGCTCATGAATACTTTGGTCATTCCATTTATATATCCTATCTCTCCAATAACATCCAAGTCATCTGATTTTATCTGGAGAGAATTGACAAAATCCATTATATTTACTGCGTCTTTACACTTCTCATTCAGGAATAAATTCATGTTGAAATTATTCGTTTGGTTATTATTTATCGTTTTCCCCTCTTTGGATATTTCTAGGATTTGTTGCTGGAACTCCTGGCTTTGTTTGTATAATTCCTGACTTTGCTTATACTGTTCCGCCATAAGCTCCTTGAATTCGTTATTCTGTTTAAGTAATTCATAAATAATGTCCATATGTAATGGGGTGATACCTGTAGTAGCTACACTGCCTACACTAGTTTCTGTATCTACGTAAGTTTCCTGGACAGATTCAATGGCGTCACTAGCATCAGATGTTAAATCGCATAAATTTTTATGTTTATATAATCCTGACCGTGTTTTATATTTTTTTCCACAGGGACAATCGTATATGCTGTTATTAGTCATATTTAAATATTCTTGTACACATAAATGTTTTTTAGTAGCTAAATGTGAAATATAGTTATGTTTTCTATATGTAACAAAATCACAATCTTTGCACATATATAGGTTGTCACTCATATAACAAATATATATTAAATTTTTATATATTTATTATAACATAATTATTATAACTTTGGTGAGATGGAACGCGTTCAAATAAAATCTTAGTTATTTTTCCCAAAAGTTTTTTGGGGAAGTTAAAAAAGGACATTTATAAATGTCCATTTTTGGATAGTATTTTAGGTCTTACGATAGATAAAAATGAAAACTTTTGGTTAGTTAGAATTGCTAGACAATGGTTTAAATAATAATAATTTATACCTAAAAATCATGAGACCATAATTTTTTGCTGGAATTCGGTTTCCAGCATGTGTCCATTCCAGCAAGCGTGAGAGCATGAACGTTTCCAGTGTAGGAAACCGATTTCCAGCAAAATCATATATGGTAACAAATATTAATGGATTTTTAGTATTTTTGTCAAAAAAAGGTAAATGGGTGTAAATTCGGTGAGATGGAACGCATTCAAATAAAACCTTAGTTATTTTTCCCAAAAGTTTTTTGGGGAAGTTAAAAAAGGACATTTATAAATGTCCATTTTTGAGAAGTATTTTAAGTCTTACGATAGATAAAAATGAAAACTTTTGCTTAGTTAGAATTGCTAGATAATGGTTTAAATAATATATTTTTATACTCAAAAATCATGAGACCATAGTTTTTTGCAATATATACAGGTTATTAAATTTCAACATGTGTTGAAATTTAATCAATTTGAGATGATAAAAAATCAACGCGTGTTGAAATTTAATAAATAGACCATATTATGGTAAGCCTGTATTGTAATGTACAATAATAGCCCAATCCGTTGTTTTTGCTGGAATTCGGTTTCCAGCATGTGTCCATTCCAGCAAGCATGAGAGCATGTGCGTTTCCAGTGTAGGAAACCGATTTCCAGCAAAATCATATATGGTAACAAATATTAATGGATTTTTAGTATTTTGTCAAAAAAAAAGTAAATGGATGTAATTTCGGTGAGATGGAAAGCGCTCAAATAAAACCTTAGCTATTTTTCCCAAAAGTTTTTTGGGGAAGTTAAAAAAGGACATTTATAAATGTCCATTTTTGGATAGTATTTTAAGTCTTACGATAGATAAAAATGAAAACTTTTGCTTAGTTAGAATTGCTAGATAATGGTTTAAATAATAAAATGAGTTGCCCAAAAAGGACGAGACCATATTTTCTGCTCCATCTCACCGTTGATTAAAATGTCACACTATGTATCATTTACATACATTTATATAACATTTACATAAATTTGTGATGATGAAAATGTTTTGCTTAGTACCGTTTAATAAATAGCACTATGTTATGGTAAGTATGTATTTGTACTAAATACCCTATAATAAATTCAGTGAGATGGAGCGCGTCCAACTAACCTATTCGTATGTACTAATTATGCAGTAAATTTTACACCTTTGCGCATTTGCCACGCAGTCAATTCGCAAAGTAACGTTGACTTTTAACTCATTTACGCCCACAAAGTGTACGTAAATGAGAAAAGGTGGAAAAAATTGAAATGGTTTTTCATAAAGTGATAAATAGTACTTAACAAGTAACGTTCATATTTTGAAAATGGAATCAGCAATAGTGGAAAATCAAGATTTAAGGTATACAAATACAAATTTAAACAATGCGTATAGAAATATGCCGAGTGGTGAAGGTATAACTGCGACTATATTTTGGTTAAAAAAATATCTGTTAGAGAACCCAACAGATACAACTATAATTGAATTAGTAAAAACACTGGTTGATGTTGAGCAAAAAACATCAGCCGCATTTGATACATTAGACACAATAATGTCGTCTTACGCTAAATAAAATTACGATTTTTGAATAAGTTCTCCATTTATATAACATTTATAAGTAGGTATATCACCGTTTACTATTTTTACTAAAAATTTCAACTATGGCATTTCCTTTGATTTTCTACGCTTCTTTGATTTCTTATGTTTTTTCCTCCTTTACACCCTTGAAGATTTAAAATGGGACAAATTATGTGTAAGTTTTTTTTATACGGTGCGTGCCCCCGTAACAATTTGCTCCAATTCATCAATGTTGATTTCAGGCAATTTCACATGTGACTCCCAGAAATACCTACAATACGCCCACACAAACTCACAATCGTCGTTATATTTTTCATCATAATCTGCTAATAACTTATCACATAACGCCTTTGGCAATAAGCCTAAGCTCTGCCTAGGTAACACATAACTAAGCTGGACTAACTGCGACACTGGTTGTGGCGGCTTCAATTGAACAAACGTTGTGTCAAAATAAGGAATATATTTCAACAAGTCCTGTAGTAAAGGCGGATAATGATATTGGTAACACCAGCGCCAATCCTTACATCCAGTGGTATAATATGTCATAGTCCATTCTAACCCTTCTAAATAATTAATGGAGATTTGCTGCCGCCTGGCATCATCAATATCCACCTCAAATAACGTTTTATAATAGCGATTCTGCCATTTAGGCTTATACGGATTAATATACTTCTCTACCTCGCGTTCATATGTAGGAATAGACTCAAACCTAGCATATGCCAGTTCATTATCCTTATCCTTATCCGTATCTTTCTCACTATCCTTATTGTCACTCACCTTTAGACTATACTTTTCTCTCCTATCCCTCAATTTAGTCTCTTGTTTTAAATATTCTTCTTCTGAATCCGCTAAAAAGGCAACCAACTTCCTCACATTTTTCCAATAAACGGTTGACCCATTTGTCAAATTCTCGTTCGTCTTGCCAATAGTAGCCTTATACGCAGCTAATAATTTATCTATGCCGCCAGTGCGAATATTCACTGCTGGAAAATGCGGCATAAAATCATTCCCTAAAAAGAAACATAAGAAAATGTAATCATATACACGGTTATGTTGTTGAACAGACGTAAGTTCTACACCATTATTCATGTCCAGTGTAATGATTTCAGCCAATTCTGGAATATCTAGTAAATAGGCATCATTCGGCTCTAATGAACTGTCTAATGAACTAATAAAATGCGGCGTCTCTCTAAATAAATAAATCTTTTTACTAATTGGCAGATGATTTATGGATAACATAATTAAATCCGCATCTAAGCCATAGATTACTGTAGATAGCGTAGAATGCACGAGGGAATACTTACGAATAAACTCAAATATCTTATGCTCACCCTCACCAGGCTCATCGCTAGTAGATACAATGATTTGGTTGACGGAATATTTGGCCGGGTCATTGAAATAAGCAGTAATAGTGCTGCTCAATTCACTCATGAAAATGGTGCCAGGAGTGATAGCGGTCGTGTTCCACGTATCCTGTATTGACTTTTTCAATACATTTTGACTCATCGTTGCTTGAAATGTGGATTTATATCGCCTGGAACGCTGCTGGTCTAACTTGGCCACCGGCGCCACACCATCAAAGGCGATAAAAATATATTTATTGGGATTAATGAGAGAAATGTATTCATTGATTTTATCAATGACGTAGTCAATTATAGATTTACTATGCAGGGATGACTGGATTTTAGTGAAATCTATATTATGTACCGCATCATAAATGATGGAATTACAGTCCATATATAAATTATCAATATGGATTGTATTTTTGTTTAATTTTTTAATGATTCGTGCGTGGTTCTTAACAATATATGAAAAATAACTTGGGATACCCATTATGGTGTTATATAATATACGTATAATCTTATTAAATTGTTTACAATAATATTATTATGAAAAATCCTGGATAATATAATATATACATACTATATCATGTCAGCAAACATCAAGATAGATGAACCTGTAAAACATTCTCTTGAGATGTTTACACAGGTTGAGAAAAAAATAATATTTTTCCAAGATGTCATACAAAAAATAGTTTTAAATGTCCAGAAAAATAAAACGTTGGAGATTTTAGGAGTAAGCGAGGTAAACGCATGTATAAATACCTTATGCGATTTAAGTAAGCAGATACATGACCTCAGCAAAAATATTAATAATTTACAAACTGAATTTATTATAAATACTCTGCAAACCATTAATAATGATATTTCTACGCTATTGAAGATGTATGGAACCAATTCGTTAGATGATTTATTATCTATTTGTTTTGGCAACAATAATTCATTTACAAAAACCGAGAATGAGAGAATGAAATTTAATTTATTGAAAAAGTATTTTCACCCGACTAGCTATAAATTGGTTAAAAAGGAAGAACATGATACTAGTGTTAGTACGCCCTCTTTCACAAAATCCAAAAAGTCGTTCTTAGACGATATTAATGAACACACAGCTAATTTAGAATGTTATGACATATCATTAAGTGCCAAACCATTTCACATGAAAATATATGGCATAAAAGTATATATACGAAATGAAAGTTTAAATAAGAGTATTATCGTGTATGGTGTGGTGGATGAGATTATCGTGGACTTTTTAAATGACGAGTATGTTACTTTAAAGAAAAAAGATATTATGGATAATTTACCAAAGACTGACGAGTTTAATACAAATGGCACATTTGATAAGTTTATGTCAACCCTGATTTTGAAAGATTACTTGATTAGTGCGAATGTTGATATTTATGGAAAATTTGTTGGGTATGTAAATCAATTCACCTCTATAAAACAGAAACATACCTCGCAAGTAGTGAAGGATTTTATTTCAAGTGATTTATATTTGAAACGTATGTTATTAATACAGTTATTAATACAGTCGCATAATTATGAGAATCAATATTTGGCTTATTTATTGTATGACTTATTGTCTAATGATTCTAACGGGTCTGTTGACACGCATGAGCAAGTCGTCTTATTTGATAGTTTCCCATGGCAAATTAAAAAATATTTCCGAGATGCAATGAAAAACACTATACAGTACACAAACGAATTGTCTAATTTTGATACAAATAAAATCCCACTAGAACAGCAGATTTGCTTATTAAAAGTGGACGATTCGGTAAAAGAAAAAGCCATGGTAAAATTAAAAGAGGTAAAGGCTAAAACAGAGGACTCTGGGTCCAAAGCACGCCAATATTTAGATGGATTATTAAAAATACCATTTAATATTTATAAGAAGGAACCCGTGTTAAATGTTATGAACAAAATCCGTCATTCATTTCAAAACTTATATACAATGCACCACGCACAGTCTCCCCACTTTTCTAGTATTCCGAATAAACCCTCGTATACTAGTATTGAAATCGTGAAATATATTAAAGATATAAAAAATAAAATCAGTCAGCCAGTTAATCAGTTATCCATGATTAAAATAAAAGGAGAACTGCTTAACGCGGATAAACCTAAGATGATTCAAACTATTATACGTTTTAATGAAATTATTGACCAACATAAATTAACTAATATCTCTCCTCTTAAACATTCTAATAAGGGTAAAACTGAACTGAAAAAACAAATTAATGATTTCATAGACACTAACGGGTCAATGCCCTTAGTATTAATTGATATAAGCAAGTTATGTAGTAGTTATACTACAAATATAGTAGACCCGATTTCTACAAAAGTGAACGATATTGAATCCGATTTTCAAGTAATATCTAGTTATATGGATAATGTTAAGTTAGCCCTAGATGGCGCCACGCATGGGCATATTAATGCGAAGAAACAGATAGAACGTATCGTAGGACAATGGATAAATGGCACGCAAGATGGTTATTGTTTCGGATTTGAAGGCCCTCCCGGTGTGGGTAAAACCACCATGGCTAAGCGCGGACTATCCGACTGTTTGAAGGATGAGTTCGGGCAAAGCAGACCATTTTCAATGATTCAAATGGGAGGTGATAGTAATGGCAGCTCGCTTCATGGTCATAATTATACTTATGTAGGGTCTACTTGGGGTAGTATTGTTCAAATCCTTATTGATAAAAAGTGTATGAACCCGATTATTTTCATTGACGAATTGGATAAAATAAGCAAAACGGAACATGGAAAGGAAATCGTTGGGATTTTGACGCATTTATTAGACCCTAGCCAGAACGATTGTTTTCAGGATAAATACTTTAGTGGGATAGATTTGGACTTGTCCAAGGCACTATTTGTTCTCTCTTATAATGATGTAGATGCGATTGACCGAATATTGTTAGATAGAATACACCGGATTAAATTCAGTAATTTATCTATAGATGATAAATTGATAATTGCGAAGACGCATATACTACCTGACGTGTATCTTAAAATGGGGTTAATAGATATGATAATATTTACTGACGATGTATTGAAATTTGTGATTGAGGAATATACTTGCGAAGCCGGTGTTCGTAAGTTAAAGGAAATCTTATTTGAGATTGTAGGAGAGATAAATTTAGATGTACTGAAAAATATAAATACTTTTACAGGAGATTTGCCTATATGCGTAACGATTGATGATATTAAGACCAAATATTTTAAGGATAAACATGAAGTAAAGCATAAGAAGATACATGATGTAAGCATTGCTGGAATTATTAATGGGCTTTGGGCAAATGCGCTAGGGCAAGGAGGAGTTATCCCCATACAAGTTAAATGGTTCCCTTGTAAAAAGTTTATGGATTTGAAATTAACTGGACTACAAGGGGACGTGATGAAGGAAAGTATGAATGTGGCTCAAACCTTGGCATGGAGCTTGACGGAACCAGACGTACAGCAGAAGTTGAATGAGCAGTATAATACTGAGCTGATTAAATATGGGATTCATATTCATTGTCCTGAAGGATCGGTGCCTAAGGATGGGCCATCTGCTGGCGGCGCAATTACCACGGCGATTTATAGTTTGTTAAATGATAAGAAAATTAAATATAATATGGCAATGACTGGGGAAATTTCTCTCAATGGAGAGATAACTGAAATAGGAGGACTGGATTTGAAATTTTTAGGAGGAATTAAAGCCGGGGTAACTGAATTTATTTACCCAGATGAGAATAAGAAGGATTATGATAAATTCATGGATAAATATAAGGATGCCGATTTGGTTAAAGATATACGCTTTAATTCAGTGAATAATATCAAGAAAGTATTTGAAATAATATTTGAATAATATTTGAATAGAAGTTTTGTAATATAATAATAATTTATTATATTATATGCAGGCGGCACCGAGACCAACACCTAATTTTAATAAAACGGCTGGAGGTTATAATAACAATAAAATATTGAAATTTTATCAGCCATACAATATAATTGTGTTTTTGTCATTTTTCTCTCCAATCTTACTAACACTATCTATTTTATCTACTTCATTTATGTTTCAAAATATGAAAGGAATTGTATATATATTTATTCTATTAATAGCGGTGTTTATTAGAGAGATTATTTTATTTTCTAGAGGTGGAAAAGCGAGTAATCCATTTGACAACAGCATTTGTAATGATATCCAATTTAGCGCGTTTGGTAATAGCGGGTTTAGTATGTTTGTGTTCGCATTTACTATTATATATTTATGCGGTCCTATGATAATAAACGGCGACATAAATTATTGGATAGTGTCATGGTTACTAGGATATATGATACTTGATTTTTTTATCAAATCTAATAAAGGATGTCTTAGTTCTATGATTAATGTATGCCTTAACATACTCGGCGGATTGACTTTAGGGCTTCTTGTATTGATGATAATATATATTCCGTATTCTGGTGGAGCCAATCTCTCTAATATTTTGTTTTTTAATGAAATCTCTAGCACTAAGGAAATATGTAGTATGCCTAAAAAACAGACGTTTAAATGCGCTGTATATAAGAACGGTGAACTCGTAAAGGGGGCAAGCCCTTCGGCATAACCGACTTAAACCCCCGTAAAGTTCGCTAAATTCTGTCTATACCATTGTATAAATGATTTCGCAATAGCCTTTCTATGAAATGAATCTGCTAATAATTTTAAGCCACTATTTGTAGTATATGCTCTATGAAAATTATTAACTACGTGTCCCATGTTATATGAGTTGTATTGTGTTAATGCATCTGGTTTAAAGATTTCTTTACGCTTGCGAATATTCACTGTGTTATGAAAATGGTTCAAAAAAGATTTTAAATCACTCTTAGATTTAATTGCTGAATAATTGACTCTTGCTAAATAAGATTTAGCATGAAATGTACAATCTGGGCAAGGTAGATTACTACATATTCTACGAATATACATTAGAAATGCTGGAAATACTATAGGAAATTTGTCATCAATAATTTTTTCTGCGAACACATGAAACATCGTCCAAATGTGTGGACCCCATACTGCTGGAGGAGACATATTATAGTTAATAAAGATAATAAATATAAAGGGTTTTTGATATTATATATATTTATGGCAAAATACACAATTGAAGGAAATGTTAATTTTTATGATGAATTATATAAATCATTAGATGTAAAAGACACTGTAGATAATGGAGAAAAAGTATGCTTAATAACTAATTTGCCTTTAACTGAATATAGTGTTAAGTTAGAATGCGGACACGAATTCAATTATATGGCATTGTTTCATGACATCTCTAATCACAAGCAAAAATTTAATGCGATGGAGGCATCGCATCTTCGTAGAGATGAACTTAGATGCCCTTATTGTAGGAAAAAACAAACTAAATTATTGCCTTATTATCCGGAAATGAACGTACCTAAAGTTAACGGAGTAAATTTCCTGGACGAAAATCATAAGAATGCTGGCGGAGGCGCGCTTACAACAAAGGCAGGTAAATGTAGCCATATATACGCGGACGTTAATGGGCAAACTGTAGGAGTATGCGTTGCGTCAGTTGTGTTATGTATCCCTGTCGCAGAGAAATATTATTGTCTTGCCCATAGGTTAACTGCTTATAAGAACCATTTAAAGGACTTGAAATTGAAGGATAAGTTGCAAAAACAGAAGGAGAAGGAGGCTATTAAGGTAGCCGCAAAAGAGCAACTGAAGTTGGCAAAGGAAATGGTTAAACAAGCAAAATTAGCAGTGAAATTAGGTAAAATTCCAGATAATGTAATTATTGGTCCGCCTACTACAGGGCAAACAGGCCCGGCTGGTTATACGGGACCTTACATATGTTATGAATCTGGAGTAGTTGGAATGAGTGGTCCAGCTGAATACTATATGTATTCTGGAATTAGTGGACAGGAGCAGTTACCGCTTGATACGTCAAAGTGTCATGTAATCCTATCCTCTGGAAAAAATAAAGGGAAACAATGTACATATTTAGCAAAGAAAGATAATTGTTGTATGAAACATTATAACTTGTGAGTTAAATAATATAAATAATTGTAATTATAATTATTATATATGAATCCTTCTGTATTAACAGTATACAAATCACCTTTTCCAAAACAACGATTAGGAAAAGATAATGATGGAGGATATGTTATATGCGACATTCCTGACATACAATATAATATTTTAATTGCATGTGGAATTGCTGGCGACATATCATTTGAAGAAGATTTTTGTAATAAATATTCTACAACTAAATGTTTAGCATTTGATGGCACTATAAATAACATGACTGCAACAAATCCCAATATAACGTTTATAAAAAAAAATATTGGAACTCACAATGATAATAATGTTACAAATTTACATGAGTTTATCAATGATAGTGAAAATACATCAATTTTTATTAAAATGGATATTGAAGGGGGAGAAATACCGTGGGTTAAAACATTAGATAATTCACAATTACAAAAAATAGATCAAATTGTAATGGAATTTCACAATCCATTTACCGATTCCGAAATAGAAGTTTTTGATAAATTAAATGTTAATCACTTGTTAGTACATTTTCATGCAAACAACTGCGACCGATGGCGACATCATAAGGGAGTAGATATTCCTAATTTTTTTGAGTGTACATATATAAATAAAAAGTATATTATAGGTGAACCTGAATTTAATACAGATCGCATACCTGGAAATCTTGATATGCCAAATCTTACAGATCGCAGTGACATATATATAAATTATAGACCATTTGTACACATATAAAACTGACATAAAACACACATAAAATGTGTATATTTAATAACGATATAAAATGTATTTTATATCATTATACAAATGGAAACAAAGGAAGAACTCGTACAAAATATTAAAGAATGGATTAAAATAGACTCTGATGTTGCAAAACTACGCTCAGAAATCAAAGCGAAGCGGAA
>Ga0214919_10005477_pt1 | contig 18005 bp, 29 predicted proteins | sample LL1503_MetaG_FD_177994 | JGI IMG/M metagenome (GOLD analysis project Ga0214919, IMG submission 177994) | Freshwater microbial communities from Lake Lanier, Atlanta, Georgia, United States - LL-1503 | ecosystem: Environmental > Aquatic > Freshwater > Lake | place: USA: Georgia | collected...
GGTGTAATTAATAATACCTTCATTATTTTGAAAGTCTTTTCTGTTTCATTGGTTGCATAGGAGCAGTTCGTATTGCCTTATCATCCATAGATTTATTCTTGGAAAAAGGTTTATCCTTCTTAGGAATCCCCACCTTTGGAGCCATTCTAGGCTTACCAGATTTCTTAGCTTTACCAGCAGTCATACTATTTGCAGCCATATGCACATTTTTTAGTCATTCCTCCCATCTTATTCTTACCAATAACTTTATTAGCTCTTTCGTTAGTGTAAGACTTTCTTTGATTTGCACTATCTCTTGCTGCAATTCTTTTTTCTCTTGCTTCAATTGCTTTCATCATATCAGCGTTTGATTGCTTGACAGTTTTACCAGCTTGAGCCTTCTTAACTTTCATTCCTTTCTTAGCAATAACACCACGACCTTTAAGGATATCAGCCTTAGTGATCTTACCATCCTTGTTTAAGTCTGGGAATGAACCACCTTTTTTCATCAGTTGGTTAGTGGCACTACCCATCTGCATTTTTTTAGCAGGTTTTTTAACTGTTGCCATTTTTAATTATTTAACTGTTTTTAAAATTGTTGTATCAACTACACCTCTTGGGTTAAGAGTGTCAACTGATTTTGTACAAGAATCTGTACACACCTTTGTACAAGAATCTGTACATGTTTCTGTTGTCTTAGGAGAATTACAAGAAGCTATCAATATAGCAGAAGCAAAAATCAATTTTTTCATTTTATTTTATTTTAAGTTTTAATTTACCACCTTTTTTTAATGTAGAACCGCTCTTTTTAACAAGAGGTCCATTAGGAACAGGTGTTACACCACGCATCCTAGGAGCAGATTGAATAATCTTCTTCAATGTTCCACCTGTCTTATTTACTAATGCTCTTCCCATCTCTTCCAAATGTTATATTGTTTTTTACAATAAGATCTTTATGTCTCAACTGCCACATTTCACCTGTAGCATCTATAATCACAGTGTATATTGTATCAGTTTCATGACCATAGTCTGTAACTAACCATATGATACCATCACCTTTGGGGGTATTAACCTCCACACGATTGGATGGTTCAAAAATCATAGTGTAGCTTTAAAAGCAGTTGTAAGATCTGTCCAAGTTCCTGAATCTCTTAACCACAATGCATCAAAGTTTATAGATGGTGCATATCCATCATCAACATTAATAAATGTACCAGATAGGAAATATAAATTCTTTTGTCCTGTAAGAACAGGAATTAATGTATTCTTTAAATCTGTAAAACTTGCTGCTCTTATATACTCTGTAGCTAATTTAACACCAGCACTATATTTAGTGGGGTCTAAAACAAAGTTATAAGGAGCAGAACAAAGTGTAGCTCTATTTGTATATAGAATACTAGCAAGTGTATAGTATTGATCATTATTAGCAAATACGCCAGCACCTCTCACTGGAGCAGCACCACCAGCTGTGTTAGTCATAACCCAATTAGCAGCTGTAACAACAGCACCACATGTGTTATCACTTGTAGCAGAAGATTTTCCTCTTCTTAACATTCTACCTACATTATTATTAGCAGCAACAAGATCAGCTTGTTGTGTAATACCTATATGAGGCATGTTAATTAATAATAATGGTCCATTAGTAGATGTATCACTTGTAGCATGACTTTGCCAAGCTTGTAAAGCTAAAGCTCCTGTATGAGGATAACCAGCTAATCCACCACCCATAAATGGTCCAAGATAGGAATTTAATGCTGGAGGATTTTGTCCTATATTATTAATATTAGCAAACTCAGAAGCATTAACATCATCTGAACACACTGTAAGATTTAACACTGTATCATTTGACATAATTCCTCTATCAGAAAGAAATAGTTGTAACTTTGTAGCAAGATGTTCAGCTAATACAGCATCAGGATAGGTTGTTTGTACAACATCAAGATAGTGCTGAGAATTGTTATTAAAATATTCTACAGGCTGAACCTCTTTCCATATACCCACCTTAGGAGCATGAGTATATAAACCAAGACTTCCTGGTACTATTTCTCCATTCTTAAGAAACCTTGCATAAGGTTTTAATTTTATACTTTTTGCCATTATTTCTTTTAGCCATTTTATAAATCTTTTAATAAATTTCTATCAGTAAGAGATTTTGGATGATATACCCACTCTCCTAATTTATTTTGTTTTAAATGTCTTTTGACATGACAAGTAGGACAAACAATTTCTAAATTATCCTTATCGTTATTACTATGATTTCCATCTTTATGATGAATTTGTAATAGATAAGGTTTAGTTTCTCCACATGCACAAGAAGAATTGTCTAATAGATTTTTCCAAAATGCAGTTCCTCTTTTAAGTCTTTTTGTTGCAACATTTCTAAGATTATAACAATCTCTACTACAATAGTTTAGATTGTTTCTATTAGATAAAGACTTAGATTTTAATGTAGTCTTTCCACAAACTAAACAAACTCCTTCAACTTTAGACTTTTTCCAAGCACAATCTTTAGAGCAATATTGTTGATTATCCCAAGAGTAGTGATTAAACTCTTTTCCACATAGATTACAATTATCAACTTTATTTTTATTTCTAATCTTAGACATTTATTTTTTCTTAGACATTTTTTTAAACGTCTTAGCTAAATTATAACGTTTAGATCCTGGAGGACAAGTTTTAGATCCAAATTTAGGTCCTGTACAAGGCTTATCTGTACGCATAGTTTTAACAGCTTTTTGTATCCATTTACCATCCTTAGCTTTTACTGTACCACCTTTTTTCTTTTCAGGAAGAATCTTTTTTAAACTAGATTTGGCAGAATCTGCTTTTCTAAAATTTTCTTTAGAAGTACTATCATACTCATTACTTCTTTTACGAAGTCCTTCTGCTATATCATCCCAACCTTTATCAATAACACGATCTCTATGTGCATTAAACCATTCATCAGATGCTCTTTTATTACTAATTCCAGAGCTAACAAAACTATTAACTGCTTTATTAGTTTTAGCTTTTTGTTCTGCTACAGGATTTCTTTTTGGGATACGTGTATTATCAGCTGATGCTTTAAGAGCTGGACCAGAATTTTGATACTTTCTAATTTTACCACCCTTCTTCATATTACCAAGAGTTCTTTCTTGAATCTTTGTAAATTGACCTTTAGGATCAACCATAGGAGCTTTTGGTGTTTTCTTACTAGGACCTGCAGAGAGGTTCTTTGCTTTAGATTTTTTAACAGTAGTCATATTATTTCTTTTTAGAGATTTTACCACCTTTCTTAAGATTGTCTTTCACTTTAGGAGCTCCAGTTAAAAGACCTTTAACAGTTCTTCTAGATTTCATACTAGTTACATTACCTGAAGCATCAGTCTTAGCTTTACTTACATAGTTTTTATCCATGCTTTTGGTTTTTATCTTAGCATTACCTAAACCAAACATATCTTTAGACTTATTACCTGCTTGATCAGTAACAGAGATTGACTGAAGCATTTTTCTGCCTTCTTGAGCCTTTTTAACTTTACCACCCATTTTATTTGAAGGAGTTGTGTTATAAAGTTTTTTAGCAATTCTATTTTCATTAGTTCTAGCTTCACCAGCTGCTTTAAGATCTTTCGTTGCACCTTTTTTATCAGATGTAAGTTTCTTTGCACCTGTTGCTGATAATGAATCATATCTATTAGCATAGATTTTCATACTGTCTTTAGCAGGTAATGATTTACCCAATTGAGCCTTTTTCATAGGCTTCTTAACTGTTGGCATTATATTAAAATTTTATATTTTTTTAAAATTGTGCTTTTAAGGATATTCATCACCCATCCAAATTCTTTATTCAGCCTTTTTTGCTGCTGCATCCTGTGCAGAAAATCCTAAGAAGAACAATCCTACAGCTTGTAAAATTTGTCCAACTAAATTTAATCCACCTGTTTGTGAATTAACAAGGAATGCTCCTGCTGCTGCAAGAATACCACCGATTGTTGTTTTCCAACTTGCGTTCATAAAATGAAGTTTTAGTTTAAAAAAATTATTGTTGTTCTTCAGGAGCTTCTTTAGCAACACCTTCTTCAACTGCTCTAGTTAATGCTGATTCAATAACATTATTTGCTTGGTTAGCCACTAGAATTCTAGATGCTTCTGGTGTATTTAAAATAGCCCTGAGTGCGTTTAACACTAGTCCAAATTCTCCTCCTGTTAAGGTGAAAGAATCTTCTGGTGTCCAAGAATACTTTTTGTTAGGATCGTAAGTGATCGTTTCCATGTTTATTTAATTTTTGGTTTATGAAATAATAGCAAATATATATAGTTACTCTTAATTATCCAAATTTATTTCAAACACTATTGTAGCAGAACTTTTTATACTTTTGCTTAGATTTAGTTTTATTTGGAAGATGTTATGTAGTTTTAATATTTCCTCTAAGAGCATATTATTATACTTAGGCAAAGATGCTGCCAATCTAAAATGATAGGAGTGAGGATTCTTTGTTATCTCTAATGTAGAAAGTTCATCAACAGAATCAATAATTCCAAAGAGATGAGCAAAATAAGCTGTTTCGTTATCTTGCATCACCTCAGGAAAGAATTTCTTATTAATTTGCATTAAGACAGAGTTAACAAATATTTTGTTTTTGCTGCTTCACCAGATAGTGCTTGTGATATATTCTCTATATCAGGCATGTTGTTAGACTCAGCATATTCCTCTAAATCATGAGCAAAAGAAATTAAATCACTAACAACAGAATTAGATATGCCAATAGAATAATCTCTTAGCATGTCATGTTTCATTGCTTTAGGACGTTTGCCTGAATAGCCCATAATCTTTTCAACTATATCATCTTTAAAATCAAACACCTTATCATATAGGCCACCAAGAGCTTGATGTTCTGCATAGCTAGTAGTTTGCCAATGTAATAGATGCAATTGATCTACAAAGTGTGTAAGCTTAGCAGCTATGCTGTCTAAGTTTAAAGAGCTTCCTGCCAATCCTTCCATCATTTCTTCTGGAAATAGAGATTTCATTGCCATGATTTAGTTTTTAAATTGTTGTTGTAGTGCTACTAGTGGTTGTCTCAACTATAACCATTGTTGTAGTGGAAGTAGTTGTAGGAATCACCATTACAGTAGTTGTGCTAGTTGTAGTGGGAACCATAGTGGTAGTTGTACTAGTAGTTTTTGGTTTCTTGGTTGTTGTAGTTGTTGTAGCTTTTGGCTTTTTAGTGGTGGTAGTTGTTGTAGTTTCAACAACATGACCTTTAGCTTTAGTAAGATATTCATTTATCCTAGCTATTATTTCTTGTCCTTTAGTTGACATATTTTAAAATTTAATAGTTAAAAGAATTCAAAAAGTAATCCATTAGGACTAAGACAAAGTCTAAATCCTTGTGCTACACCTAATGAAGGATTAACGTTTATTGTTACACCATCTGGAGCAACACTAAATGTTCCTATATATGAAACTTGTATATTAAGTGCTGAAACAAGTTCTTCAATAGTAGCAAATGTTCCAACAACTCTCCAGTTAACATATCCATTATTTACAGTATCACAGTAAATAACTCCCTGAGGTCCAGTTACTGGAAATGCTGGTGTAGTTGCACCTGAGTTTAATATAGGTGCATTACAGCATTGGTATCCTTGGATTTCTTTCCATTTACCAACTTTAGGTTTTTGTCTTCTCAAGATCAATGATCCTGCAACAACTCTTCCGCTACCATCATAGCGAACAAAGGCTTTTAAATCTCTCTTATTAGTCATAACTAATTGTTTTTAGGGGTTATTTTAAAATTATAAACTTCTTTTGATGTCCTTCTATTTCTATAAAGGATCTATTTAACTTTTTTGCTACATCTAAGGCCATTTGTTTATCAATAGCTCTTTGTGTATCATCCATTAAAAATGGAACATTGTTGAATCTTTCACAATGCTTTACAAAGTTTGCCCTATCTTTTCCTATAGGACCATCAACTATTAGAAGACTGTATTCCTTAGGAAGAGAATTGAACATACGCTCATCATACCAACCATCTACTAGTGGAGCATATATATAGTTTGATCTGTGTTCAAATCCCATCCACTTCTGATCTTGTTCAACGCTATATACAATATAATGTTGAACTAATTCTCTTGTTCCTAGTCCACTTCCTAGTTCTAAAATAGTTGATCCTTCTGGAATGTTATTTAAAATCCATTCCATAGCTTCTTCTGGAAGAGCCCAACCATTCAGATTTTTTTTATTGTAGTTCAATATTCTAGATTATATTTTTCCTTTAATTCTATTAATTGTTTTACATAATGATGTGTGCAATATTTCTTGCTATTCTCATTTTCATACACATCGTATAAATGAGGATCTTTAAATGGATCTTTTCCTAAGTGATACTTACCTTTATAAAAGGCAAGATATGCTCCCATATCATCTCCTGTAATTCCTGCATTATGAAGAATGGCTGTCTTCTTTAGTTTTTCAATTGAGTCTGAAGACCATGAGAATTCCATTTCAGGAACATTCTTTGTTTCTTGTCCTCTTTCCCACAACTGCCATAATAAAGACCACATATCAGCACACCAGCTTTGAAATCCTGCATTCTCATTTTTAAAGAACTCTTTATTTATATTCTGTAAATACACTCTTATAAGAAGGGTGTCTCTAATCATCTTTTCCCAGAATTCTCCATCTATATTCTTAAGCAGATATTGTGCTCCTCCTGAATTTAGATTGTTCTGCTCACACATTTCTCTTGTAATACCAACAAGACTAGTTGCTTCAGCTAAAACATCTTTAGTTTTATATTTCTCCAACTTCTCTGGAAGAACATCTTTTATTTTACTATCAAAATATTTAGCACTGATGTAGCTATTTGTATCAGATAGATAGTTTACATCATCATTGATGTATTTTTCTATGTCTAATGCATCTGTAAAAACAATATCAGAATCGCAATAGAACACAGCATTATTCTTCATACTAGGATTGTCTTTAAAATATCTCATAAGACAATATGGACGAAGAATAGGAATATAGACACCTAGTTTCTGACTCACCATATTTTCTTCATCCTTATAGAAAACAAATTCTGTTTCAGGATAGAGATTTACAATCTTTTGCCATTTATCATTCTTCTCTCTAAATGTTGGAGTGAAGATGAGAACAATTGCTTTGTCTGAATAGCCAAGCTTCTTTAAGCTTTCTACCCATAAGTGCACTTGCCATGTATAATAAAGATCGTCAGGCTGTGCTACTATAAATCTTAATTCTTTACTCATATTTAGTTGGTTTATGCTACTTTTTTTCTATCATCTCTTTTAATTATTTTTGTAGTATTTGATTTCCAACTACTTCCATAAATAATTTGTCTTATTTTTGATAGACTTATGTTCATTACTTTAGCAACTTCTTTTACACTTTTTCCTGAATTATATAACTCTTTTAAAATAGTTACAGTATCATTAGTAAGAGTTGCTCTACCATTTTTTTCACCAGCTTTAGTAGGTTGCAATCCTAAAGAGTAAGCATGTTTCTGGTTTTCAGAATTACTCATCCACTCTAGATTATCTACTCTATTATTTAGTTTGTTACCATCAATATGATTAACCTGTGGCTTATTTTCTAGATTTGGAATAAACGCTTTAGCTACTAGTCTATGTATAATTTTAGGAGTAGATTTAGAGTTTTCAAATAAATTTACTTCTAAATATCCACGTCTATTTATAAAAGGTTTTAATAATTTACCTTTTGTTACTCCAGGTCTACCTACACAAGTTCTATTTATACTTCTTATATTACCAAAGTTACTTACTTCATACCCTTCAAATTCAGAAATATCTTTCCACTCTTCAATGAACTTTAGTTCCTTCATATATGTAGTTGGTTTTTTAATCTGTTTGGACTATCCATCCTCTTGAAATCAATATAGCCTTATCAATTATACCTTGACCTGTTGGTGGTGCTGGTGGTGATTGACTACTTATACTTATAAATCCTCCAATTAATCCATTATTAACAAAATCATTCAAAACTTTATTAATTTGTGTAGATGATAATTGATTAGTATTTAATTCTATATAAGTAACATTTGTTAAAGCACTTTGATCTAACTCTAACATATAAAACACACCCTTGTCAGCACTATTCTGATAAGAATTGATATTTGTTGGATCTTGCATATATATTTTTACATCAAATATACTATTAGATGGAAATAAATGTTGAAAAAATTCAGCAGGAGCAGGATAATACTCACCAACACCATCTCCCCAATCAACATAAGCATCATAATAAATAGTACCAGAATAAAGCGCCCCTGTGGTATTACCACCATTTAAACTTGCATTTCCTGATGTATTATCAGCTTTAAATGAAGTTGCTATTGGATAATTAAAAAATAAAATACACCCTTCATATCCTACAAACGGATTAATTGTATTATATAATCCAGTTCCATTAGTTATTACATACCCTAGTCCAGACTGATCTGTTATCTCATCAGCTAATGTAGTTCCTTGGAACATTAAAAGCTGTGTACCAGTTAAGTTTGTTAAAGGACTTGTAGGTGATGTAAATCCAGTTTTATCATATACAACAGTGGTATTCCATCTAAAATTACTCATAAGGCCAACACTAAGACTATCATTTCCTTCACTTCCTAAATATAAAGGATATCCATTTGTAGGTATAGCATCTGAATTAAGTAAAAATCCTATCTGAGCACCATCTATAAAGAAATAAATAGTGTCACCACCTCTCATTATACAAAAATGTCTCCAATTTCCTATAACATTATATACAGAAACATCTATCGTTTTTAAAATACTTCCATTTATCCAATAAAGAAGATTTCCATTTTCTAAACTAACAGCATGTGCTGCAGAATTAAATGAACCTATGCTCCATGGTCTAGGATGATTATCATCAGCAGACATTCTACCCCACCATTCTATAGTGAAATCACTAGATGCATCACCTATATATGCAGGTATATTAAAGTTTGCACTGTTCTCTATTCTTAATGTAAGATTGTAAGAAGAACAAGCTACAATTGTTTCAATAACACCATCTAACACTGGATGATAGATAAAACCATCAATAGCATAATATCCTTCAGCTACAGGTGATGTCAAATCACCATTGTAAAATAATACAGAACCAACAATTAATACAGAATCTGCACTATATACATTAGGTGTAGTTGTTGGATTGTAACAAGCATTACTAGGACTATCTGCATCAAATTGTGCAGAATATGTATACACAGGAGGAGGACAAGGATCACAACCACCACCAAATGTAACAAAAGGATCTCCTGATACATGACTAACGGTTTTTAGTTGACCACCAGCTGATATAACTACCACTCCTGTTCCTATAACACTAAATCCACTTCCTGTAAATGTACTTGTATTACAAAATGTTGTTCCATCACCAGTTACTGTAATTGGAAGAACTTCTCCACATGCTGTTGCTGAATCTTCACCCCAATACACTGTACCAGAAAATAATGGAGCAGTGGTGGTTGATGTAGTGGTTGGAGCAATACCAGTTCTTAGCTTAATCAAACGATCAAGCTGGAGACTAATTTGATAATATAAATTAGCTTTTTGACTCCACCCTATTTGTCTCCTTGGTACACTCATTACACTGTTGTTGTTGTACAGGTTGTAGCAGCAGTAACTTTTATCAGTCTGTCTAATTGCTTAGAAATTTGATTGAGAAGATTTGCTTCTACACCCCATCCTATTTGTCTATCTGGAATTCCCATTTTATTAATTTTAATTTTACAAAAATATATACATTTTAGTAATAAACAATGTAACTAAAAAAGTTATACTAATTAGATTTATTATAATTTATCTACCTTGTCCTTTATATTTAGAAACAGATTTTGCTTTTGGTCCTTTAGATTTAAATGGTTTACCACCTTTTCTTCTACCAAATGTTAACTTTCTTGCGTCATTTACTACTTTTGCCATTATGCTTCGTTTGTAGAGATGTCACCACTATCAGCTAACATCACTTTTCTTATATTTGTTGGTTGTATATTATATGCAGGTCTTCTAGCCTGTGATAATCTTGATTTTAATATTCTTTTGATACACACTTTATTTCCTTGGTTACCACCTAGTACATGATATGTGGATTTATCTTCTCCTATATAAAGACCTACATGACCACCACCTTTTCTTGTGAATGTAAGAACATCACCTAACATAGGCACTTCTGAATGTACACCAAAATTGTTCCAGTTTAGAGCTCCTAAAGGATCTTTAACTGGTTGTCTTTCAGCTCTTTTCATAATAATAGCTATGTATAGTCCACACCATGGAATTTCATCAGCTTTATATATAGAACCAAGTCCCACTTCTTTAGCCCATCCAATTATAACATTGTTGTGTCTTGTTCCAACAATCTCAGCTGTTCCAAATAGCTCTATTGCTTTTAATAAATGTCTTGGAGCATCTTCTTGTGCCAACCATTGATAAACTGCAGGAAGCTTCATTATTTATTAGTTTTTCTAAATGATAGTTTTATATATGTAGAAAGTCCATAGTTTATATCTTTACCATCCCACTGAACACCTCCTCCAAACATTCTATCTTTTCTATCTTTATATAGGAGTGAACCATTTACATTAGTTATGTAGGTTGTTGTATTGTTTCTAAAAAACTGTGCATTTTTCACTGTAGGATTTGCAAAAACAGAGGCTCCCAAATATAACTGTCTTCTCTGTGGAGCTTGAATAATCGTTGTTATGTTTCTCACTCTCTCAGGAATCTTTATGTTATTAACATATTGTCTTCCTATAATGTTGTTCTTCTGAACTGTATCTGTTATTTTAACCCATCCAAGACTATCTAAATGAATACTATCTCTGTATATATTCCTGGATAGTAGAATTTCTTTAAGCTCTTGAAACTGTTTAACCAGCACACCATAGTCTTCAGAAGGAACATATTCAATTGAATTTTCAAACACAGTGTCTCTTCTTCCTCTAATAAACAAAGGTTTTGTCTTACCACTATCTTTAAAATACACATAGTTTACATTTGTAATGGTGTCAGAACTAGATGTATTTGTATTAACAGTTTTATTCTTCTTACATGTTTCATATAAAACTACCAGTAAAATGGCTATTATAAATGTGTAAACTAAATTATCCTTCATATTTATTTTTTAATATTAACGTATATATTGGTTATATATTGTAAAAGTACGCCAACAGTTAATATAATACCTATAGTCCAATAAACTCTTTTCTTGAAATCATCATATTCATCTTGTTTCTTTTCAAGTTTGTTTATCTTATTCTTCATTTCTTCAATATCTTGCATAAGTCCTCCCACTTTTGTTAAAGGGTTACCAAGAATGGCATCTACCACTTGTGTCACCTTTAGATTAATCATGTCAATTTTATCTTCCATTTCGCTCAGTCTTAATTCCATATTATGTAATTCGTCTTTTAGGAGTTTATTATTGTTGTTAGAACTTTCCATACATAGGAGATATTGTTTATATAACAAAAATATTCCCAATCTCCTACATATTAAGGAAAGAGAGAATATTTAGTTAAGGGTTATTCAATTCGTGCAAAGTTAAAATAATAATTTCAATTATCCAAATTTATTTTATCCTACTCCACCAGCACCAAGTTTTCTTGCAGGAGGATCTGTAATAATCCAGTTTGTTGTTGTACCTACAGCTGTACTATTAGCACCAGCATACCACATATTAGTTTGTGCCACTATAAGACTATTTATAGTTACATAATCTAAAGCAACCATTCCAAGTGATGATTTAGTAAGTCCTGCTGTAACTGTTGGTTGTCCACTTGATGCTATTGTTATTAAATTTCCAGGTGTACCCCTAACAATCATATTATTTACAACAGTAGTTCTAATTGATTGAAATGTAATAGAATGAGCAGCTGTACCAACATCTATTAAAGTTTCTATTCCTCCATTATTACCAGCATTTCCAATAGCAATTGTACCTGTACTTGCTCCTCTACTAAATGTAAACTTATTCCAATAAAGAGGGTAGTTAGTTGTAGCAAGGGTAAGAGTACTATTACTTGTATTAGTAAATAATATTGAGCTTGCTCCTTGATTAATTGTAAGATTAGTTACGATCTGAACTGTAAAACTAAGTCCACTAAACGTCCATACACCATTCCCCATATTTAAAGTTCTTGTACCTGTTCCTGATATAGTAAATACACTACTAATTGTAGGAGTGTTATTATTAGCAGAAAAATCAAGAGTCATATTCATGGCTCCACAAGTAAGAGAGTTTATTGTAAAATTTGTATTTACAGTGATTGTACCAGATCCTGAAGATGCATCTATAGTTACAGTATCAGCAGATGTAGGTACAGAAGCACCCCCAGCTCCACCTGTTGTAGCTGACCAGTTAGTTGTACTTGAGGCATCCCAAGTACCTGTACCTCCCACCCAAAATCTTCCTGCCATTAGATAATAGTTTCTGTAAGGTTGAGTTGTCCTAATACATAAGTTTGTACAATAGTATCATCCACTCCCCAATTGTCAACAATAGACTGAGGAAGCATCAATGAACCACTTTTACTAAAACCTTCTCCATATACTGTCCACCTCACTTCTATCTGAGAAGGGAATAATGTAAAAGGTTGAACGATAATGTCTAAGTTTGTTGCTGTTCCATATAAAGGTACTTGCACAAATTCTGTTGGTGTAATGTTCATATTAATTATTGTTTATAAAAGATGTTATAATCTACTGTAGATCCTACGTTAGTAAGACCAGCTCTTGTTGTTGTAACAGCAATACTAATAGCTGTACTATGTGTTACACCTGTGGGTGACATTAAGTTAGCTGCAGATAGAGCAGGTATACCTATAGAATAAGTTGGGGCAGTTGTTCCTAATGTAACAGCAGAAGCTTGTAAGTTAAATACCTGTACATATGCCACTGAGTTATTAGGATTGTAAAAGTACCATCCTGCTACTATTCCTGCTGTATTAGCTGTACCTATATCAGTCTTTGTATTACCAATAGATCCTGTTGCTACACTATATCCACTTGTACTATTAGCTACAGCAACTACATTTAATGTAGATTGGTTAGATGCAATAGCTACTGGTAAAGAACCAGTCATTGTTGTTTGCCCTAAGGCAGGTTGTGGGTTATATGCCATAGTATTTTAAATTATATTCCAGTCAGTTCCATCAGATATAAGATCTAATGATACATACTGTATGTTAATAGTTATTGGTGAAGAACTTCCATCTATTAGTCCTGATGTAGTTGCTATAGATACTACTCCTGTACCAACTCTTTTTATTGTATATAAATTAGTATTAGTTGCTGGTGCTGGAAGTGTAATAGTTGTAGTTCCTGATACAAGATATACATAATCTACATTAGCTCCTGAACCTGCTGATGTATTAGTTGAAACAGAATATATTCCTCTACTAATACCTGTACCAGCCATTATACCACTCTGTTGTGTAACAGTTAATATAACAGATGGTATTATTGGATGAGTAAATGGAGAACTTTGTGCTGCCTCATATAACAATCTAACATGAGTATCAGGTGTACTCCACATTAATTGATAATAATCTCCTCCAATTGTATTTAATACATAATTCCAAGAAGCTATTATTGCTGATGCAGTTGCACCACCAGCTAATACTATTTTACCTCCACTTCCAGGTACATCTGTTCCATTTTTTCTTAACCATATATCAACAGAGTCAGTACCACTATTTGTTCTATCAAATTGTGCTGAAAACTGAATATTATAAACTCCTGTATTAGCAATTGTAACTCTTGTTAAATTACTACCATCACTTACTATTGTTATTCCATTACTTAAATCAGTAATACCAAACTTCATAGCATATGGAGTATTTATTGCAGCAGCTGTTTGAATAGTGTTATCTTCAAATGAACCATAATAACCTGTTGGTGTAACAGCAGTGTTTGTTCCCCATTTAAGTCCTGTTGTTGTAGAACTATCTGCTAATAAAACTTGTGTATCAAGTCCTACAAGAAGTCTAGTATCAACTGTACTATATGTATATAAATCTCCTTTAGTTGTAAGAGGGGAAGCTCCTGATGCATTTAAAGTTGTTCCTGAAAAAGAAAGTCCTGTTCCAAGTGTTATCTCTTCCATTATTCCTATACCTGCTGTGCTTCTACCTACAAGTTTGCCTGTAGACATAGAAGTGGTGATTGTACCTGTGCCTGTTATAGTTCCTCCTGATATAAGACCTGCTGTTGCTACTGATGTTACAGCAGATGTTAGATATGTATTAGTATCAAGAGCAAATACACCAGCAGCTGTCATTTTTACAAATGGTGTGCCTGTAGTCCATGTAGGATAGTTTAAAGCACCCCATGTTCCCACTGTAGGAATATCACTTGTTAAAGCCACTGTTCCTGTGTTATTAGGAAATGTCCATATTTGATTACTAAATAATGTAGCAGAGGATAATGACCCTTGATATGTAACACCTTTTAATAGAAATTGAGTAGGTTGTTGGTAAGAAGTTTGACTACCATTAGTAACAGAGATTCCTGTCCCATTTGTAATTGCTATTGATTGTGTAGAAGTGTTTCCTGCTGTCAACACTTGGTTTAATGTAGGTACACCTGTATAAGGAGCTGTATTAGTTATAATAGGCACTGTTGTAGTACCACCTATTGAAATACCTGTTCCTGCTGTTAAAGATGTCACTTTATCATTCCATGTTGTTGCTGAAGCTATTCTAGCATCTGCAAGAGTTCCTGTCCATCCTAAAGTTAAAGATGTTGCTTGTAATAAAGCTGTTGAAGGAGATCCTCCAAGAGTTAATGTTACATTAGTATCATCAACTTTAGTTAATGCTGCAGGTGTAACACTTGGTATAGAAGGGAATGTAATCAAAGAACCATCACCTGCAATATATTGAGCAGACGTTCCTGATATATAAGATATTGTACCAGCTGTACTTTTAACTACACCTGTTCCTGATAATGGTGCTTGATAATTTGTAGACACAGATATTGTACCATCAATTGCAACTGAAACACCTGAACCTATTTTAACACCACCTAATACTGATGCTGTAGCTACAGGTAATGTATATGAAGCTATTGTCCAAGTTCTATCTGCACTAAGATCGTATGTAGTTCCATTAATAGTTAAGTTTCTACTTGTAGGAGTGTAAGTAGATGTATCATAAGATATAGTGCCTGCAGTAGATTTTACAAAACCTGTTCCATTTAAAGCATTTTGTTTTGCATTCCAAGTGGTAGCAGATGCTATTCTTCCATCAGCTAATGTACCAGTCCAACCAAGTGTAAGACTTGTAGCAGCTAATAATGCTGTAGATGGTGAACCTCCTAATGTAAGAGTGACATTAGTATCATCTGTCTTTGTAAGAGCAGCAGGAGTGATTGAACTTCCTGTATTAGTGATTGTGAAGTTGGGATAGGTTCCTGTTACAGAGATTCCTGCACCATTAGTTAACACAACAGTTTGATCAGGAGCTGTATTAGTTATTGTTATTACAGGAGTGGTTGTGGGGTTTGCTACAGATGCAGAGATTCCTGTTCCTGGAGATACACCTACAGATGTAACTGTTCCTGAACCTACAGGAATTGTCCAAGATCTGTTAGCTGAGAGATCTTGTGTAACACCATTAATTGTAAGTGTTCTTGTATTAGGAACTGGTGTATATCCAAGAATTGTTATTAAATCTCCTGATATAATAGGAGCAGCTTGTGTAATAAGTCCTTTTCCATTTACACCAAACTTCAAAATTGAATTAGATGGATAGGGATTTGCATTCACCGTAGCTAATGTGAGTGTAACAGGACTTCCTGTATTTCCAAACCCTGTAACATCTCCATTGAAGGAAAGACTTGATGAGGGAACTGTTATAAGGGTGGTTGTAACATTTGTAACAAGCCCCTTAGCATTCACTGTTATAATAGGAACTCTTGTAGCACTTCCATATATTCCAGCTGCAGCATTAACATTAGCTAATGTAAACACAGAAATACCAGGCCCATTAGCTACACCATCTCCTATAAGATTTGTAATATAGTTTCCTGTAGGTTGATAGGATGTACCATCTAATGTTCCATCCCCCTTTACAAACTGTGAAGATGTTCCTCCTGTTGTAATAAAAGCTGATGTTTCAATTGTTCCTGTCAAATTGAATAAATAGCCTCCACTATTAATAATAGTGTCTTCTATTAAAGATCCTCCAATCTTAACTGGTTGTCCTGGAGCAAGTTGTATCAATCCATTTTTAAATATATATCCTATAGCAGCATTTTGAAACTTTGCATCTATTTTAACTAGAGCAACATCAATACTATCATTTGTGTTAATACCTGCATAAATAAGAGTGGCTCCTGTATAAAATACACAGGAGCTATCTAATATTATAGGACATGGTTCAGCAGAACAAAGAATGTTCATATTTATATATTAAGGTATTCTTACAGCACCAATAGAGTTTGTTGTCTGATCATGATAGAGATATGTAGCACCAGGACCTGCTCCTGTTCCTCCATTAATAGCAGCAGATGCTGCAGCAAAGTTTAAATATGAAGGCATGGAGCTATTAGAAAATATAGTCATTCCACTTAAATTATTACTTGAACCACCAAGATATCCAAATAAATTGACATTACTTCCTGTATTAAATATACCTGCACCTTCACCAATAGCAACTACATAAGCTCCTTCATTATCAGTACATGAAGCACCTCCTATTGCAATTACATTATTTGCTAAATTTCTAGTTCCTGCAGCTCCTCCAAAGAAATCACAATTGTTTCCTATATTTCCTACTCCTGTTGCATAACCAACAGCAGTTACAAAATTTCCTGTATTACTATCTAAAGCAGTTGTACCAATTCCTATAACATCTAAACCAGTTTGAGAAGCTCCTGCTCCTGTTCCTTGTAAATTTATACCATTAACAAGATTTTTATTTGTTCCAGCAGTAGCATTTTGTAATGTGATGTCAGTTGTCAAAGCAAATGTCCCACTTTGATCAGGTAGCTGAAAGTCATGATTGCCAGTTAAATTAGTTGCAAATATTTCTGCTGTTCCACCTCCTGTTATAATTCTTATAGATCCTGTTATTCCATCTATGTCAATGTTATTAATAACACCTGTGTTGTAAACACTTATTACACTGGTTCCAATATTTATAGCACCTGTAGCATCTCCAATCCCTATACCACCTGGAGTGATGGTAGTGATAGTTGTTGGTGCAACTAAAAGATCTTGAATATTTATATTATATGTAGATGTATTTCCTACAGCTAATACAGCATTTAAAGATGGTGTAGTGGGAATTGCAGAAGATGGAGCTAATTGTGTCCATGAACCTCCACCACCTGCTATACTATTTGCATAATACATGGTTCCAGAAGGTGAATTTACATACAACTGTCCAATATAAACTGCTGTACCACTAGGAACACCAGTTTGTACAATAGGAACTAAATTATCATTAATGCTACCAAGAATGTCTTGTAGATTATCTAATGGACTAACGTTTATATTTGTTAAATATGATCCATCATAAATTACACACACAGCATTTGTGTATGTGGCACAGGTTGGGCAAATGTCAGCTATTCTCATAATAAGTAAAATTAATTGTTTTTAATGTATTTTCAATGGGTGTAAATAATATCTAGAACATAATATAGCTATTATCTCTGTCTAGCTTCAGCGTTAATTCTTATTCCTAATTCTTTAGCTAATTCAGGATCTATTATTGGAAGAATCTCTCTATTAAACTGAGAAATTATAGGAATAAGATCTAAGAAATTTTTTGTTGGATGAGCTTTATCCATCATTTCCTCATTGTCTGTTTCATATCCATAAACTTCTTTTGATAAATGTGCTATTGTTTTTTCAGCTTTTGAAAGTAGAGTTATGGAAGGAATTACACTTCCTGATGTCATACCTTCAAAAGATAAAGGATTATAATAGAATGCAATCTCATCTGAAACTTTATTAGTAGCTTTCATCCACCACTTATATTTAT
>Ga0214919_10005478_pt1 | contig 18005 bp, 21 predicted proteins | sample LL1503_MetaG_FD_177994 | JGI IMG/M metagenome (GOLD analysis project Ga0214919, IMG submission 177994) | Freshwater microbial communities from Lake Lanier, Atlanta, Georgia, United States - LL-1503 | ecosystem: Environmental > Aquatic > Freshwater > Lake | place: USA: Georgia | collected...
GCGGGCGGTTCCAACTTCTTCTCCAACAGTTCAAGACGAGATGCAGGAGATGTCCAAACCTTTGATACCTCAGAGGCAGTGATCATGGTCCCTCGCTGAGCGTGCCAAGCATCTGTTCGCTGATCTTGCTTTCCATACAGGCGCACCGTTCGCTCAAAAGCCCGGTCACGAATCCATGCTCGCCCCACTTCACTCGTCATCAACTTTTGTGTCACTCGCATTACCTCCCTCCGCAGAAGGCGGTACGAGAGGCCCGGCGAAAGGGATTTGCACATCAGGACAAAATGGCGTAGACGGGCGTTGAGGTGGGTATATGGTCGGTTCTCCAGTAGATACGACGCCAATGCCTCCTCCATTAGAGGTCTCTATCTTACTGTCCGAAAGTTCATTTTGAAGGGCTCGAAGGCGTTCTTCAAAGTCGCCGGCGCCCATCACGCCCATCTCCGACGACCGGGAGAACATGTCATCATACATCTTCTTGAACTCAGTGTCATACTCGTCCATCTTGTCAAGCGGAAACCCAGCCTCCTCAACCGTCCATGCTACCTCGCCCTCGGCAAAGACCGGATCCTCCATTTTGGGCTGGTCACGAAGCATCTCCAAAAAAGTGGCGTATTCCTTGTCGCCGTCAGGCACCATGAAAACACCCGGCGTCGTGGCTTCCAGAATGCCGCCTTCACTGCGAACACGCTCAATAACCTGACCGGTTGATACGGAAATACCGACTGGAACGGGCTCCATTTATATTTACCGCATAGAACCACTTTAAGCGACAATACCGCAGTAAGAATATAATGGAGACCATCCAAAACCGGGATCATTGGGTTCTTCACCGCCTAGAGAAGTTCTATTCTGACGAGGACAAGTTCAAGAAGGTGCAGTGTATTCTGTCGGGCGAGTCCAAGGTTAGTCTGCGTCTTTTGGACTGGCTTGTGACCAATTACGCAAAGAAACACAATGTTGCCTATCTCGTGGGCAGCCGCCATGTCATTGTGTATCTTGCCTACAAGTCGCACCTGAAGGCATATAGCAAAAAGATGTTTGACCCCTTCTGCCGTTGGAAGCGCATTCAGTTCATGGGACTGGATACGACGGTTGGACAGCTGAATTTCTTTGAGTGGGCCATTCAGGACGAGGTGCTCAAGTATCTGGAGGACAATTACGAGGCCATTCACGCAGATATGGATCAGTGCTCCACAACCATTCAGCCCAAGACGGCGGCCGATGGAACTCGCCGCAAGAGGCATGAGCTTAGTCGGTCGGCAACAAAGGCCGTGCGTCACCACGATGTTAAGGTTGTTGTCTCCTTTGAGTAATGCAGTCGGTCCTGGATCCATCTGTCCTCTACACAGATCTCTCTCGGGATGTAGTAGAACACGATGTGGACGTTGTCTCTGATTTGTGGACCATGGATGAGCGCGATGTCTACCGGGGATCTCGTGATACACAATATACGCATGCCAATGTCTATTGGCTCTATACGGAAGAGCTAGAGCGCACGGGACTGGTAGAGCACTCGCTGTCCGACCATGCCGACTTTCGGATTTTATGGTTCAATGAGAACCCATTCGCCATGCTTTTGCAGGAGGAATGGACGACTGGAGACAGTCTATGGTCCGTGTTGCCACGCACAACGGTTGAGTTCTTTCTGGCCAAGGACTGGACAACGCCCCGCCAAATTCTGAATGCCTGTCTGGGCGGACCTACTCGTATTCTGACCTTTCGCGATGTCTTGAACCCGCCCACTGTACATAGTTGTTCAGCGTGCGGACTAAAGTCATTGACCCCACTGCAGTGTGGAGACGGACAAGCCCCGCTGGACTTCCCATCCAAAACAAAAATAGTATTTATTGACGATGACTTGTATGTTTGCGAACCACCTAGTGGCTCACGTGTGTGGGATCTTCTCGGCTTTAGATCGCCGAAGGCTGTGCAACCCGACGACGTGCCTGCTTCGCCGGCGTCTGAACAACCGGAGCCGGTGCCTGAGCCACAGGCGCATGATCCTCGTGATCCTCCTGCTCCTCACCCTGATCCTCCTCAGTCACAGCCGTTGGAATCTCAGCCGCCGCCGGAACCTCAGACTCCTCCTCAGCATCAAACATCTGAGCAGCCGTAACACGCTGCTGAGCGGACACCTGTGCGTAGGAGATACGCCACGTCACACCAAATCCCTGACCGGATACATAGATGCTCGGGCTCACAATGAACCGTGCCTCCATGCGCTTCGGGAACACATCCGAGAGGTTCTCGGGCGTCAGCTTGATCGGACGGTTCGCCATATCCACCGCATCCATGCTCACCGTGAGCGTGCCCTTGTCATTCGGATAGACAGGCACCTTCATGCGGAAGCTAGGCGGATACTTACCATTGGGCACCCACTCGGCACCCTGCTTCTCAACACTAGGGCTGACAAGCGACTTCATGCTGTCACGGAGGACATCCTCCTTGCGAGCACGACCAAACCAAGACGTACTGCGCTCCACAGCCGTCTTGATCACCTTCTCCTCAAGATCCTTGAGGAAATTGTACATCTGACCAATCTCGCCCGCATCTGCACCCGCACGCTCCTTGGCATACGAGTCGCATCCACGCAGACTGGCGAGCATTGTGTAATTGACGCCATTCTCAGTCTCCTTGATGGACACGCCCATGGGATACTGGAGCTTGGGAACACGCATCTGGAAATTCTGCCCATTGTACTTGATCGGGATACTCTTGGACCCGTTGTTCTTGCTGATGCGGATGTCGCCGAAGGTGACCTTGCTGATGTCGAGGTTGGAGGCATTGATAGTGGCGTTGACGGACATTTTGATCTGGTTGTGTGGTCATATTAGTCTGCTAATCTGTAGATCCATTTTGTCCGCACATTTCCACTTTCAAGAACTATTCTATACAAGAACAATGGTAAGGTGCGCGGCGACGAAGCGAAGAGGCGTAACCGTACAGTGTTTGGCAAATGCAATGACCGGACATTTTCTATGCGGGACACACGCTCGGGCAAAAAACGTAGAGCTGTGGATCGATACGCACAATAAAGACCAATCTATCGTGCTGTGTCAGTCGCTGGTCCGAAGATGGCTCGTTCTTCACCATCTACGTCTTGCCGGACCCGGTGTTCTTTGCAGGAAGGATCTCGCCAACGATGAAGAGATTGTCTCGTATACCGAAGCATCCAAGCAGCATCCGCTCGACTATTTTGCCTTTGAGGAGAATGGCAAGATATGGTGGTTTGACTTTGCCTCTATTTGGGCTTGGTCGATGAAATCCGTTGAGCCGGCCAACCCTTACACCCGAACTTCGTTGCCTACCGATGTTCGCAAGCGCCTCCGAGAGATGTGGGTCTTGCGCACGCATCGTAGATTGCCCGTGCCCCCAGATCCAATTGCCGGAGAGGAGCGTATACGTCATCGATGGATTATGCTGTGCCAAATCTTTGCAGATAATGGGTTCACGGATGTATCGATTGACCAGCTGACTGCTCTTGGGAAACTATCTCATATTACCGTGTGGCGTTTTTTGCGAGACGACTGCCCTCTCGCCGCCCGAAGCTGTTCTTATATGTTGTCTTCGCAGGTGTTGGCAGGCAATATCCCGAGTTATATCGTCAATTCCCTGCGAATGATGATACGGCTTCTCACGCTGCAGAAAGAACCCTATGTGACCGTGTTCAACGTCATGTCGGCGATTTATCGGTGCTGATGTAAAATGGATTTAGAATGGGCTACTTGACTGACCTTGTCGTTACCATGAATATCTTCGTCCTTTCACTTGTTCCCCGCGAGGCTGCCGAGTACCACTGCGACAAGCACGTTGTCAAGATGATTCTTGAAAGCGCACAGCTTCTCTACTCTGCTCAGTGGGTACTGGCTCCTGCTACCATCCCCGAAACTGCATACCGCAAGACTCATGTCAATCACCCGTGCGCCGTGTGGGTTCGCGAGTCCATTGAGAACTACCAATGGCTGATCGATCTTGGGCTCGCTCTCTGCAGTGAGTATACCTTCCGCTATGGCAAGGTTCACAAGACCGAGGCTCACCTTATCTGGCTGGCCGCCAACCCCCCGCCTCTGCCGACCATCGGCCGCACTCCCTTTCGTATGGCCATGCCCGACGAATACAAGTGCGAGGACCCCGTTCTAGCCTACCAGGCATACTACCTTGGCGCCAAGGAGCGAATGCTGAAGTTTTCGAAACGACCCCCTCCCCCGTTTGTGGAAAAGAAAAGGGTTTAGATGACCGCCGATGGTAAGAGTATACCAGTGCGTTAAAGATGTCTGCCTCTTCTTCTGTCAATAAGTCAAACAAGATGCCTGCTAAGAAGGAGACTGCCGCCCCTGCCCCCGTCGTCGTCGCCGCCCCGCCGGTTGCCCCCAAGGCCGCCGAGCCGAAGGCCCCCAAGTCCAAGGCCGCCAAGGTCGCCACCCCCGCGAAGGTGGAGGCCACGGTGCCCACGGTTGCCGCCCCGGCCGCTGTGCCGGCGGTGGTTGTCGCCACTGCCTCGTCGGAGTCCCAGCTTGTGGCCCTCGCCGAGACGCTCAAGTCGCTCAGTGCCGATCTCTCCACGCGCGTCCGTGACGCCGTGAAGGCGGTGCAGGAGGCCGCCAAGTCCGCCAAGCGCGAGGCCCGCGACTCCAAGAAGAAGAAGAAGGTTGACCCGGCCACGCTGAGCCCGGAGCAGCGCGCGGCGTGGGAGAAGCGTCGCGCGAACAATGCTTTTCTCGTTCAGCGCCCGCTGACGGAGGAGCTGTGCCACTTCATGGGCCTCAAGTCGGGCGAGACGCGCTCGCAGACGCAGGTGACGAAGTTCATCAGCGAGTACGTCAAGAAGCACTCGTGCTTTGACCCCTCGTTCAAGCGTCGCATCCTCCCGAACGCCGCGCTGGCCAAGCTTCTGCGCGTGTCGGACAAGGATGAGGTGACCTACCTGAACCTCCAGTCGTTCCTGAAGGTCCACTTTGTCAAGAAGGCGTAAAGAGGAGTCTTTCCGGTGACCTACTTTCAACCCATACCAATTTTTACATACAAGCTCTTTTAGCTCAGGGGTAGAGCACCCGCTTTGTACGTTACAACCAGCGGTAGGTCAGTGGTTCAATTCCACTATGGAGCACACTCCCACTTCTTTAGCTCAGAGGTAGAGCGCTTGCTTTACACGCAATAGGTCGATGGTTCAATTCCATCAAGGAGTAGCGTTCATCGTCTAGTGGTTAGGATCAAAGATTTCCAATCTTTAAACTGGGGTTCAATTCCCCATGAACGCATGTATTGCTACGGATATCCGTGTCAATACTTTCTGTTCGAAATACAATGGCAACCCGGCGGAATCCGGAGCAAATACTCTTGGATGAAAACGCGGCGGCCGGTCGGTTTGTGCCCGGCATGCATGCGGGCCCTTGCATGGATGATTGGAACAAGGGTTTGAAACATTATGTGAATGGCTGGTGGAGAACACCGGATGGATGGAAGTTCGTTACTCGGTTTTTTCCGGTCTTTGTGAAGAGCAATCCGGAGACAAAGAAATCGTTTAACTGCGATGTGAAGAACGAAGGCGGGCAATACGTTCTTGCTACATTGCCAGCGCGGGACAAGCTTGAAGCCTATCTATACTCTATTCCGATTTGGAAGGACTTGGCATCTTTGCCCGATGGACTTTATACGTGGATCTTCTATCGCAAGGCCGCTAGTCCCGTGCAGTTTGCCGCGACTCGGACTTGGTCGGCGCTTGAGATGGGAACCATTCACTTGGCCATTGCAACCCGAGTAGGGGCGTCCAGTGTTCATGGAGCTGGCGAAGTCCGCAAGTCGGGAAATAGCTATGTCTACAATCTGCTCTCGGGAACCTTTACGGGCGACTGGAAGAAGCGTATTGGTGGAAAGGGGCCTTGTACGGCTGAGGGACTGGAATCGTACATTGATGAGGAGTTCAAGGCTCGTTTCGCTGGCTTTGATTTGTCCAAGACAGGTGCGACGCTGATCCAAGGCGATCTTCCGGTTACGACTGAAGAGATAGATACCTATACAAAGGCCGGTTGGACATTCAGGTTCTTCCCCACACAAAATGAGTGCTTACTTGCAATGAAGACCAAGGGTGGTGAGCGACGCAGAACTCGCCGGGGCGGTGCGTTGAGTGAAGCACAAAAAATACTAAGGGCCAAACAGATTCAACGAGTTGAGAATCTCCGTGCAATGGAGGCCAACATTCAGCAGCTCGCAGCCACAATCAGAATGCGAAACAATAAAAATAGCTCGCGTCCAGGCTGGAAAGGCCCGTCGGAAGAAACAATTCGCGAACTAACAACTCTTCTTACGGAGAAGGATAAGGCCATGGCAAAGGGCAAGGGTCGGCGGGTTACACGTCGGAGGTAATCAGTTCATGGGGCATCTCCAAATACAGAACTGTGCTGAAGAACGGAGACATGCGGCCATCTAGCACTAATGCGCGCTGCTTAGAATTTTCCTTCAGTGTCTTTGTCATGCGGACGAGCACCTGACGTTTATCCACAATGGACTTGACCTTGATCTTGCAGGTGTTTTCGTGCCATGCGCACAGACTTGACTTTTTACACGAATTCTCGACCATCTGCCCACATGGTGTGCGAACCTTGTTCACAAACTGAACGGGTTCATTCACTTCATCCCAGTAGGCCTGTCGTTCCAACCATGCTGCAAGATCTCTATACAGTCCGGGTCCAGGGGTTCTCACGGCGTTGCGCAGGTCCTCATGGTCTGCTTCCTGGATGTCCTTTGACAATGTGAACATCAGAAACTCAAACAACTCGGACGAATAGGTGATTTCGCTTGCAAGACGTAGATCCTCGGCATTCGGTTTCCCGCTGACAAGTGCGTCCTCCGTCTTCTTGCGAACCGTGTCCATGACTTCCCGGACAGGCGCCTCTTCGGCAGCCTTCTCGGGACGAAACGGTGCGCGGAACCCAGACTCAAGCATGAACTCCGTGTATTCGCCTGAAAAGGATGCCAATTGTTCGGTCTGTTTGAATCCAGGGTGCCGGGTGCCGGCCAAAAAAGTAGAGAGGGTTTGCATAGTCGGCAACTCTTCGGGCTTGACATCTGCATATCCAGTTCTCACCGGAACCCCCTCGGGAATATCTATGTTCACGGGCAGCACGGGCAGAACAATCTCTTGCGGAACAAAGACCGCCTGGACGCGCTCAAAGGGATCCAGAATAACCTGATACGAAGCCTTGTTCTTTGCCATCAGCTCCTTCACAGCATCATCAAAGGTCGGCACTGATGCCGCGCATGCCTGAATGTGAAGCTTACGAAGGGTGCTCTTTGCCGGCTCATCAAACTTGCCAATGTCGGCTACATAGTCAAACTTCGTGCCTATGTTTCCGGCACGACGGGATACCTTTCCAAGCACATCGGTGTCCAGCAGAACAATCGTGCGAGACAGGGCGCTCGTCTTGTCAGACCAAAAGCCACAAGCCAGTGTATTTGACGCAATGTTGATGCGTATCACGCGGCAGTCAAGATTGAGAGAGACATATTCGATCTCGTCCATGCGAGAGAGTGTCTCTTCCCGATATGCCTTGTCAATGCCCTCTAGGATGCGCTCGATAAGTGTATCGCCATCTCCCATGGCCGTCCATGTGCGAAAGAAGGAACACTGAAGAACCTTGTCCTTTGCGTGGGCCGGTGTGGGAATGGATCGCTTGTCGTCCAGCAGAGTGGGAAGCGTCTTGCGAGGAAGACCCATGCCGACGCGGAACATATCGGTTGCCGAAGCTTCAATTCGGTTTCTAGGACAGGTCTTCGGGTAATTTGTCTTTACACCGAGGCGACCCGCCAGATCAGCCGGCAAGAAAGCGATACGAAGAGGAGGAATGATGCCTGAGGTCAGCACATAATAGTCATCAATCTCGGCCTTTGATCCCAAGACAGCCGCACTTGCCGTGGTTGCGGGCTTCAGGTAGCAACACGGGACCTTCTTCTTGCTTGTCGTCTTGGCCGACGGATCCTTGAAGTCGGGGTACTTGAACCCAGTCTTGCGCTTGATGACGGTAAATTCGCGCGTATCTTCTCGGTCTGTGATGCGAACCTTTCCTCCGCACTCCGGGCAACGCTGGATCTTGTCCTCGCCCGTGACAAGCTGATCTTCGGACAGAGGGATTTCATCACGAATACACCAATATTGGGGACAGATGGCCACTCCCTTGGCAACGGTCATCTTTTCTGCTTCGGGTGCGCTCGAATAATTGTACTTGTCGCCCATTCGTGCTTGATCGGCGGGGGTCAGAACAACAACCTGCGCCAGCTTTTCACACTTCTTGGAGTAGTCGTCATCCACAAGCTCAGGATCAATCTGCAGAATACGGTTGTTGAAGTAATTGTGCGTGGTCAGCGGACCACCCTTCTTGACCTTGAGCACTGGCGCGGCAGCCGGAGCAGCAGCGGCGTTGCTCTGACCGGGCTCGGGCGCAGCAGCAACTTCGGCAATGTCTGCAGCAAATGCACCGAGATCAAACTCGTTTTGAATTTGCACCGTCGTAGCCACACCAGCCGAGGGCTCGACAACTTCTAAGCGCCGAGGGCAGACTGCATTCACCTCCGCCTTGTCAGAGGTCATGACGTATCGCAGCATGCTCGCATAGTCAAGCACACGATCCATGTTCTTCACAAACTTGATCATGACGTCCTTTGATGAGAAGGAAATCACCGGGTAGCTGTTGATGACTTTTTCAAAATTGAAGCTCTCGTCCTCTTCGAGGCGCTTAATCTTTTCCGTCACCTCAGCCGCTTCCTCTGCAGACAAGCCAAGTTCGGTTTCCAGAGATCCATCAGCCTGAAGAACTGCATATGCGCGAAGAACATCGTCGGGGACATCCGTGTCCTTGTCCGCTCGCAAGAGACGGAAGGTGTTCTCTTGGTAGCTAAAGACAGTCTGCAGACAGTTGAAGCGGCGCATGTCAAACTCCGAAATCTCCTTGGCATACGACGCAAGAACCGAGAGGTCGTTCAGAACCCAACGAGAGAGAGCGACGTCCGTCTCTACCAGAAACGGCATCACTGCATCCAGCGACTTCATCCACTCTAACGTACTCTCCTGCAGTTCCTTCAGCTCCTCCTTGGAGTCCTTGGATCTCCATGTGGACACCGTAATGTCCTTGGGTGTAATGGCAATACGATCAAACGAGCCCCGGTCCTTGCCACGGTAGAGCAACAGAGTTGGAAGTCGGCGCTGAGGCTGTGTCCCTGCTGTCCATGCCTTCCACATTGGCACATCCAGATACGGCTCCTTTGTGGTCGGATCCTCTACATAGAACTTGTGACGAGTGATCTCACTCTTGGATGTGAAATAGCTAATCACCGGCGTCTCCTTGGACACTGTCAGTCCATAGAAGATCTGTTCAAACCGAACTCGGGGCGAGGTAAAGTGTGTGGAGATCAGAGGGATATACCACTTTGCTCGGAGGATGGACGTGTGAGCCGGTTTGGGTGCCTTGAGCTTCAGGAGAGATGTGAGTTGCTCGCGGGCTACCTTGAGGGGAACTCGCAGGGTCTCAATGTTGGGAGGCGTAGAGGATTGGAAAAAGGGGAAATACACTTGCTTCACGGCATCGCTGGTTTCCTCCGTGAGCTCCACGGCCATAATCGCAAGGGTCTCCTCTGGATGCATTGTTTCAAAGAGACGCTGCCGAGCAGGAACCGGCTTGTAGGCTTCAGGGAGAGTGACGTCCATCGGCGGAAGGGGAAGAACCGCAGACTTTTCTTCCGGCACACCGAGAATGCGCCATTCCCGAAAGGCATCTGCAGGCGCAAAGAGCGGACGAACAAACTCTTCGACCGCCTGCCAGTCTTCGCGAGAGACATCGCGGGCTGAGACGCCCGTTCCCGTGCGAACGTGGGAGAGATAGGCATCCATCGTGGCCGATGGAATGCTGCTCTTTCCATGGGACATGCGGTAAAAAAGATCCATCCATCGCTTCGGGTTTGACGAGTAATAATCCTTCGGCAGCTCAACCTGAACCTGAAGGAACAAGCGATCGGGATGGGTTTGCTTGGCAAGAGCAACATATTGCCGAACCGTTTCAATGGTGTCGTCTGGAAAGAAGGACACAATTGTTGACGAGCCTTCCAAGGGCAACTTCAACTCCATTATAGTGAGGTTAGATAGGATTATCCGTAATTTGCATTCCACAATACGGCGTTGGCTTCTGCGCGTAGTTCACGGAGGTGTAAATACCGATCTTGACGGCGTCGTGAAGAAGCCGCTTAAAGTTTGACCAGAATTCTTGCGTGTGTCCGATTGTCTCTGTCATCAGGTGCGCCATTTCGTGCAGCATTACGAACATAACGGTGTTCTCGTCGATGAGAGGATACTCGGGGGGCCTTGTCTTGTCGCGCAGACAGACAACAATCTTTTGCCCCTTGTTCTCGGAATACGATGTATCCTTGGACGACATGTCATTCTCTACAAAGCAATCAGGCCGAAACCGAGCAAGAAAGCGGGCAACTGGGGGATCTGCTGCAAGAGCCGGTTCATCTGCATAACTGGCCCTCAGTTTCTCAAGCTTCTCGCAAATGCTCGCCATGCGCTTCACAGCTTCCTCCTTGTTAGGGAGATTCTGAATTTCATACACCTTTCCATCGGGACCTGTCATGGGCGATGTATTTCTAGGTCCAGCAAAGTAGGAAAGGGCCAGAACAGTGGTTACGCCAATGGCTACAGGCAACATTACTTAGTCACGAGATTTAAGCCGAAAGTCCCTCCAGCGAGCGGGTGGACTTGAAAGGGTCCGGGTCAATCGTCGTGTTCAGGAACGGGCCGACCTGTCCCTGCGGGTTCGGCTGCTCCGAGCGGATGTCGTAGGTCGGGTTCCGGTTGGTCTGCGCAATGCCGATGATATTGATGTTGGAGTGGTAACCCGACTGAAGGAAGTTCTGTCCCTTCAGGTCATCGCCACTCGCGGGGTTCACGGCGGCCCACGAGGCGCCGATCTTTCCCTTGGGGAGAAGCTCATCGGAATTCAGGGTTGTCTCCTGGTACGTCTGCTGGGAGGCCGGGGTGCGTCCCTGCATACCGGCGGCGGAGGCGGCGTTGCCACCCATGCTAAAGGGCAGTCCCATACCCGGAGCAGCCTCCGACAGGGGCGCCGTGGGTCCAAGACCACCCAGATCCTCGGCGCGGTCCAGCAGAGAGCCCTTCGCACCACCATAGGACGTGAACAGCGTATAAAGAACGACGACGCCAGCAAGCACCATGCCCAGGCGAACAAGTTTCGGTTGCGTAAGCTTCATTCTATGTTTATACTGACGGAAAGACAAATTTCGCGATGACGAAGTTTTTGGATCCACTCATTCAGGACGTCATTGAAAAATTAAAATCGGCCGAGATGCAGTCGGCGCTGGAGACAGAGGTTCTGCGTCCCCTTATTTCAAGGGTGCTCAATATCTTGTACCCCTACTTATTTGGGGTCATGCTCCTCTGGCTGATGATGTTCGTTTGTCTTGCCCTTATCCTCGTTATTCTGGTTCGGGGTAGCCTGATGGACATTCTCGGGAAATAGCAGGGTGACCAGATCTCCCCGGCGGCGGCCCCAGATACCTGACACTCCTCGCATCTTTGCCTCCTGGCGAAGCTCGCGGATTGTCATCTTCTCGACCTTCATTGCCTGGGGCAGTTCGGGCATATTGAGGAGATTGACCAGCTCCTCCTTGGACTTAATGTAATACATCTTGATACGGCGAGTCTTTGCGATAAGCTTGAGGTCGGCAAGATACATCGAACTATAATCGGGGGTCTCCATGATGGGGTTTCTTTCGTTTGGTTGGAACCGATCCGTTTTGCCGACCAGACACTCTTTTCTCTCCACAAACACAAGTATGAAGAGAACCACAGCCCTGATCGCCTTTTTTGTTGCCGCCCTCCTTGCTGGACTCTTTGTCAACTCGGCCATGATGACAGCCTCTCCGGCTGTTCAGGAGAAGTTCATGCAGCCGGAGAAGGGTATGCCGCTGCACACCGGGACTGTCACGGGCTACTCTGGATCCTCTCCTATTCTGGGCACCGAGCCGCTGCCGACCCCCGAGCACCCCTATGACCAGACCGACGATGCCGCCCTCTATGCCTTTGCCAACAACAAGCAGAGTGCCGAGTGCTGCCCGTCTCCCTTTTCCGGCGACCTGGGCTGCGTCTGCCTGACCAACCAGCAGAAGGCCGAGTTTGCCGGTCGCGGAGGCAATCGTTCTGCTTAAAGATTGCGCACCCTAGATCACCAATGATCCTTGACCGGGTGTTGGACTATGACGAGCATGACAAGATGGATCGCCTCATGGCCGTCGTTTTCTTGGGCATGGTGTTTGGCCTGATTTTTCGCTTCGTTGAATTCGCTTACAAGACTACTCTCCTACAGTAATAAATGGAGCACCTGAAGAATCTGCTTCAGTACTTCAAGGAACGTATGCCGGACACCAAGTTCCCCAAGGCAACCGATGAACTTTTCGCTCACATTGAGAAGGAACTCCTTCCCCATTTGATGATGATTGTGAAGAAGGACAATACCCTCTTCACAGACAAGGACACGGCCCCTGAACTGTTCCCCGGCATTCAGGTCAAGTGGGATGGCTCGGACGAGGCCTGGCAGAAGGTCCGCATGGCACTGATGTATTCGATCCTCAATGGCAATCCCAAGGAGAAGTTTGCGGCGATCTTTGAGCAGATCAAGGGTGCCATTCCCGGCGGACGGCAGGATGAGGTCATGGCCATTCTGGAGGATGAGGAGACGCAGAACTCTCTCAAGGAGATCCTTGACCTGGTCATGAATACCCGCCTGGCTACGGTGATCGGCGACCTCGTGCAGTCAATCAAGTTTGAGGACCTGGACATCAACCTGGAAGACCCCGATGAGCTGATTCGCCTCATGCAGAACCCGCAGGACTCTGATGCGCTGAAGGAGATTATGAGCCGGGCGCAGGAAATCCTGAAGGAGCGGATTGCGTCGGGCAAGATTAACCAGCAGGAACTTATTCGCGAGATTGAAATGCTGCGAGCAAAGATGACATCCTCGTTCGGCAAGTATATGAATGAGATGGTCGTCGGACAACGCGAACAGCCGGCCACCGGAAATACGTCTCGGCAGATTCTTTCCAACTCGCCCGAGGCCCGTCGTGCTCGTATGATGGCACGCCTACAGAGGAAGCTCGGTGAAAAGTCTCGCAAGTGAAGATAAGAGAGATGTCAACCGAACCTTTTTGGTTTTCCGAACCAAGCGTCCTGCTCAGCCAGGAGACTTGGTATAAATTTGTCCCTACCGCTAATATGCCGGTCTCAGAGTCGCTGAATGCAGTTGTTCGGTTTTCTATTTACCTTGGCGTTCTGCTGTTTCTGTCCAGCATGAACCCCATGTATCTGTTTATTATTCCGCTGGTCATGGCCATGACCGTGCTGCTGAATGGTCTCTTTCCGCAGGCTAGGAGAATTGTAGAGACGTTCGGCAACGGCCTTGTTGTCTCGGGCTATGTTGGCGACAAGGAGAGCCGTCCGTCAGATGATAATCCGTTCATGAACCCTCATCTCACAGACATTTTGGATGACCCCATGAAGCCGCCGGCTTCTGATATCACGCGCAAGGACATTCGCGACGAGGTGAATGCGGCCTTTGCCAAGACCTCCAACATCTACATGGACACCACCGATGTGTTCCAGATGGTTCAGGCTCAGCGCAATTTCCACACGGTTGTCACGGACGACCACGGGGGACTTCTCAAGTTTCTTGGTAAGGGACAGCGCACCGACAAGCTTCTCTCAGAAGGATACGTAGCTGCTAAGGGTACGGTGCCGGCTCTTCCGCCCGCCCCGTCTATTGATGTTCCGACGGGAACGCAGGCGACGTCTTCTGCCCCCGTTTGATTTCTTCGGCGCCTTCACGGCATCCAGTAATTCATCCCCAGTCTTCTTGCTTCCAGTGACAACTGTGTCCTTACCATCCTTACCCTGATACTTGATTGTCGGAAAGCCCTCCTTTGCTTCTCCTCCGGGCGTGGCCGACGATTCAATGGCAATCATCGGGATATCCGTCTTTTCCTTTGCCTCCTCCCACGCATCATGCGTGCCCTCACATGCCGGACATCCATCCATAAAAAAGATAACAAGAAGAGGTCGTTGCTTAAGGGCTTTCACGGCTTCTTCTTTCTTGTCTCCGCCGCGGAGTCCGTCCTTGTAATATTCCGTCATTTATATAAAGGTAAGGAAATGACTTCAATTGCAGAACTGGCGGCAGCCCAGCCCGTAAAGCCCCATGATGGCCGGACACTGGCTCAATACACTGCATATACCCATGCGCTGGCCGTCCAAACTCCGGCGACGGGGTTCAAGGAATTTGCGCCTCGGGATCCGGAGACGCAGGCCAAGTACGATGCCATGGATTCTTCATGGCAAGGTGTGGAATCCTCTGACAAGGCAATTGCTTCGGGTGTCTACGCACTTGACTATGCATCCGATGACCGAAGCGTGCGCCCCAATGTGCAGCCCAAGCTTCCTCCAGCCGCTCCACCTAAAACAGAGTCTTGGTTTTGTGTTGTTCAGTAATAATGATCGAGTGGTTCGCGCTCGTTATCTTCTTCCTTCTTGTCGTGTTATCTCTGCACGAAACATTCGTAGATACCGAATACAAATCCTCAACAACCGGAGCCGCTGCATATGGAGTGGGTAGCGCTGGTGTGGCAACGGCCGTCCAGCGTCCCCCAGATGACATAAAGTCGCCAATCTACGCCGTGTGGAAAAGCAAGATTGACGCACAGGCCCCCATCGGTGCCAATGATGCTGACTACATCAAGGCCGTTCAGATGTTCTACGACACGGTGTATTCCCCGGCAACCACAAAACCCACCACGGCTGACATTGAGAAATTCCTTACCACTCCCGCAATGCTGGCTCTCCCCGTTGATCCCGGTGTGCTTCGACTTGTTCTTGCCGATGGGTTTCACATTCAGGCCGGAGGGAGCTCGGTGGCAAAGGAGAAGGAACAGGTCAAGTTTTCTCCGAGTAAAGCGCTGGAGCCTGCGGATGGGCGTGATGAAGTGCGGGTGCGGGAAGAAGAGGACTATTTCCCCGCCGATACTCGGACAGGCGGTCCGCTCCCCGAGGGATATTATGCGCCCCTGGTTCAGCAAGCAAAGCCCCGCCGGTTAGGAGAGGCTGACTATCAAACAGTGGGAAAGACGGGCAACCTTTTCTACGATGTGTGCTCCGAAACAAAAAGTCCTGGGTGCTTGGAAAACCTCTCGTAGGAAGACAATGAAGACACCGAAGACAAAGTGGCTTCTCCTTGCAGTGGCAGCCGTAGCCCTCTTTCTGTGGACGGCGCGCGAACCGTTTGAAGATACAGCATCCGTTCAGGGCCCTCCGTATGGAAACACTGCCGCCTCAGCAACAAAGCTGATCTCCATCATGCCCCCGACCATGCTTACGAGTATCAAGGCTCAAGCAGGCGTCACCTCCACGACGCTCTCCGATGCCGAGAAAATCAAGCTTGTGTATGGCGACGGCACAAACAGCAGCCCGGTGGCCCAAGTGATGAGCACTTTCTATTGGCAAGTGTACAAGCCGGCAACCTCTACGATCACCCTTGCGCAGATTAACAAGTTCTTTGAAACGTACACTGACCCATGGGTCAAGGCGAACACTGCCGATGTGCGTGATTTCCTGACGCGATATTTCATTCAGGGACAGAACAGTGCCGCCCAGTCGGGATACCTTGATGCGCTGGATACAGTGTGGGGCTCCATGGCCATCAAAGCAGCAGCCACACCGGCAGCCACTCCGGCAGCAAAGCCGGCGGCACCGGCCCCCGTGGATAATACACTCTTCTATGTCGTAATCGGCATCTCGGCAACGGCGCTTCTTGCCGTGGTCATCACACTTCTTCTTCCGCCGCGAAATGTCTTGTAAGAGTGTAATGAAGGCGTGGACTTTGGCCCTGCTGCTTCTTGTGGCGGCCTTGTTTATCTGGTCAATGTCTCGGGAAGGATTTCGGGATACAATTGCCATTCACGGTCCGCCGTATGGAGATGACGATTGCCCGGTTGTGTTTGCGATGTTGCCCTCTACCCTAGTAAAGGCCCTTGAAAAGGCGAATGGTGCAGAGGCGCCCAAGAAGCCCACTGCGACAGATGCAGCAACCACAAGGAGATATGCTGCCGACCTTCTAGACTATCAGCGAAAGCTGGTGAGCGGCTCCATCTTTGATGTCATGACCGACTTTCATGGAACTGTCTATCAACCAGCCACAACTCCGCTGACAATTGGAAATGTGGATACGTTTCTGACGACACATGCAAAGACGGGATTTCTCTTGGCGAACAAGGATGACATCAAGACCCTGCTTGTTGCCTACTTTGTGACCAGACCGGCGGGGGCTGTGAACGGCCCTCTTCTCGGACCCGGTGCGACTCCAGCACAGGAGGCCGCGGCTGAATTAGCGGCTACGGCGGCGGCCGGCGCGGCGGCGGCAAGCGGATATGCAGCAACCCTGGCCGATGTGGGACAGACTGCCGGTTACTCGTCTCCGGGCACGGGTGGTGGCACAGGTGGTGGCACAGGTGGTGGCACGGGTACCGCACCGGCTCCGACGTGCCCGACAGGATACACACTTTCAACTGATAAGAAGACCTGTAATGGCGCAACTGCATCCGACACAAAGACGCCGACCTGTGCGACTGGATACACCTATGCAGCCGGAGCCTGTACGCTGACCCCTGCCGATAACACCACGGGTGGATCCTCTACATTTCTGACATCGAACTCGGGGGGCAACAAGGGAAATCTTTGGGGACCTGCCTTTGCAGGAATGGGTAACAATGCGGGTCCTGGTGCCATCTCAGGTGGGGCTCGTGATTATCCCACGCTTCTTGGACCGAAACCCAAGGACTCGACCATGGTGGAGGGTGCAGGAATTGTAAATCCGTCTCAGCACCAAACACTGACAATGTCGGGCGGACTGCCGAGTGCTGCGGGGACAGGATCGGATCCGAACAGTCAGTTTTTTGGATCGTCTAGAGTTCCGGGAGACCGCGATCTGTTTCCTAATCCCTACATACAATTTACGCCGAGCACCGGATCGTCCAAAACGGAACCAGTTCCCTTCTTATCTGATTTCTCAGCGTTCTTCCGTTAAACATGGAGTCTCAACCAGTAACAATGAAGTCCTTTGGCCTGCGCAACCAGCGGGGATCCTGCTGGGTCAATGCTGCACTCCAGGCTATCTTTCGCATCCCGGACCTGCAACAGCGTTTCCAGGATAAGAAGCATGACACGGACAATCCGGTGGAGGTTTGTCTCTACGATATTTGGTCCACCTCGGGGGCCATGGGCCTCAAGGATTTGTATGCTTGCGTGAATACTACGCTGATGCCGGCTGGAGAGGGCATTGGCGATTCGCATGAACTGCTGGAGTTCCTCTGCGACAAGGTGCCGATGCTGGACAAGCTCTTCCGCTTTGGCGTGGAGAACCGCCTCAAGTGTGACAATTGTACGTATACGGATGGCAAGCGCGAGTCAATGATTGAGTTTCCAATTGTCCCGTCCAAGCCGAAGGAGGCAGTAGTGGATGCGATCATTGCCGCCGCGCAGCCTCATCCGATTCCGGACTGGACCTGCGAGAAGTGCGGCAAGAAGGGATGCACCAAGCAGTTTCTGCTGGCTGGATTTCCCAAGATCCTTGCCTTTCATGTGACCTCACTGAAATCCACAGTGACGTACTCTAGTATTCTGAGTCTCAACAAGATTGAGTATGCGCTCTTCGCCGTCGTCTGCTACAATGGAGGTCACTGGTGGACATACGGCCGCGACATGCCGCCGGGGAAGACGTGGGTCACCTACAATGACGAGCACGTTCACAGCCACGGACCCCAGCAGTTCCCCATGGCGGATACGATGCGGCTGCTAATGTATTATCGCCTCAACTAGTAATAAGGCATGCAGTCCATTGAAGCAACCCTTTTAATCTCAGCAGGGTTCGTCGGGATCCTTACCCTTTTTGTTCTTT
>Ga0214919_10005479_pt1 | contig 18001 bp, 31 predicted proteins | sample LL1503_MetaG_FD_177994 | JGI IMG/M metagenome (GOLD analysis project Ga0214919, IMG submission 177994) | Freshwater microbial communities from Lake Lanier, Atlanta, Georgia, United States - LL-1503 | ecosystem: Environmental > Aquatic > Freshwater > Lake | place: USA: Georgia | collected...
CACCATTATTGGAAGATAAGGCTCCTGCGACGTTCTCCCAAATAGACCAGGTTGGATATTTTCCATTAGATAACTCTCTTAATTCTTTGATGATTCGGATTCCTTGGTGAAACAAACCTGACCGTTCTCCGGTTAGACCTGCTCGTTTGCCTGCGACTGACAGGTCTTGGCATGGGCTGCCCCATGCGACTACATCTACACCGTCACAGTGGTCAAGTATGTATTGACCTGTGAGTGTGGAGACATCATCCCATTTGGGTACGTCAGGCCAGTGGTGGTCTAGGGTTTGACGACAGTTTTTGTCTAGCTCGCATTGGAATACTGTTGTCATTCCTGCGGCTTCTAGCCCCATATCGAATCCACCTACGCCTGAGAATAAACTCAGGACCCGCATTAGAACGGTTCTTCGTCAGTGAATGTTGATGGGGATGATGGCATTGCCTTGCCTACTGTGCCGACACGTGCCATTGTCTGACCTGTTTGGTCTTTAACCCATGCGTTCCAGCGGCATGATGCACCCACTTCATCTGCGATGAGCGAAGTAAACTTGCCTTGCGTACCATCTTTCTTGGTGTACTCATCTGTTTCCATGCGGCCAATGATGACTACGTTGTCGCCTTTAGTGAGGCTGTTCGCTACGTTCTCTGCGAGCTGACCAAAAACTTTAACTTCAAACCAGGTGGTTTTTTTCTTGTCGTCTTTGCCGGATGTTGTGGCTACGGAGAATTCGACTACAGCCATTTGGCTTCCTGTGTAGCGTAGGTCTGGTTCTTTGCCGAGTTTTCCGTGGATTGTGATTGTGTTACTGGCCATTGGGTTCCCCTTCCGAGGGTTGTAGTGGTTTGGGTTGGTTCGCAGCCTTTAGACAACGGTGTTGTGGCGGGGTTGAGAGGGTTATGTAGGTGGTCACAGATACTTTGCACTTTGGGCAGTGCCAGTGTTGTTTCAGTGAGATGCCCTTCATTGGGTTCATAGTATAGACATTTTCAAGCGGTGTCAATAGGGTTACAGGCCGCACATGCCTTCACATTCTTGGTCAAACAACGAAATGATTCCTTTTTCGTCGTTAGTTCTAAGGTCTGCATTTCTTAACTCAACACGTGTTGAATGTAGGAAAGGTGTTCCCCTGTATCTTTCAACCAAATGCGGCAGTGTCCTTAGAGCTTCATCGAATTCAACCGCATCGGCCCATTCTTCAGGCATTGCTTTTAATGCCCGCCATTCGTCAGCGTTCTTGAATGGGCAACCAATACAGGCTGACCGTGGGGGCAGGGCGTAACCTTTGTCTGCGCACCAGTCAAGGCAGTCTTGACGGGTGATACGCCCATCAACCAGTGGGTAGTCGTGTTGTATCCAGGAGAACTGTGGGTCTTTGACTCGTTGTACTTCATCCCATGAGATACCGATAACGGTGGTGATGAGGTGTTCTTTGCTGCGTTGGCCTGATTTAAGACCGGCTAGTTCACGTTGTTTCTTCATCAGTGGACCGAGTTTGTATTCAGCGGTGCATTGTCTGCGTACCATGCCTTTTTTGCCATCTTCACCAATCATGTGCAGCGGCATTGATGCGTAACGTTTGCCATCGGTAAGGAAATCTTGACGGATGTTTCCTTTGCTGACCATATGGAAAGGCATGTTGGCTTTTTCCATTAGGACTTTAAGGTTTTCGAGATGTTCGTAAACCTTTTGTGGTTCCCATCCTGTGTCAGCAAATATCACATGGTCGGCACGTGGTATCTCATCGTGGAGCATCATTAGTAGGAGGGTTGTGGATTGTACTCCAGCCCCAAGGGATAAAACACGTAGCGGTTCAGTCATTATCTTTTCTTTCATAGACGTATTCCAATATGCGGCTAACAAGTACAGCCCAAATAGGAATAGCTAACAGGGTTAATAGTATCCTCATTAGCAGTACCTTTTCCATCTTTGTACTTTCGGATGGGTCGAGCGACAGATGAATTGTTGTAGGTTCATGCAGTTTTGGGACTTGATTACAGCCCATCCGTACGGACCTACGGGCCAAACGTACTCGCCAGTGTCGTTGGTGAAACCAAGGAAAGCAATGCGGTCTACGACCCGTGCCTGTTCTAACGGGGTGTAGCGGTCTGCATTGGAGCTGTTGCTGTACCGCCGCCACGTGCCAATCGCAATTCCGTAGCCGGATGTGTAATTACGGGTGCTGGTATGCCAACGTGAATTCGTTTCGCAACGGGCAACCCTCTTGTAAAATTGCCAGGACATGACAAGTTCATCTCCGTAGCTTTTGGCGTGGGTTGTTGTTGGTATTGCTAGTGATGTAACTATCGCAATGATGGGTATGATTTTTCGCATGGTGCCTCCTTGTTGGTTGGCTGCGTTCCCGTTTCTCTACGCAAACGAAGTCTATCAGTCAGTCGTAAAGTTCTGACGTTTGTAAATCTTGTACGTGATGGGGAAACAAGAGGAATCCTCTTGCGGGGTTGTCGGATTGTGGGGCAAAGTCTCTTTTTTCGAGGCGGTCATAGTTGTAGCGAAGATAATTCTTCAAGCGTTGAACAGATACGAGTACGTATGAGTCCGGAGCAAACCGATATGCCCACCATTGTGCGGTGGTCACGTTGATTCCAGAGTCCTTCCATTCGCCTTGTGCGGGCTTCTGCTGTGTCTCCACAGCCATTCTGCCATTGCGATACCTGTCTGCTTTAACTTCCACTGTGCCAGCGTTTAACGCATGAAAGAAATCAATAAGATTCTGCTCTCCTTCATGGCCATAGGCAAGGTCAGTTTTGAAATCAAACTTAGGGTTGTACCCAGTTATCTCCATGCCACCCGTCATAGTTTCCACCATTTCTTTTTGCGTAAATTAAACTCAATGCATTGCTCGGCGTTGAGGCATCTTTGTTGCCAGTAATCACGCTCTGCTTGTACTTTGGCGAAGTCATCCTCTGCAAACTGGACTTCTTTGTCTCGGAGCCATGCGTACGCATCATCTTGGTGTATATACTCGCTCATGTCATTCTCCTGTTGTGTAAATAATTGCAAAAGTATCTTGCCTCATCGACATATATCCTTCGTGCCTGATACTGGCGTTGTTGGGAAGTTTCGTCTTCATGTATTTAATAGCTTCTTCTTTAACTTCTTCAGGAAAATTAAGAGGAATACTTTGCGTCATGTAAAACTCTTTCATTAGTGGTGCGCTTCTTTCTCTAGTCGTGCTACTTCCGAAGACAAGTATTTGATTCTTGTTTCTAACTGGTACACGTAGTTGTATGCGTCGTTGAGAACAGTGTTCAACCTGCCTGCTTCAGTTATCGATGCGAAATATCCAAGTTCTGCCTGGACAGAACCGAGTGTGGGGATTGCGTCAAAGTCCATTAAAAATCTATCTCCCCTGAAAAATCGCTAAAAGGATTGATGTGTTTCCATATTTCAACAGCTGCCATTAAGCAACCGTCAGGTGTTGGAGCTTGCTTGTCGTAAGTGTGGCGGCCTTCCGAACAGAAACGTACTTCTGATAACAACAATGCCAGCTTGGTAACTTCAACCAAGGAGTTAATGTATTTATCTGGCACCCTGGTTGAATCTGCCCTGTAAAAGTTCTCGCCGGTGAAATTAAATATCATGCTGCGTACTCCTCATCAAAACATCCACGGTAAAAGTCAGACCCGAACACTTCAGTTGGGTGATAACCAAGTTTGGTACACCAAAAGTCGGCAGTGTAAACGTTTACGCCGGAGTCACGCCAACGGTCAATCTGTCGATGGTCAAACTCTCGGAGCCTTCCAGCGCGTTCAATAATTTCAATCAACAGTTCACCATCAAGAATAACTTTAGGTGGTTTCAACTTAGTGTATTTCTTTTTCTTTGCCGCATTAGCAGCTTTACAGATGTCGCATCTGCATCCCATTCGGCGGTACATTGATGTGCCGTGTTCAGTCGGTGGTGGATATCTCATCGGTTCTCCTTGTTGTTTGTAGGTACACGTCAATGGCGGTTCGTTCCCGTTCTGTGACGGGGCCGAGCCTGTCAAAGTCGCTGGCGTTATAGATTCGATTCATTAAAAGTACGAATAGTTCTTTGCTGACACTTAATAGTTCGGATTGTGATGGTCCGAGACATTCAAAGCAGAAGCACGAATCAGGATGTTGCACGTCGCTCATTTCTTTTTCCTTCCTCTTTCGATTTGGATAACAATTCCTCCGAAGACCCCGCAACTCATACCGAACAAGGTGTAGGCAAGGTCGCGCCATTCTTGTCCGAGATGGATAACTACTTCAGCCAACATGTCAGTACCCCGCTTGTTTCAATAGACGAACAGCATCAGCGAATCGCATGACTGCGTATTGTTCTTCGCCGGTGCCATGACCCTGGCGTTTCACAACCAACACACCATAATCAGCGTTGGCGTTGACCCGTTCTATTTCTGTTTCTTGTAGCCATGCCGACAGTTCATGTCGTTTAGCTGCTTTACATTCAAACACTAACGGCCCACAACCTGTCACATCACCTTTGTCAAGATTGCCGTGCAAGGCACGACGCTCCGCATATGGGAACCCTACGTTGCGTAGATACCTGACGATGAGTGTTTCAAAGTTTGTTCCTTTTTGTTTACCAGGTGACATTCTCATGTGCCTTTCTGATGAGGTCGCGTAGCAAACTTGACCGTGATTGGTTGCATAGTTTTGCTAGTGCGTCTAATTCTGCTGTTTGTTTTGCTGACAGTCGAACCCCAATAAAAATTGTTCCGGCTTCGTTGTTGGTTGTGTCAATGGTTCGTTTCGCTGACATCATTCCTCCGTTTCGGCTGGTGCTGGCTTGGCTGGTGCTGGCTTGGCTGTTGCTTCTTTGAAAGCTGTACGTAATGCGGCAAGGTCTGATTGTTTTGCTGACCCGAACTTCACGTTGGCTTTTTTGTAGATACCAATGGGTGATAGTTCTGCTTTGCCACAGGCCGCATTGAATGATTCAATTTGTTCCTGTGTGAGTGGCGCGTCAGTGTCTACTGGTTCTGCTGGTTCTGCTGGTTTGCTACTGATGTTGCGTTGTTGTGCTTGACCTGTAGCACGAGTGGTGATAACGCTCGATGGTTTGCCACCAAGGTCTTCCCATTCTTGCTTAGTCCATAGCGACAGGCAGATACCGAACCGCATTGCTGCGTTACGTAGGAAGTCACCAACAAGTTCTTTGTCTAGTTCTTGTTTGTCTGCACGTACTGAACCGACACCAAGGCGGGCTTGTCCGAGGACTGTGAGTTCGCCCCACATGGTTGCGATGCCGTTCTCTACGTGAATTGCTGGTCGGCCATTGTCCCATGCGATAGGTACCCAACGCCATGTCGGGTCAATCTCCAGAAGGATGCGGGTGATGTCTGCGTGACCTACGAAGTCAAGTTGGGTTCCACCTTTAGGTAGTTTTCCTACAATCTTCGGGTCTGGTACTGCATACTTTGTCAGTATGTCTGCCAGTGGGTTCACCGGCTGGTTGGTTGATGTTGCCATTACTATTCTCCTTTAAGGCGCAGTGTTCTACTGCTTGTTGTTTTTGTGTACTGCTTAGACAAGTCAGGGTTTTCAATTTGGAACCGTTTGGCATCAAACCATTCCCGTTTCTGTCCCTTCCATGTGGCAACGATATTGCCGTTGATGGTTGCTGTTTCTGCTGGACCAATAAGGTCGCACAGTTCTGCTTTCAGTCTGTCCTCTAATGCTTTGTATGAAGTCAGTTCTGATTTGACGTGCTTCAACTGGGCGATTAAATCGGCAGCTTCTTTTGGTATCTCAACTGGTTCTGCAAGTGATTGCATGTAGCGGGTTGAGATTGTTTCGTAGGTGTAGACAACACCTGCGGGGTCCATGCCTAGCTCGATGGCGTTCAGCCATTGTGCAGAAGCATTGATGTGGTCTTCCATTTCGGCGTATGTGATGTCTTGCTCGACGAGTGTGAGCCGAAGTGTGTTGTCAAAGATGGCCCACGTAACACGGTCTGCATTGGAACAGATGGCTTGTTGGATGCCTTGGATTTTCCAGTAGTCAGGAAGTGTGCCGGAGAATTCACGGCTCGTTGTTTTCACTTCCAGGATGTGTTTGGTTTTTTCATTCCAACCATCAAGGGTGGAGATGAGGTGGCATCCATTGTCATCGTCGTAGCAGAACAGTTCGTCAGGTGTCAAGAATTTGATTCCGAGCCTGTCGCCTGCCCATGTGATGATGGTGTCTTCTAAACGGTTGCCTGTTTCCATTGCAGCGTTTGGTTGGATTGGTGTTGGTGCTACACCGGATAACAGTTCAGCTGCGTATTGGTCTTGTTTGACGAATGGGTGCAGGCCATAAATGGCTGCTGCTGCTGATGCTGATATTCGGCGGTTGCCTTTTTCATCTTGGTATCTCTGGTTGAGCCAAGCTTGTGAACCGTGTGGTTCTTTTAATATGCGGTAACGGTGGTTTCCCATGTCGTTGCCCCTTCCTCTGTGTTGTACTGTTACACAGAGTACAGGTGGGGTGCGTCAATGTCAAGCGGAAAGTAAAATTATTTTACGAATCATTGCGACGGGGATATAAAACAGGTTTATTCCTTCGCCGTCGTGGAAGCTTTGGAGAAGTGTCACATGGTTTTGTTTGGCACCTGGGTCCTCTACTGGTATCAAGAAACCTATTGATTGCACTAACACTTCGCCATCATCTTCAACGTCTTCGAGCGTTAACCAACCTGCGTCACCCCCGCAAGCATCAGCCCAATACACGAGGGCCATTGGGTATGCAGGTGGGTCGTATTCAGTCGTCTGTGGATTCATCTAAGGGTTCTCCTTCAACGCGACATTCAACACAGTACCGACCTGTTTGTGATGGCCATGCTTCTCCGCATTGGGGGCAGACATACAGATTTCGTGGGCTGGTCATAGCCTGATGTTACTAGGCGGCTGGTACCTGGCGGGGTTGTGTTAACAGGGCATCTATACGTGCCACAAGATGAAGAAGCTGGTCTTCTTCGGTGCCTCGCACCACCACTTTTGATAGAAAATTACGGATGAGAAGCAGGTCTGTGAGTGTCATAGGACTTGTCACATTATCAGCGTCGAATTGTTAAATGTTCCTCTACAACAGTTAAACGTGTTTCAATTCTGTTGACTGAATCTCGAAGGGATGACCCGCCATTTGGAAGCATTTGTTGCTCCACAAACGTCATAGTTTTTTCAAGTCGTCTTGCCCACTTAAAGACAGGAAGGACAAGGGTTCGGAAGATTATGCCGAGCGCACCGACTGTTGCGCCTGTCGTAATAATCCATTGTGCGAATGTCATTCGGGTTCTTTGTTACTAATTTTGACGGCCTCAAACCATACAGCAAGTAGCAAACATATGCAGCCAATGCCAGTGATGCCGAACAAAGCAAAAAGAATAATCGCCGCATACGTCATGCCGGTTTAGACATGGCCTCATCCCATGCTTTAGAGAACTTATCGGCGTTCTTAGCCATAGATGGAGAAATCTCCACGTGCAACCACGAAGGTGAACCTTGGTACGAACCAGCATTATCATCTTGGGTGAAAATTTTTACCCCGCTTTTGCCCTCACCACGACTACATCTGAAACCAGCACCGAAGTCGCCAAAGGCATACCAATGTGCCTCCTCAACGCCCAACGCTTCAGAGTTGTTGAGTAGGAAATCCCACATCTCACGGGCTATAGCCTCAGATGGGTATTGAATATCTGCCGCAGCTCCAGTGGCGTGGGTACTCATCCACTTACCAGCTTCAGGGTCAGACAGTTTCATGCCAACAGTGTGGTCATTTTTCATCAGGCGCACCTGATAAATCCCCAACGATTTTGTTTTCCATTTTTTCGCACACAAAGCAACAAGTTTTTCAGTGCCTGGTTGTGGGCCGCCGCCATCAAAACTTGGGTAGTAACTATATTTTCTTGGCATAAATTTCTTTCGGTTCACTAAGTTTTTGTATCAATCGGGTGTTATGATTCTGTTGCCTCTAGCAAGGTCGTTTCCCCTTTCTCCCTTGCTAGGGGCATTTGCATATCTAATCGTCTACGCCAACTCCAAGAGCAATAGCTACAACGTTGATAGCAAGCGTGACTGCGCTAATAAGTAAAGCTTTATTGAGTGCCGACCCTGACAGGGTGATGAGTACAAGGCCAGTACCAGATGCCCACAGAACTAATGATGCGATTGCGCCGAAGTATTTACTCATGGGTTGCACATTATCATTTCCGGCGTTTAATGGCGGGGGCTATTGAGAAGACTGTTGTGATGGCGATGAGGGCGCGTCGGGTCTTAACCGGAACTGTGGAACCGATTGGTACGTAGGTGTCGGTAGCTCCACTGAAGATGTCTATTTCTTTTTCGAAGGCTGCTCGAACTTCTGTTGGTGCGTCTTGAACGGCTGCGACGAGTTGTTCTAATTGGGTGTCTGTGAGGGTGTCTAGTTCTAGGGCTTGGAAGACTTCGGTGGCTTCGGCTTTGGTGATGGTGGCTAGGACTTCGGGGTTTGTGGCGACTGCTGTTGCTTCGGTTGCGGTGATGGTGGGCAGGATTACAGGCAGGGTTGTGGTGGTTGTTGGTGGCACAGTGGTTGTGGTCGTGCTGGTTGTGGATGTCGTTGTACTATTGACCACAGGAATTGTCGTTGTAGAGGTTGTTGATGTTGAACTTGTTGTGGTTGGCGGGATTGTCGTTGTTGTCGGTGGCTCTGTTGTGCTTGTCGTTGTCGAAGAAGTGGTGGTAGTTGATGTCGTGGATGTTGTCGATGTCGTGGTGGTCGTTGGCGGGACTGTGGTTGTTGTGGTTGGGGGCAGTGTGGAAGTGGTGGTTGTAGATGTTGAGGTTGTTGTTGGTGGCAGTGTGCTTGTCGTGGTGCTGGTTGTTGTGGTGGTGGTAGACGTAGTAGTTGTCGTGGATGTGCTGGTCGTGGATGTTGATGTCGTAGATGTAGACGAAGTGGATGTGGTGTTGGCTGGTTCCCCATTGAAGGACAGCTCGTACTGCTCATTCCAGCCGTTGCCCCCACGCCACACATCGGGTTGCCAACAGCATGTACCGGCTCGTAAACGGTATCGACCTGGTTGTACTTCTATGGAGATGTACGACTGCAACCCGTAATAGTCATCGTTGCTGGTAATCAGAACGTCTTGTTCGTTGTACAGCCATAGTTGAGGGTCAGATGGATGCCCGTCAACATAATAAGTACGTGCTTCAAACTGTGTTGGCACGGTGTATTCAAACCAGTAGTCCGTTGGGCTAGTGATAATTGGATTTACTGCGCTGGCACTAGATGACAGAAACAGTATGGAAAGTACAACCCCTACGAGGGCATAACGACTAGCCCTTTTTGCCGAAGGCTGCTGCAACTTCTTCTTTAGTGAGTGTTCCGTCTTCAGACCATGAACGAAGCAATGATTCAGTTACTTTACCTGCGGCTACTACACCTGCGATAGCTGCTGATTTCCAGAGTTCTACTCCGAAGATTGCGCCACCTGCTACGGCTGCTAGTGCGGATGACCCGAATACACCAAAGATTCGGAGGATGAGGGTTTGGACTTTAATCATAATTGTTATATTAGCCTAATCGTGTTTGATGATGTAGTTGACTGCGATGAACGGCTGGAAGTAGGCAGTTCCGCCACCAGTGTTTTGGTTCGTCGCTGTGACTGCGTTGTTGGTTGCTGTTGCTGCCTGGTTTGTAGCAGTATTTGCTTGGTTCGTTGCCGTGTTTGCTTGGTTTGTGGCGGTTGCTTGGTTCGTACTAAGCGATGTGGTGGATATTGAGGCAATGGTTGGCGTTGTAGGAGCCGCATTTGTTCCAGCAGCAACATAATCTGTTGTGTTGTTATGGGCGTGGGCTGTCGCTGTACCAATAAAAGTTGCTTGGTTTGTATGTGTATGCGGGTCAATGGTGTGACCATGAGAGTCTTGCGTGTGGTTGTGAGAGTCTTGCGTATGGTTGTGCGAATCTTGCGTATGGTTGTGCGAGTTCTGCGTATGGTTGTGGGAATCTTGTGTATGTCCGTGGGAAGGCATGTTGCTAGTAGTGATAGTTGTTGAACCACCAGTACCGAGCAGTGTGCTTCCTGTGCTTGATGCGGTTTTACCTATTGAGAATAGCCCACGCATGTCAGGGGTTGTGGCACCAACAAGTGCAGCCAATGCTGCATAGCCAGTGGTGCTTGTGCCGTTGCAAAGAAGCCAACCAGTAGGGGCGGTAGCACCAGCGTAGGCGTTGATAGTTCCGACAGGGCAAAGGTAAGCCTGTAACGACGCAGCAAGGTCAGCCAATACAATGGCTCCATCAGCAATTTTGGCTGTAGTAATAGAACTATCAGCAATACCAGCAGTGCCAACTTGACCCCATTGTGGGGCAGTAGCACCAGCATTGACAGTCAACGCAAGGCCAGCAGTACCAATCGCCAATTCAGTAAAAGTACCTGGTGTTCCTGAACCCTGATACACAACAGAACCAGCATTAGCATATTTAGATACCAACTCGTTCGCGTTGTTCGCCTCGGTAGCTGTGAAAACGGGATAAATAACAGCACCCTGTTCATGTTGGCGGTCAACAGTATTATCAGCACCACGACCAGCCGCAGACGCACCCCACACGGAAGTAACAGCAGGGTCTACGACAGTCAGGGTTGTAGCACTGCTGTACTTAACACAAATCTTTTCTTCTTTAGCGGTTCCAGGGTCGACAACAACAAAGAAAGGTTCAGCATCGGTAGACCAACCAGACACGGCAACAGCCAAAGTAATGTTAGTTGCTGCCACTGAAAGGGTCGTACCAAGAGTATTGGATACGGGCGCACCCCTATATGACCTTCTGCTTTTACCGTTGACTGCCATAAAACTCCTAGTTTTCTACCGAACGCAAGGTTACTACAAGCGTTCCATTAAATGTCCAGCTGTTACCCACAGAATCAACAGGTTCCCAAACGACATCCTCAACAATAACATTATGGGTGAAAGACCCTATTTGTAGGGTGATGATACGAGGGGATGCAATCAGGTCATCAAAGAATTCTTGCTGTTCATCAACGTCGTAATAGTATTCTTTGCCTCTTACGGTTATTGATTCGTGGAGGATGATTGGGACAGAGAAGACTTGTGACCGGAATGGGGCTGCATAGGCTCTAGCCATCCAACGGGTGAAAGTTGGGCCTGTAAGGGCGGTGCCTCGTTCTAGTACGTATTTGAATTCTGCTTCGATGGCTTTGGTGTCTGACCCGTCGAATGAGTTTTCTACGTCATCTGCAACAGACCATGTGCCTGCGGATTCGTATTCACCGTCGTCTATTTTCAGGTATGAGGTGATGGACCCAGTGAGGGGTGTGGAACGTGTGTCTATTTTGGCGATGAACTTACGGTCTGGGATACCCCACCGCCATATGCCTGTTTCTATTTCACCTGAAGTTACTAGGTTGTCTGCGTCTTCAACGACAATTCCTACGCCTGATACAGCAAAGATGCGTTTGGTTGCGAATGGGGTCACTGGGTCAGCAAAGACAACAACATTCGTGACATCAGCAGTAGAGGTATACATGAGGTCTGTTGCAAAAGCTGGTGTGTTGGGTGCGGTGAACACGGATAGGTCTAACGCTCCTAAACCTGTTGATACACCGTCGTAGTTTGACCATGTGAAGTAAGAGAATTTTTCGTTTGACGCAAACTCCAGCACTGCGCCGGAGGTAGGGATTAGTTGTCCAGCAACAAGGTTTGAGTTGGCATCGGTGGAGCAGTATCGAACACCTTTGTTTGTGCCGATAAGGATAAACCCAAGGTATCCGCTGATTGCTGTGACTACTTCACCTGTTGGTAGTTCTAGTGCTACGACACCTGTGTCTAATGTGCCATCTGTTTTGATGGTTATTTTGTAGATAAGAGATTTTTTTCCTGAGTACCCTGCTGCGTATACAGCGTTTTGTCCTGTGGCTACACCCACCCACCGCCATGCTGTGTCGTCTATTGCAATTCTGTCTGTTGTCGCACCAGCACCAGAAATTTGTCTTAAGTTTTTATCGTGTGCGCCAAATATGTAACCCTTGGCAAATCCAATCATGTAGTAAGAATCACTACCAGTAACAAATTTAGTATTTGAAATAAGGGCAGGGTCTACTGATGGGATTACCTGCCTTATTCCATCAGTAGGGTAAGCAAGATAAACATTGGTTCCGTCAGTAGCCATAGCAGCAACCGTTCCTGTAGGTGCTGCAGTGCCACCAGCAGTATCAACAACAGGAGTCCATGTAGGGCTAGTAGCAAATGGATTAGTAGTAAATTTAACGTCGCCATTTAATGCAACATACAAACGAGTACCACAAACAACCATGTGTTGCGTAGTAGAAGCATTAGACAACGAAACTTTAGTGGCAGGGAGAAGACTTAACTGGCCTTTAACCCAAGGATTCAAACCCTTAGATTTGTAAAAACGGTACGGTGCAGACTCGTTTATGTCTGCGTATTGTTGCCCCGCACCAGCATGCCACGAATCCTGACCACGCCTCCACAAACCACCAGGGTTGATAGCACCCTCACCAGGAGTAGTGGCCCCATCTTGTGAGTCTCGAACACGTTGTTCATAACCACGTTGAAACTTGCCTGATTTTTGGTCAACCATAAACGGGCGACCATCAATAGCAACAGGGAAAACATTAGGAACTAACGCTGATACTGCTGTACCGGAATAGTAAGGGGGTGTCCCGAAGTACGGAAGGGTAAAGGTTGGCATGGGTTAAACCCTGCTAAGGAAAGTGGGGTATTGCCTTGTGAGTCGTGCAGCTTCAGCCGTTATACGGTCACGACGCAAACGAATAATGTTGTTAATGGAGTTAGAAATTGAGCCTGCTGGTACTTCTTCTGAACGGCGGGTGTCGCCTTGTGATTCTGTGAAGTTGCGTTTCACTTCACGGGGGGATACAAGTCTGATTTGTGCGCCCATCATCAGGATGTCTTCAGCGGTGGTGGGGAAGCCAGCCATGTTTTGAAGGTTCTGAGATTCGGTGGTGACGTTAGTGAATGGGGATTTGTAGACGACAATCATTCTTCCGGCACGGACTTGCTCATCAAATCGAATACCGTAACCAGCGTTGAAGTCATCATTGGGTAGGTCACGGATGAGTCGGCAACGGCGTATCTTTGGATAGTCAGTAGCTAAATAGCGTAACGATACGGATACGAGGTCAATGATTTTGTCTGTGGTTGGCAGGTTAATCATGGACCATGTGCCGTTGTAGTCCAGTTCAATAGTTTTGATTTGGTACAGGCCGTTCATAGGGCTGGATAGGTCATCCATTTCGGCGTTGATTGCTTCAAGGATTTGCGCACGTGGGAACTTGGGGTCGATGATTGCGACGGAACTAGCAACGTGGGCTGCTGCGGTGGTGCCGTTCCAGCCTCGTTCGACTACGGCGGTTTTGGCTCCTGGTGCGGTTTCCCACACGTACATAAGTTCGGCATCTATTTGGATTACCCCACCTGGGCGTAAACCGTTGAGGTCGTATAGGAAGACGATAGATGTTGATGCAGCAGTCAAGGCTCCAACTGTTTTGTTGCGTTCCTCTACTGTGCCAGACATTAACTGGCGAACAGTACGGTCAATGACTGTAGCTACTGTGGACATTTACTTTTTTTTCTTGGCTTTCATTTTGGCTTCAGACATGGCAATAGCGATGGCTTGCTGACGTGATTTAACGACAGGGCCACCTTTACCGGAGTGAAGTTTCCCACCTTTGAATTCATGCATTACTTTCTGCATTTTTGCAGCAGCTTTTTTTGCAGCCACTATTTCTTCTTAGCCTTGGCCTTGCGAACTGGAGCCTTCTTAGTACCGTATTCTTTCATGCGGTCTTTGGCTGGTTCAGTTTTTTCGTGCTTCATCATGGCACTCTTTGACTTGTACATTTCGCCTTTAGCAGACATGGCTACTCCTTGTGTTGAGACAAGGCAATCATAGCCTATAGTGCGTCAGGTTTGTTTTAAGTCTTTCATCATCAGGGTTTAACGCCACTGCTATCGACCCGTGATGGAACGCTTCGTCGCTGTCTCCGAGGTGGTGTGAGGCTATTGCCATTAGGTCGTGTGGTAGCCATCCCCATGCTTCTGCTTCACATAGGTAGTCAAGTGGTTTTTCGGTGATTGCTAAAGCGGTGGATGCTGCGTTTCTAACTTGGAGCCAGTTGCGTTGCTGGTGGTAATACATGGCTAGGTCTACCCATGATTCACGGCGGGATGGTGATTCAGCGATAGCACAGTACAGGTGGTATTCGGCAGATTGTGGAACCATTTTGGCTAGGTACCTGTGGGATGCTGCTCGTTCTGGGTTCCACGTCGATAGGTCTAGATGACGTGCGAAGTGGTACTGAGCCAAGTCATAGTCACCGTGGAAGTACAGTTCACGGGCTAGGTAGAACTGGTTGCGGTCATCCCTTGGGTCTTCTTCTACAGCGAGTTTGAGTAGGGGCAGGTATTGGCTGCGGGACTTCGAACTGTCCGGATGATGATGGATTTCTAATCCTGGTACAAATCCTTGTTGTTCTCCGTTGAGTGGTTTGAGGACTTCATGGACTGGGTGTTTCCATTCGTAGTCTTTGTTGCTGTGGATTTTATCTCCTGCATACACTAAGCCTTCTGACCCGTCGGGGTTCCACGACCAAATGTATTTGTATCGGGGTCGGTTAACGGTGGGGTTTTCTTTGAGGAAGGTTTCTAGGGCTTCACGCCAACCTAGTTGCAGTTGTTCATCCATGTCCAGTGCGATGCACAGGTCAATGTCTTTAGGAAGCATGGAGAGTGCCATGTTGCGGGCTGTGTCAAACCGCCACGGACTGATAACACGAGTAACGACGTGGATGCCGAGTTGGTGGGCGAGGGTTGTCGTTTGGTCTGTTGAGCCTGTGTCTAGGATGAGGCGATAGTCAGCATCGGTGCAGGAATTTGCCCATTGCTGGACATGTTGTTCCTCGTTGAGAGCGATTGTGTAAATTGCCACCTTCATGTGGTTCCCTTCTGTTGGGGGTTATTCCCCTAGTGGTGGTGCTGGTTCTGGCAGTGCAGCGATTTCTTCGGGTGTTAATTCTCGTGTGATTGTTTCACCCGTAAGTGCATCGTGAAAAGTTCCCAGTATTGGTTCTTGTTCGTTGCTCATAATTTATGCCTTTCGGTATCCATAAACTTGCAATTTGCCAGTCATTGTTGCACCAGATGTTAAACGGAAACCATCAAAAGTTGTGCCGCTTGAATGATATCCACCGCTTCTAGTTTCTGTATCTGCGTTAGAAGGGTTTACCCCCACAGTTGTCCACATTGAACGGGCTGTTGGAAAATAATTTATGTCCTGGGTAAAAAAAGCATCTGCTGCCATGCTGTTAGCAAAAACATTGTAAAAGGTAGTTGCTGCTTGTACTGACGCATTAAGCGTACCCACAATTGCAGCAATTTGAAAACCTGCTGAGTAATAAGACCCACCTACTATTGGCGAACCACTAGCCAATAAGTTGTATCTCAAATATGAGGTACCAACGCTAAAACGGCAAACAATTCGGTATGTGTCGTAGGTGCTAGTAAAACAATTTGAAACATCTACAGTGCTACCCGTAAATGTTGTGCTTGTTACATACACAAGTCCTGAGTTTCCGACTGCGGTACCACCAGACACCTGCTGCCAAGCCGACCCACCCCAAATGTATGTCAAATCTGTGTCGGTTTCGTAGATGTGTTGACCTTCGTACGGGGCTGTAGGGCGTGTCGTAGAGGTGCATACGCCTGTGCGAATTCCTGTGTTGTTATTTGAGATAGCCATTATGAGTTCCTATATCCATACAAAATTACCGAACCATCAATACTTCCACCACCAGCAGTTGTTAATTGAAAACCAGTTAATTGAGTAGAAACACGATTACCTGCGGTAACTAAAAAAGTATCTGAATCTGTTAAAGACCGTTCAAATACACCAAGCATGGTAAAATTTGTTTGACTGGCAACATTGGGAGAATAAAACTCAATCGCATAATTTGAAAAATATGTTGCAACTACACCGCCAGTTGGCGAATACTGGTCGCCTCTAGTTCCAATGATTGCTGCGGAACCACTGTACGATATGCGTTGTTCAACTGTGTAAATATTTGATGTTTCAACGGTTGTTGTGCCTGTTAAAAAACGAACATAAAGAGCCGCAGCAGTTGTTGAGTTTTTTGCTCGGATGACTGCTCGGTAATTTGTATAATTGCTTGTGAAAATACTGGAAATATTTACTGTATCTGAACCACTAAATGTTGTAGTTGAAATGTATTCTAAACCTGTCGGGTTTTGGGCAGGACTATTCGGGATAACCCAAGCCGTACCATTCCACACAAGCAACTGGTCTGTGTCTTTTTGAAAAATTACTTGACCCTCATACGGTGATGCAGGTCGTGCAGCCGTGTTGTCTATAACGCCTGGTTTGATTAGCGACGATGCTCCCAACTGTTGTGTGATGCCCATTACGCACCTGTCCATTCTTCAGCGGTGTTACCTTCAGCTACCCATGCAAGATACGCAATGTAATCCGTGTTAGCAGGGTCGGCGACAAACATGCGACCATCTTCGTGTCTAAATGATTCTTCATCACTGTATGGACTTACATAAAAATAATACATTTATAACTCCGCATCTGCAACAAAATGACCATAGCCAGTAGCACTTACATAAGTTGCGCCAGCATTTAAAAAAAGCAACTGACTTCTTGGTGACGAATAGCCTCCAGAAATCTGTACTGTTGCTGCCGTATCTCCGACACCACTTCTTGAGTATGTCCATGTATTTATTGTTCCCGTTTGCGAATAGACGGTAACCGTTGGGCTTGCCCTCTTTTGAATAAACCAAAGCGGCAATGGGAGAACAAACGAACTGTACTGGTCTGTTGAACTTGAAGCATAAACAACACCCACCGCAGTGTTTGTCCCTTTGGCTACTCCGTTGTATGAAGTTTCATAATACCGTTGGCATAGTGCTAGTTCTACACCGTATGGTCGTTGTTCAAACGGGGTTGGCTGGTAGTTCTGTTCCAACTGCACACCCGTAATCTCAAAGTAATCATCAGCACCAGCGGTACCCGTCGGTGTGTAAAGAAGAACTGGTTGAATTTGGTTTACTCCTGAAGGCACAAGAACCGAATAAGTAAATTTTTGCCAAGAAGTAGTAAGAGTTGCTGTCGTATCCAACAATGTTGCTTGACCCGTAAGTGTGGCAGCAAGAAAGTTTCCATCTGTACCAGTACCAGTAATAATACGAACATTCAAAATTGAACTTGCAGCAGAAAAGTTTGCGCCAGCCCTAGCATTAAAAGAAAATGTAATTTGTTTATTTGCTAAAGGAATTGAAGTAATTGTTTCAATGGGTTGGCTTACATAAAGCGCAGAAGTGTTCGTGTTGGCTGCCGTGCGTTGCAATCTAAAACAATACTGAAAACCGTCAAGACTCGCTGTTTGACGAGAAGCAGAAAATGCAGCAGTACCACCAGGCGTAATACACCATCTGTCTGCCGTGTATGGCTGACCACTAGACCAAGTAAATGATGTGCCTCGTTGCCACACTTTAAAATCGCCGTTAATCAGCACATTGCGGAACCCTAAACCAGCAGGCAATAACGCAGACGAACCAAGCGAAGAAGAAATAGCCATCAGATAGTGCGGTCCCAACCCGTGATAGTCACAGTCACCTTAGAAGCCGTATCAGACAACCCCTGCACAGTCTCAGCCGCCTCCAACACCAAACCAGTATCCAACACAATCGTGTCGTAACCAGCAACAGGCAGATTATACGTGAAGCAGTTAGCCGCAGTAGCCGCAGTACCACGAGCCAACGTAATCAACCGGTCAACACCGTCCGTGTTGCAAATCACAATCTGCTTAATCGTGTACTGATGCGACGTTGGCACCGTAAACAAAGTCGTAGTTGAAGTACCCACCTGTGTAGGGACAGTCAACATTTTTGGAAATACATCACCACTAGCCATTAGAACTCCATGTTCATCATCGTATAAGTCATAAG
>Ga0214919_10005480_pt1 | contig 17999 bp, 16 predicted proteins | sample LL1503_MetaG_FD_177994 | JGI IMG/M metagenome (GOLD analysis project Ga0214919, IMG submission 177994) | Freshwater microbial communities from Lake Lanier, Atlanta, Georgia, United States - LL-1503 | ecosystem: Environmental > Aquatic > Freshwater > Lake | place: USA: Georgia | collected...
GTGCCCTGCCGAACTCTTCTTGCCTGAAGGCTCTTTCGACACAGTCGCCTATTGGAAAGCTATACTCAATTCTTCTCAACCCAGTGTTGCACTTCCACCTTGAAACCGCGAATTGAATAAAAATTGTAAATTACAATTTTTCCAGCACTTTCGTATATTTTACTCTCGGCGCAACCACTTAGCAGGCTAAAAGTTAGGCGCTAGGCTTGGGACTCGAACTTGATTTTGAAAAATACATTGCACTTGAGTTTATTCCCACCGATCCCCACAACACAGGTGGTACAACTACGATTGTGTTTATAGTCAAATCAGTTAGACTAAAAACTCTAACTGAGATTGGATCAACATTTAACTCAGGTCAAACCGGCTAAAAACTTGCGTCGAGCAGGGTTTTCACGCGGTATTTACGTAAAAATAATCCATTTGTATGGTCTCTCTCATATTATCTTTAATTGTACTTTCATATTGAAAAGTCTAATCGAAGGATTACCCTTATAGGAGGGCTGAAAAGTATGCAGTCCCTCTGATCGATTCGATTTGACAGTTGATACTTTAATAATATACTGCCTGCAGTCTAAATACTAATCGGGACAATCAATGCCGGTAACTATCAAAAAACTCGCAAATGCAATCGGTGCTGAAGCTATTGGTTTGGATTTATCCAAACCAATAGCTAACGAAACATTTGCCAGAGTAGCTCAAGCGTTTTATCAACATACTGTCCTTGTTGTACGCGACCATGAGTTCAGTGACGATGACCACATACGCTTTAGTGCAAGGTTTGGGGAACTCAAACGACTTACCGCTCAACACTTTCTTCACAAAGACCATCCGGAAATTTTCGTCATATCTAATATTAAAAAAGACGGTAAGTATATCGGCATCCACGATGCTGGAGTTTTTTGGCATAGCGACGGGCCTTTCCTTGACAAACCGCATGGCCCCGCAGCGCTTCATGCAATTCAAGTACCCACGAAAGACGGCAAAGCCTTAGGTGACACCAGTTTTTCAAGCACCATCGCTGCCTATGATGCCCTGCCAGCCCTAATGAAAAAAAAACTCGAAGGCTTGCGCGCTGTACACAGTTTGAGTAGGCGTCACACACTTGCTGTTGACAAGGGAATCGACTCAACCGTTCTAACCCAGGGCACGGTTGACACAATGGCTACACATGATTTAATAAGAGTGCACCCCCATAGCGGGCGAAAGTGCCTCTATATCACTGAGGGCTATACCACTGAAATTATCGGAATGCCGGAAAACGAATCTAAAGAACTCATCAGTTTTTTGACTCAACACTGCATCAAGCCCGAATTCCAATATGTCCATTCATGGCGAACGCATGATCTAGTGATGTGGGACAACATCTCTGCGCAACACAAAGCATCTTTTGACTACGATCCATTGCCACGTTTGATGCACCGCACCACATTAGTTAATCCTTGATGCAAACTCTATTATTCATACACCATATTAATAAAACTTAAGTGAATTATAAAAACATGAAAACACAAATAAGTACTGAAATCAGAATACTGCACAAATTAATTCGCACTTTGAACAAAATAATCTCAAAGTCAGTCATGTCTATCTTGATCGGTTGCTTAGCCATAAACATGGCTCACGCACAAACGCAATCTTCGTATCCTGCAAAAACCGTTCGACTCGTAGTTGGATTTCCAGCCGGCGGTCCCGTCGACACACTGGCTAGGGCCATTGCAGAAAAATTATCCAAGTCGATGGGTGGCCAGTTTGTAGTGGAAAATATAGCTGGAGCGACAGGCATTATTGGCAATGATCGGGTCGCAAAATCCGCGCCGGATGGTTACACGCTTTTGATGGGCGCGAGCACTATTCCAATTCAGGCGAGTCTCAACAAAAACCTCCCTTATGACACCATCCGAGACTTTACACCTATTGCCTACATCGGTGACTCTCCGCTGCTTGTCGTTGTTCCACCCTCACTCCCAGTTAACAATCTGCGTGATCTGATTTCTTACCTCAAACCAATAATGGGAAGTTGAGTTATGCCTCACCTGGAACGGGTAGTGCAAATCATTTGGCTGGTGAACTGATGAAAACCATGACTGGCCTTTCTGTGACCCATATCCCCTACAAAGGCGGCGCTCCTGCTGAAATTGATGTTATGGGAGGTCATGTAACTTATTTATTTGGTTCGTTCACTACGGCGCTTCCACTTGCAAGAAGCGGTCGACTCAAAGCAATTGCGGTTAGCACGGATACTCGTTCGCCTGCAGCACCTGATATACCAACAATTGCAGAATCGGGGCTTACTGGCTTCTCTGTGGGAACTTGGTACGGCTTAATGGCCCCTGGCAATATGCCGACAGATCTTGTCGAAAGGCTTAACCAAGAAGTGAATAACGCACTTTTACAACCCGATTTGCAAGCTCGTTTGGCATCATTCGGAATGCAACCTAGACCTCAAACGGCATCCCAGTTTTCCAATTTCCTTAAAAAGGAAGTTGATAAATGGGCCGCCGTTATCAAAGGCGCCGGTGTTCAGGCGGAGTAGTGATATGCGTGTTAAATCCACGCACAATCCAATCCTTGAAATTATTTATCAGATTCCAGACTATGTGCTCCAAGTGGATACTCATCAACACAAGGATGGTCTTTGGAGTGACGCTTGCGATGCTTTTGCATACGAAACATCCACCAAGGGTTTTACTTTTTCATTGTTTGATTCTCAATTACCTTTGAAGGTTTATACCGATACAGCCTTGGCATTAGTACCCAATGCACAACATATTCTTGATTTAGGTTGCACCATTGGTGGTTGAACGCGTGCTTTAGCCCGGGCATTCAAAAGTGCAAAAGTAACGGGCATTGATGTTTGTCAACCGTCATTGAAATTAGCACACTTGCGGTCATTAGAAGAAAACATTTCAGTTTATTGGCGTCAATCAAGTGCTGAAGTATTGATTGATGCAAATGAGAGTATCGATTTGGTGGCGTCACATTGGCTCTACCATGAAATGCCGCCAGCAGCCATTCGTCAATCGTTAAAAGAAGCGCGTCGAGTGTTGCGAAAGGGCGGTGGCTTTATGGCCTATGACATGTACCTGATTCCAGGCGGTGAAATTGGTCAATGGTTACACCATGGTTATGCATCGCGTAATAACGAACCGTTCGCAGCGGCCTATGCTGGAATGGATATGAACAAAGAACTCGAAGGGGTTGGTTTTTCAGATGTCAATATTCAGATTGTTCATCCAGTGCCAAGCGAGCAAGTGCAGTCGTGCGCACTTTCACCAATGATAACCCACTATATGACGATGATCACGGCGCGAGCCATATCCACTTAATACACCTTTCAGTGTGTGTTTGCGCTAGTTAGATCTGTTCTTAAATAATCTAAAAATCGAAAACACGCCCCATTGATATGCGTTTGCAATATTTGGAGCGCCAATTGGGTGTTACGCGCTTCCATGGCTGATAGCAAAAGGTCGTGATCTTGGCTCGGAACCAAGCCTCGACCATCATGAAAACCTTCAACTCTGCGCTTGAGGATGAGGCGATCAAATATGCCAGCTAAGACTTGGTACATGTATTGATTGCCTGAATAAGCAGTTATCTGTAAATGAAAATCTCTGTCAACAAGCAAACGTTCTCGACTGAGAGGTTCTGAGCACAGTTGGCGATAGCGATTGTTCAGTTCATGTAAGATGGATAATTGTTCAACACTGATTTGTTCAATCACGATGGGCAATGCAAATAACTCTAAGGCTTCTCGCATTTGATAAAGTGCTTTGACTTCATCTGTGTCCATCTCAACAACAAAATAACCTCTATTGATGACTCGCTTGACATAACCTTCTTGGCACAAACGCTCAAGTGACTCCCTGACGGGTGTTCGCGAAACACCTAAGTTTTCAGCTAGCATTTGATTGGTTAATTTGGTACCTGGCCGCAAGCGATTTGACAAAATATCACGTTTAATGCTCTCATAGGTAGATATGCTATTCATGTTTGCAATCGGAATCTTACTTCTGGGCATGGTATTTTTTTAGTCAATTCTGGCGCCAGAGGCCTTCACGACAGCCTCCCATCGCAAGGTGTCTTTTTGTATCAATGCTTTCATCTGTTCGATACTGCCGCCCAGTATCGTCATCCCAGCACCTTGAAGTACATCTTGTGTTTCTTTGTCTTTTAAAATTTTATTTACTTCATTATTGATTTTTTCAACAATGGACACAGGAGTGCCGCTGGGTGCAAATAATGCAAACCAAACACTGGACTCAAAACCGGGTAGTCCCGCTTCCGATACGGTAGGTAACTCCAATCCTTCAATACGTTTATCACTGGTTACTGCCAGCAAGCGAACGCGTCCGCTCTTTTCGTGAGGTGCTAGTGAGGTTGAAGGGTTAAACATAACTTGAATTTGTTTGCCAAGCAATGCTTGCATCGCTTCTCCGCCGCCTTTGTAGGGAATATGAGAAATCTGAATACCAGCCATGCTTTTGAGCATTTCCATGGCCATGTGATTAGTAGCCCCATTACCTGAAGATCCGTAATTGAGTTTTGTGGGATTGGTTTTGGCATATTCAATCAACTCTTTAACCGAACGAATGGGAAGCGATGCATCCACAGCCAACACATTGGAAGCTTTAATCAGTCCGATGATGGGAGACAATTCTTTCATGGGATCGTACGTCATAGTTTTGTACAAACTTGGATTGATTGCTAGGCTACTGGTACCCAATAGCAATGTGTAGCCATCTGGTGCAGATTTAGCAACGATATCATTGCCGATATTGCTCCCCGCTCCAGGTCGGTTGTCAACTACCAAGGATTGTTTGGTAAATTCTTGAAATTTTTTTGAAATGATTCGTGAAACTACGCCAGTTGAACCTCCAGGTGCATAGGGGTCTACCAAGCGAACAGATCTCGAAGGGTAGTCTTGTGAAAAAGCCGATAGGCCACTGGTGAGGGTAAGTCCCAAGATCCAGAGTTTTAAATAATTTAACGGCATAAACAATTCCTTTGTTCGTAGGATTTAAAAAACATAACTTACATCAATCGACGAGAAATGCTTGGGCGAATCAAATCAAGAAGTTGATCAACAGAAGGTGCAGTATCCAATTTCTCAAAAGCTTGCAAGACGCAATCACATTGAATTTTTCCTAATGTGGACTCAGCACAATCAAAGAATTTTCTATGAATGGTTTTTTGATCAAACCAGCGCTCTGGTTTTCCTTTGGCCAAAGGAACAAATGCTTCAAAAAATTGTCCTGATTGTGTTTTGACTTGTATTCGTGTTGGAAATTCGGAATCAAGCTTCAGTGCTTCATCCAATTTCATTTCAATCTTTGGAATGAGTTGCCGAATCGCAGGATTATTAATGGTTGTTGGTGTGAAAGTGGCTAAATCAACACGACCTTCAAGCAGTGCTGCAGCCAAACAAAAATGCAAACTAAATTTGCCTTCTAGCGGTGAATTCGGCATCACATGAATCAATGGTGAAAACGCCATTTCGCAAACACCTGCATGCACCGAAGTAATGGTTTCATTTTTAATTTGTTCATGCAATGAAATAGCCGCTTCAATACCTGGGTGAGTGGCGCCACAAGAAGGATAGGGCTTGAGTGCAAGACCATGCGCGGTCAGTATTTCTAAATCATGGCCCATTTGAGTTAAGGGCTGTAGATCAAAACCAATATTTGCATTGAACACGTGCAGATATCCAAAATCATGATCCATTGCAACAGTACTCGCCAGCATTCCAGCTTGCGCCCAAAGTGCCGCTTGCACACCGCTGCGAGCGGCCATGCCTGCATGCAGGGGCTTGACCATGCTTCCAAAATTAACGCGTAAACCACTTGCAGAAGAGGCTGCGATCCCCAAAGCCATCACCATTTGATCTGAGTTGAGGTTGAGTAAATGGCCTGCTGCCATTGTTGAAGCGATCGCCCCAAGCGTGCCAGTGGCATGCCATCCACGCTTGTAATGTTGTGTGTTAAGTGCGCGACCTAATTTTCCAAATGTTTCAAAACCAATAATGTAGGCACTGAGAAAGGATTCACCACTGGGTTTACAAATAGGCACCAATGACAACAAGGCGGGAACGATAACAGCGCTGGGATGCGCATAAGCTGGATGATTGGTGTCATCGTAATCGAGAGCGTGTGCGATAGTACCATTAAATAGTGCTGCATCTGTTGGAGATGCGTAAAAATCTGTTCCTAACATCAGCGCAGTTAGGTGTTGTGATAATTGCTTAGAATACGAAATTGTTTTTAAAAGAACACGCGCAACTTCTTCATCGCTACCAGCCAATGCGCAACCGAGACAATCAATCACCGCATCACGAGCCCTGGTTTTTGCCAAGCTTGGAAAGATATGTGATTGAGTGGCGAATTGCGCCATGGAATGGGTAATGGATGTCATGTGTGTTCTCTTTAAAACATGAATTCGCCACCATTGATATGCAAAATTTGGCCAGTGGTGAAGGAGGCTAAATCTGAGCAGAGGTAGCTACACGCACCAGCTATCTCTTGTACAGTGCCTAAGCGCCGCACAGGAATTTGTTGTTGACGCGCTTCAAAGTTATGTGCGTCGTTAGGGTATTGTTTGGGGTCGCGTTGTGTATTGACGATACCAGGTGCAATGGTGTTGGCAGTAACGCCATAACTACCAAATTCAATCGCAATTGATTTTGCGAGTGCATGCACGCCGGCCTTGGCGGTTACGTTGTGAGCACGGTTTGCTTTTGGAGAAAAACCATCGCGACCCGAGATATGTATGAGTCGCCCCCATTTATTTTCCATCATAAAAGGCAAGCAAGCACGAGCCAAATAAAATGCAGAATTGAGATTGGTGTTGATGACACGATGCCAGTCGTCCAACGTTATTTCCAAAAATGGTTGATGTACGCGTTGCGAAACATTTGAGATAGCAATGTCAATTGTTCCAAAATGTCGAACCGTTTGATCAACCATACTTTGCACATTCAAGGCATCACTCACATCAGTTGCCACCACCAATGCTTGAGCGCCAAGATTTCTCACTTCAGTTGCAACCGATTGAAGCAATTCGTTGTTTTCGCGTCCGTTGATGACCACATTAGCACCTTGTGCTGCCAATGCAAGAGCAATCGATTTTCCGATGTTACGACCCGATCCTGTGATGATGGCTGTGCGCCCTTGAAGTGAGGTGTTGTATGTCATGATGTACGAACCAACATATCAACTGCGGTCACACCACCCACAGACTGAGGGTTGATAAACAGTGGATTAATCTCCAATTCTTGGATGGATGCGTGTGCAGTCGCAAAAAAATGTCCGAGATGAACTGCGCAATTAACCAGCGCTTCGATGTCTGCGGGTGGGTTACCACGGTATCCTTGCAGAATGGGGTAGAGCTTGGTCTTTAGCAAAGCATTTTTAACGCGTAGTGCGTTGGTGGGCAAAGCGAGATAAACCACGTCCTGATGCAACTCAGTAAAAATGCCTCCCATACCAATGGCTAGGATGGGACCAAAATCTGGATTTCTAATTGCTGCAAGCAAAACTTCAGGCCCAGGTTTTGCCATCTCTTGAACCAGCACGGGTGCTTGGGGTCTTTTTAAACTGTAGCGAATCGTTTGCACTGCGTTTTCTAGCCGATCCTTCTCGATATGAAGCAATACTAATCCATTCTCTGTTTTGTGGTCTGAATATTCTGGCAATGCTTTAACAACTAATGGAAATGTCATTGTTTTTTTTGTCTCTTCAATCTCCGCACTTGAATGAACGATTTTGTATCGAGGAGTTTGGATGCGACATTGGTGCAAAAATTCAATCATGTCGTCCCAATGAAATGATTTGAATTGTGGCGTCGCTAAAGAGCTCGTTGGGCCTCTATTTTTTTTATATTGAATACGACGTGCCAGAAATAGCCATAGCAAATATTGCGATGCTTCGAGAGGGTCACGAGCGCAAATAATGCCAGCTGAGCGTAATTGACGTTGCTCATCAGTTGATAAAACATCACCCAAAAAAGATGCGATCACTGGCATCTTTGTTTCATTGTGGATACTTTGAAGTAATGCAATTCTTTCCAATACATCTTGTGGTCCACGATTGGCCACCTGCACAATGAGTGCTTGGACGTTTGGATCTTGCGCGATGATGCGCAAACAGGTTTCAAATAATCCTGGTTGTGATAAAACTTGGCCAGTTAAGTCTGTTGGGTTTTCGGTTCCACCAAATTCTGGTAGGGCTTTATTGAGTTGATCAACTGTCAGTTTTTCAAAGGTGGCTAATGGCACTTTAAATGAATCCAAATAATCTACAGTCATAGCGCGTGTCCCACCCGGGATGCTAAAGACGCCTACGCCGCCGTGACCAACAGTTGCCTCTTTTATTGGAGGTAAATTACAGGTTTGCAATACCATCAAGCAGTCAATCATTTGACCTAGGCTGTCAACTTGGATTGCGCCCGCTGCAACAAGTAATTGTTGATAAACCAAGTAATCAGAAGCCATTTTTCCTGTGTGCGACGCCGCAGCTTGCATGCCTTGAGCTGAATTGCCAGATTTGAGAAACACAATATGTATGCCTTGATCAATAGCTTTTTCAATCAATTGTAATAAGCGATGGCCATCACGAAGACCTTCAATGAACAAGGCAACTAAACGAATGGATTGACGCTCAATGATCCATTCAAAATAATCTGCAATACTCAAAACGGTTTCATTGCCAACACTTACTAAAAAATTGCAACCAACACCGGTATTTTGTAAATGTCTCCCCAATGAGCCTGCAATAGCACCGCTTTGACTCAAGATAGCAATGGGCGCCAAATGTGTGACGTTGCGTTTCGCAGCAGATCCAAATGTCAAAAACAAATCGTTTTCAACCGACCATACGCCCTCGCAATTAGGTCCGACTACTGCTACACCTGTTTCATGACTCACGCGTGCCAATTGTTTAGCCATATCATGTCCAGAATCTGATTCTTCGAAGCCAGAGCTCAGAACTACAGCGCAGCCAATACCTTTTCGAGCACATGCCTCAATGGCCTCTACAACACGCTTCGCCGGTAAAGTAATAAGTGCCACATCAGTTTCTTCTGGCAATAGGTCGATGGATGCATAACAGGGCACACCAGCGATATCGGTGTATTTGGGGTTAACAGCAAACTGCAGACCTTTAAAACCTGTTTGCTTCAAAATGGCAACAGGTGCACCTGTCATTTTTTTCGGATCTGCAGAAACACCCACTAGGGCAACGGAACGCGCAAGGAAAAGTCGATCCAATGCGGCAGACCATCGACTTGATGAACCCTTTGGATTCATTGAATCACCTGATTATCTCTGAGTGTTTGAATTTCAGCGCTGCTGCGATTTAACAAATCTTGTAGTATTTCTTCGGTGTGCTCGTTGAGCATCGGCGGTGGACGCCGGATATCACCTTTGCAGTTACTGAAATGAAAGGGGATACCCAATTGACTTAATGGACCCAGCGCACTGTGATTCACAGTTTGCGTCATTTGTGGCGATGTATTTTTTAATTCTTCAAATGCTTGTGTCAATGAATTGACGGGTGCACATGGAATATCGACAGTCTCTAATACTTCGATCCAGTGCTGAGTTGTTTGTTCCTTAAAAACCGTTTCAATTTGTTCAACCAACAGCAAACGATTCTTTACTCGACTTTGATTGGTTGCAAATTGTGGATTTTCTTGAAGATCAGGTCGACCAATGGCATAACAAAAATCTTTGTAAGTTTTATTAGTTCCGGTTGCAACAACAACAAAGCCGTCTTTTGAAGCAAACGCTTGGTAGGGAACGAGTTGTGGATGTCCAGAGCCCAAGGGTTGAACGTCGGCTTTGCCATCAATGACTGCCACTGAATAATTGATCAGCATGCTCATGGTTGCGTCTAGCAACGACACGCTTACCTCTTGACCTTGTCCTGTTCTTTCTCTGTCAAATAAAGCAGCCAGTAGTGCGGTCGTGAGATAGATGCCACCGCCAAAATCTGAAATAGACGCGCCTGGACGAATTGGTCTTTGAGAGTCGTGTTCACCTGTGATGCGCATCACTCCCGATCTTGCTTGAACTGCAATATCCATTCCGGCCTTCTCTGACAAACTGCCATCTAGACCAAATGCAGAAATATTTCCATAAATGAGTTTTGGATTTATTTTTTTGAGATTTTGATAATCCAAGCCCAAACGTTGCGTAACCCCAGGCCGAAAATTTTGAACAACCACATCAGCCCAAAGCGCTAATTCTTCACAAATTTTTCGACCCTCAGTCGACTTTAGTTCAATTGTCATAGCGCGTTTGTTGCGATTAATGGCCAAAAAATAATCACCTCCAACACGGGGTATATCTGTGTGAAATTTTTCACTTACATTCATGTAGCGTGTTGCATCACCGCGTTTTGGCTTTTCTATTTTGATGATGTCGCAACCCAGATCACCCAAAAGCATCGTGCAATACGGGCCGGCAACACCGTGAGTTAAATCTAAAACTTTGATTCCTTCTAATGGGCGTCTCATCACAGTCCTCTCAAATTCATGGTTAGGTCTTTACTCGGTAGGCGAATAACCGCAATACCATTGCAATTTTGTTCACCGCGTTGGTTTTCCCCCCACCACTGAATATCAATCAGGGCTTGACCCTCTTCTTTTCTTTTATCGGTTACTTCGCCGTGCATGCGCGTGAGATCACCAACCAAATTGGGCTTGGTTACGCGACCATTGAGTTGCCGCACAAATCCCATGTCACCCATCCAATTGGTGAGCAAGTGTCCCGCCCAATTGAGACGTTGCCAACCTTGATCGTAGGCGCCAGGCATACCAATTTCATGGGCTATTTCTGCATCAAAATGTCCTGCCGCAGGATGCATAGGTATATTGCGCGACGGTGAGTAATACACATTCTTTGGATGACGATCACGCTCTAAAAATGCTAACTTCATCACGTTATAGACCGTTCTTCTGCCCGCATAAAAGCCAACGATATCAACCAATGTGAGGGGACCTTTTTGCAGTGTTGGTAAAGCATCCCCAATGGAGACATTTTCCCAATAGCGAGGTTCACTTCCTTGTCTAAATTCTGTGCGGTATCCGTGTGCGATCGATTCAATTTCCTCTTGTGAATATTTATACGGTTTTGGTATTTCTTTTTGATTCTCAATTGCAAATTTGAAACCCTGACCACTACGCTTGCGTGGAATTCGATAAATGTCACCTTCATAGCGAGTGACTAATTGTCCATTTTGATTATGATAGAGCACTTCACCGACTTGATTGACATAGCGAGGAACCTGACGGCCCTCCTTGATTTGTACATCAATCAATCTGGCTTTGGCGATGATGGTGTCACCAGCATAGATGGGATGGAAATGTTCGAAGCGTGAACCCGCAAAAATCCATTGAATACCTGGCAAGCCTGGTGCAACAATGCCACTATCGATGGTGTACAAAAAAGTGGGGGGCGTGATAACTCGTCCCCATATAGTTCTTTTTGCGTACTCCACATCGCTAAACATGGGGTTATCGTCGCCAACACTGTAGTTGGACCATCTTCTAATGTCGTGAACACTCAAGGGCTCGTAAATGGCAGGTGTGTGGACATCTCTACGCAGCCAAACACCAATTTTTGCTCTGGCATCTTCAATTTGTGCATCGCTAAGTCCTGGCGAATCTTCGCCCACTTTGAGGAGAGCGGCAGGTTTATTGTTTGGGTTTTTGTTGGCGGTCATAGGGTATGGTGAAAGCTATGATTGACATCATATATGCAAAATTGCATGCAATTTTGAAAGACCCAGAGAATAGAGCTGAAGCAGAGATAAGTAGCTCTTATGTGTTCAATAAAAGGCTGGCGTAGTCTTGTACAGCTTTTTTGAAGGTGAATTGGGGTTTAAAACCTAACTCACTCGCGGCCTTGGATGTGTCCATTTGAAAATAGTAGCCCATGCCAATTTTTCTGTAGTCCAGTCCGGGTCCAACACGACCTTGCCAGTTAGGATAAAGGCCTTGGAGTACTTCAATAATTTGACCTAGAGAGATGAGCTCGCCACTGGCGATATTAAATGCTCTGAAACTTCCTTTTTTAAGCGGTACGTTTAATGCACTTACAACAGCATTGGCTGATTCACCTGAATAGCAATAGTCGTCTTTTTGTTCGGTACCGCATTCCAATTGGAAAGGTTCATTGCGAATGGCCGATTCAATTAAACCCATCAAAGGTATGGCTTTGCTACGACCCAAAATACCAGGACCAAATGATGAGCCAAACCGCATGGCTATGATATCGAGATCGTAAAGTTTCGCGTAGTGCATAGCTAATTCTTCAGTTGCTCTTTTGAGCTTGGCATAAAGAATCAATGGGTTAAGAGGGTGATCTTCGGGTACAGGTTTGTAGTGAGGGTGTTGGTATTCTTGTTGCACATGACCATAAATCATTTTGGTGCTTGGAAAAATCACTCGATTGACACCCATCAATCGGGCACATTCAAAAATAGAGGTAGTACCGATCAGATTGGTTTGCAGTGCAATTGATGGAAACTGTTCTACATACGAGCCTAATCGGCCAGCAAAATGCAGCATCGTCGTTGGTTTATATTTTTGGGTGACAGCCATTAGATGGAGTGGATTTTCAATACTGCCGTACTCAAAATCACACAGATGTTCAACGGATCGAATCAGCGATCGATCGTGCCCTGTATCAAAAATAACAGGTCGACGTCCAGAGGCAACAACGGCGCGACATACAGCTGAGCCAACCATACCCAAACCTCCAGTAAGTAATAAGGGCTCTTTGGTAGACATAGTTGGCAGTATTTAAATTAAAGTTTCAGGCTCAGTAATTTATCCAACTGTTGTTTTAAAAAGCGCGAGTAATCGTCTGGATTTTCGCTTCCCATCAATTCAAACCCCATCGTTGAAAATTGCTCTTTAAGTGCTGGATCAAGAACAGCTTTGCCAATTGCTGTATGCAAAGCCTTCACCACTTCTGGAGAGGTTTTGGCGGGTACAGCGATGCCATAAAACAATGGCAAGTTGTAGTCTGTTAGGTTGAGAGCCTCATTCATGGTTGGAACATTTGGCATCACAGATGTGCGCTTAGCAGTGGTGACGGCAAGCGCACGCAGCGTTCCAGCTTTAATATGTGGCATTGCTGCTGTGATGGAGTCAAACATAAAGGTAAGACGCCCACCTAAAAGATCAACCATGGCTGGTGCAGTTCCTTTGTAAGGTACATCGATGTAGCTAGTGGCCGTGCTCTTAGAAAACAATTGTGCTGCTACGTGAGGTGATGAGCCAAATCCAGCAGAGCCAAATGAAAGCTTGTTTACACCTGCTTTTTTCGCACGATCAACTAACTCGGCCGCAGTTTGAATACCACTGCTGGTAGGCACAAGTAATAAATTAGCGCCTTGAGCAACAGACGATATCGCAATGAAATCTTTGAAAGGATCGTAGCCAGGAGCATCGCCAAAAACTGTTGCACCTATGAAAGTATTTGACATGGCGAGCATTGTGTAGCCATCAGGCGCTGCATTGGCAACAAAGCGTGTACCAATGAGTAAGTTCACACCAGGGCGATTTTCGGTAACAACAGGAAACGCCATTTCTTCAGAAAGTCGCTTTGCAAAGTGTCGCATAGCGACATCAAGCCCACCACCAGCAGCGGCAGGTATTACAAGGGTGACAGGTTTGATTGGGTATGAGACCTTAGTTTGAGCTTTTAATGTTACCAAGGATTGCAGTGCGATTAGCCCAATTGCAATTAAAAAGTTGGCTGGACCGATTGATTTTTTTGTAATTTTCATGTGTCTTTCCTTAAAACTGCACAAAATACGCTTTTTTTCTATCTTAGGTTTTCTAACTAGGTGATGATTAATCTGTTAACGAATCCATTATAAATGTTTTATATTTAAGTACAAGCCCTCACTAGACAAAATTACAAAATCGTTTAAAGATGCACAGCTGGCCATCACCCTATTTTGAAGTTATTTAAAATGAAATTCCAAGTTAACCGACTTGCTTATGGACTCGGAGCTGAAGTCTTAGGTATTGATTTAACCCAGCCCGTCAGCGACTTAGAAATTGAGCAGATAAGACAAATTTGGTTGGAACATTTGGTATTGGTTTTTCCTAACCAAAAAATATCTATTGAACAACATATTGCATTTAGCAGACGATTTGGCAATTTGGAGGTGCATCCCGAAAAGCATTATCGTCACCCGGTTTATCCTGAAATTTTTGAAGTCACCAATCGCATGGTCGATGGGAAAAAATCATTAACGGGGGAGGTAGGTCTTAAGTGGCATTCGGATGGCGCATTTACATTGAAGCCGCCTACAGGCTCTTTGCTCTATTGCGTTGCGTTGCCCAGTGTCGGTGGAGATACTTGGTTTTCAAACATGTACAAAGCTTACGATGACTTGTCTGACACCATGAAGCGTCTGATCGAACCACTTCGTGTGGTTAACGATTTGGCGACTTACACAGCAGTTAAACAACTCACAGAACATTTGCAAGACAATCCAGCAGTTATTCAACCCATGGTTCGAACTCATTCAGAAACCAAACGAAAAGCTTTGTATCTTAATGAGTCAGTGACAAGACAAATAGATGGGATGACCCAAGCTGAGAGTGATGGCTTGTTGCAATACTTGTTCAAACATTCCGTTAGGCATAATTTCACATTCAGACATCGTTGGAAAAAACACGATATTGTGATGTGGGACAACCGCTGCGCCATGCATTTGGCTGCTGGGGACTATGATAAAAATGAAATTCGACAAATGTATCGAACAACCATTGAAGGTGAAAGCTTAGGTGTCTTAGAGACCCAAGCTAATTGATTTATAAAACGGAGATAAATATGGGAATCAATATACGGCAACTATCCTACTCAATTGGTGCGGAAGTGACTGGTTTGGATTTGAAGCAAAAACAAAGCGATGACACTATTGCGCAGATTCGACAAGCGTGGATTGATTACTTGGTTTTGTGTTTTCCTAACCAAGATTTAGGACCCCAAGAGCAAATCAATTTTTGTTCGCGATTTGGCGTACTTGACGACCATCGCTCACGTCCTCATTGGAACAGGCCCGATTTTCCCGAGGTCAATATCGTTGCCAACAAGCCCGTGGTGTATGGCGGTAAAACCTTGCAAGTGTTGATAGCTGATAAGTGGCATACCGATATGTCCTTTTCAGTGCGTTCAGCCACTGCGAGTTTTTTATGTGGAAAAACCTTGCCGCCTATTGGAGGCGATACCATGTTTGCAAACATGTACGCCGCTTACGATGCACTGTCGGATCGCATGAAGGTATTTTTAGAAAATTTAGAAGGTGTTCATGACGTCAGTCTTGCGCCTGACTTTCATCGATACACACCTGAGTTGCAAGCCGAGCGCAAGCGCAACCATCCGCTTGTTGTTCACCGAGTCATCCGTTTACATCCAGAGTCTGGTAAAAAAGGTATTTTTGCTGGTGGTTTTTTAAGGAATTTTCTGGGATTTTCAGAAAAAGAAAGTCGACCTATTATTGATTTTTTAAATGCACATGCAACGTCTTATGAGTATGTGTATCGACACAAATGGAGCGCCAATGATTTGGTGATGTGGGACAATCGATGCACCATGCATTATGCAGTGCAGGATTATGATCGAACGCAATTACGTAGCTTGCAACGATGCACTCTATTTGCACCTGTTTCTGGTCGGTTTTACGATCCAGAAAAAGACGCTTAAAAAAAGAGTTTCATTACTTATCTTAAAACAATCACTTTACTTGTAATCCATCGATCAATTTCATCGATTGATTGATTGAGTAAATGCACCATAACGTCCTCAACTGCTGCTTTGTTTTCAAGGGTGGTTAAGGCGTTTCTTTTTTGTTGATTAAAGATCCAAGGTGCGCTTACATACCAACGCTCACCGGTAGGACTTTGTCGAGATTGAAAAACATGACGACCGTGCAAATGTGCGTCGTTCCATAATTCTTCACTACCAACGGTTGGAAATGAGGCGATTTGAAACGTTTGAAGCTTCTTCCATAAATCATCAATGGTTTGATTGGATGTCCAGTTTGCAACTTGCTGATTGATTCGATCTTGATGGCGCTGCCTTCCCATTGCGTGTTTCAAATCGCTGTCTGCGCACAAGCTCATATCTTCCATGCATTGACAAAGCCTTTGCCATTGAGCATCACTACCAATAGCGATGCTCATCCATTGATTTAATCCTAGACATGGATAAGCGCCATGCGGTGCCATGGTTGGATGACCGTTGCCAAGTCGAATTTCACTGCATTGATTGTTATGAATTTGTGTTATGTTGTGTGTCAATGACCACAAAACTGCCTCGCGCGCTGATAAATCAATGTGACAGCCTGTGCCGGTTTGTTGCCGCCTGTGCAATCCGCCAATCAAACCCATGACACCCACTGAGCCCGCAAAAAAATCCACTGGATGAGATACTTCTGCCGGTGGGCCATCTGCATAACCAGTTAAATGTGCTAAGCCCGCTAATGCTGAAAAAACTGGCGCGTAGCCAACATAGGGTTGACTCATATGACTCTCACCATAAGTGGAGGCGCTCAGCATCACCAGTTGGGGGTTAATCGCACTCAAAGTTTCAAAATCTATACCTAAGCGTTGGGTCACGCCGGGTCTGAAATTATTTAGTACGATGTCACATTGATCCACCAATTGATGAATTATTTTCAAACCTTGTGGTGTTTTTAAATCAATCCCTAGCCATTTTTTCCCCGTGTTGAGTGTGTCAAAACCATAGTTTTGATGGTTCACATTGACGTCACTTGTATTAGTGGGGGGCGGTTTAGCAATATGAATCACCTCAGCCCCAAGTGTTGCCAGCTCGTAACCAGCGTAGGGCCCCATTGCCACCCATCCAAAGTCCAGCACGCGCAAACCTTTTAGCGGTAAGAGGTTATGGACTTGATTAAGTTTTTCTGAGGATATTAGATTACTCTTTTTTGATAGGGCACTTGTAATATGCATATCCCATCTTGGCATCGATATGTTGTTAGTCGAACGGTTTTGCCAAACATTGCGTGCATTTAAATCAATATCGTTTAACAATTGCGAAGGTGCAAAAACTGCTGCGATTGGAATACCGAGTTCTCTCCCCTGATGATGTAAGTGATGGGTTGAATATTGAATAGTTTGTGTTGCTAGTAACCTTGAAATGACTGCGGCGTTTGCGATGCGTGACTGTCTAGTAGAAAAGTTAGGATCCGTTGCCCATTGTGGGTGTTTAAGCAGTTGGGTGAGACCAAGCCATTGATGGTCTTCTCTGACTGCAATCTGAATGAATCCATCTTGAGTGGGCAAGATACCACCAACGATGGTTGCCAATGGTTCAAGTCGTGAAGGGGAGCGACCTTCGTTAGGAAAACGAACGGTTTCAGTCCAATTTAAGCTAATGAGTAGCTCTTGCTTGGAGCAATCTATAACCGTGCCTTTATTGTGTTGCCGGCGAAGTAGGGTGGCCATTGCTGCAGTGGCTGCGAGTGTGCCTACTTGAGCTTCACCCCACTGACCTCCCGTTTGCAGGGGTTCGCGCAAACGATCCTGCGGACGCAATAAATCGCAAGGTATTTGCTGTGCATTACCTGCGCTGTGATAGACATTCAAAGGATATGCCGATAAATTCGCATGTGGCCCTGTTAATCCAAATGGGGTGATACAAACAGTGATTAAATGCGGGATTCTTTGAAGTAATCGTTGATGCAGAGGCCCATGTTCGGTCCACCCCATTGGCGCGCGTTCTTCAACCAATAAATCGCAATCAGCACAAAGTTGAACAAGTAACTCAAAATCCTCTTTAAGAGACGGATTTAAATTAATTTTTTCTTTATGAGTGTCAAGTAGCGATGGTGATGGTCGTTGAATGCCCTCACACTCATGTTGAATCTGGACAACTTGTGCCCCCCAGTTTAAAAATGTATAAGCGCATTGTTGTCCAGCCAAACCGTAAGACCATTCAACGATTTTTATACTTT
>Ga0214919_10005481_pt1 | contig 17997 bp, 17 predicted proteins | sample LL1503_MetaG_FD_177994 | JGI IMG/M metagenome (GOLD analysis project Ga0214919, IMG submission 177994) | Freshwater microbial communities from Lake Lanier, Atlanta, Georgia, United States - LL-1503 | ecosystem: Environmental > Aquatic > Freshwater > Lake | place: USA: Georgia | collected...
ACCAAGTATTACCAAGTATTACCAAGTATTACCAAGTATTACCAAGTATTACCAAGTATTACCAAGTATTACCAAGTATTACCAAGTATTACCAAGTATTACCAAGTATTACCAAGTATTACCATATATCATAAGACAAAGAACCTAAATATACATTATTCACATCATAACCTCGCATATGAACGTTCTTATTATCTAGACCTTGCGACCCATATACATCTTCATTATATATTCCTTTTTCTACGCCTTGCATTTCTTTATTATATTCTTCGGGATTTACTATATTGGATTGTGCTGCTAGAAGGTTCTCTTCAGTTATATATGGGACTAAAGAGTTATCTTGGCTTTTCTCTTCTAGTCTTTTCTTTCTTTCAATCCCAACGTGTTCCATATTCATAACACATTTATCATTTGTGCATTTGCCATTTGCGTCTTTGGAATGGTGATTGTCGCCGCTGCTACCGCTGCTACCGCTGGGTGCCTTATCATTATTGCTCTTAAGTTCGCTTGTATATATTCTGAAATATAGTGCTAATAAACATAAAGATAATATAAACCCAAATATATTATCAATAATTAGAAGGATTAGCACACAAGACAATGCTAAGTAAAATTGTATCATCAAATCTTTAAAAAGGTTTCTAAAAGGTATTTCTTTAACAATTAATATACTAACAAATAATATTACTGCTAAAAATCTTACTGCATTAATAATTATCATAATTTTCAATACTTATCTACTATAATCCATATAAAAAAATGACACATATATATATATGTATCAAGATTAAGATTGCAAATTAATGTATTCAATTCTATCTAAAAACGGCTATGGGATTTTAAAATCTGCATTGGACGAGTATAAACTCGAAAGCATAAGGAAGGATTTAACTATGGTTCCCAAAGTTAATTTTGATTTAGGCGCATCAAGTAATAAGAAATCATCTGCAGAAGATTTAACGTTTCATCTATATAGCGAAAATGAAAAGAGGATATATATCCCAAGATATTACGGGCTACAAAAGTATGGCGCGCCTACGCTCTGTAAATTAACAGGCGGCAAAGATATCACTATCAATTTCATAGGAAGTCTTAGAGAAACGCAACAAGAACCTATTGAAAACTTTTTAAAAGCCGCAAGAGACCCTCTCAAGATGGGTGGTATTATATCAGTCCCTTGTGGCTTTGGCAAAACAATTATGAGCCTATATATTGCGTGCCAGTTGAAAAAGAAGACAATGTTTATAAGCCACAAGGATTTTTTAAACCAACAATTTATTGATACTATTAAAATGTTTGCTCCAGATGCTAAGGTAGGAATAATAAAGCAAAAGAAGGTCGATGTGATAGGCAAAGATTTCATTATTGCGTCCTTGCAATCTCTGGCTATGCGCGACTATGACGCAGGTATTTTTGATGATATCGGGTTTGTAATAATAGACGAGGTGCATCATACAGGTGCGCAAGTCTTTTGCAAAGCATTTAGGAAATTAAACAATCCAGTAATTCTTGGGTTATCGGCTACATTAAATAGAAAGGATGGTATGCGTCGCGTTTTTGAATACTATATTGGGAAATCTGTATATACTTTGAAAAACAAAGAGTTTTGCGATGTTAATGTGCAGGTGCATAAATATTTTGAAACACATATAGATTATTCGAATGTAAAACTAATGTGGAATGGCAAAGAGAATGGCGCGGGAATGATTAATAACATTTGCTCTTTCAAACCGCGCACTGAATATATCATTCTTCTATTAAAAGATGTCTTGAGTAAGGAACCTGATAGGCGCATTCTTATTTTGAGCGAACGCAGAAATCAATTAAAGGATATTGAGAAATATATTGTTGATAATAATATTGCAGATAGTAGTTATGGGTTTTATGTTGGTGGTATGAAGCAGAATGACCTTGCAATATCTGCGGAAAAGCAAATAATCCTAGCAACCTATCAATTGGCTTCTGAAGGTTTTAATGTTCCCTCCTTAAATACAATAATATTTGCAAGTCCAATTTCAGATATACAGCAATCTATTGGGCGTATTCTAAGAGAAATCCCTGAAAAACGCAAATATACTCCGTTATGCATTGATATACTGGATGACTTCTCGATATTCAAGAGGAAAGGTGCTTCGCGATTAAAATTTTATAAAAGCAATAAATACAAGGTATCCGTTTATATTGATAATGAAAAAATAGAATGCGCAGAAGATGATAATGCAGGAAATGATGCAGATAATAATGATGATAATGATGATAATAATACTAAAAAGAAGTTAATGTTTCTCGAAGAAGATGATTAATAAAGGCGATTGCATATATTGTAATATGTAATATGTAATATGTAATATGTAATATTTATATTGTAATATTATAGTAAAAGAATAAAATATTATTATTATGAAATATGAAGGATATTATATTGCATTTTTTATATTTATAGGATTGTTATTAATCATATTTAATTATAATATACAACAACAACAAATCGTCAATGCTAGAATTGCAAGTGATATTAATGTAGCAAATGCTACGGCTGCTACGGCTGCTTCAGCTGCGTTAGCATCCGCTTCTGCTGTCCAAATAAAACAAAATAAAATGAATATAAATGAAGACCATATCAGGTTATACCGCGAAGATGCCAAATATAAAAAATTAGATAACACAAAGGACACTAAATATACTTATAATATAGATAATATTGATATTCGCAAAGATACTATAGACAATAACAATAGCGAGAATAAACTGGGAAATCCAAATCGTTGTTTGAATAACCCTGAATTAGATGAGATATTTAATACGTCATTGAGAGGGGATGATAAATATAAAAATATAGATAACGAAATATTTAACTATAGTATCAAGCCTAATAAAACTGATTTACCTATTGTTAATGCCCCAATGCATTTACTACTTAATGGAGCACCTCTAAGATTGTCTGAGAGACATTTACTATAATATACAATTTATGTGGGATTACTCAGGGGGTCTCAACTGGCACTTCTCATTATAATTAGCGATAATTGCGGTTTCTATAAAGGTTCCAACATTATGATATTTAGCAAAAGCATTAATACTGCTCATAAAACTTGCAATTTCCTTCTCCGTATCCACCTTATACTCGAATGTGAATGGGTTGATATTGTAATAGCACTTAATGTCGCTGTAATGAGTTGATTTGGAAACACGCATACCTTTCCAAATAATATCAGCACAGATACACCAATGCCTAATTGGGATGGCTTCTTCGCATTCTTCATCTGTATCGCTTTCAGTATCATAGGTCTGTATTAAATACTTTGTTTCCTTCCCGCGCTTATCATAATACACCCTTTTAGTATTATTATCATTTACTAACATCACTGACATATCATAATATTTCTTGAGACTTTTGTTCTTCACCATCTCTTCAAATGGCATAACAATCTCATTAGTATTCTTATTCCTGTGTGTTCCGTCATTTATCATTTCAATATAAATCATATCTTCTTTTTTGATGAACAATACATAGAAAGGCTCCCTGTTATGATGATAATGGTATGCAGAAAACTCTAAATTGTCAGATGCATCAGCCTCATAGGGAATATAGTCGCCTTCGCATTCTTCGTTCTCTTCGACATACTCGCATCTTTCTTCGATTTCAATCTTGGACAAGTCAGTAAATTCCATTGTTATTCTCTTTTTGCGGTTTCTAAGAGAACTTGGGCGGTTGCTTGTGTCGATGTATTACTTGGTATATCGCGAGTTTGCGATACAACAGGTATATGCCCGTGATAGTTATATTAAAAAGACATAATCATTTTTTATTATATATATTGTAAATCATAACATATTTATTCTCAAAATAATAAATATAAAAAAGATATATATATTACATTACTTTACATACTACATAACATCACCTCTACAAGCCATTCACTAAGGTGTTGAATGTCGTTGCTCTATCCTCAAAGTTTTCATATTCAAAACCATACTTTACCTTGTAGTTTCTCTTAAAGGCTGCTATTTTTTCTGCAGAAGAAACATTCATCTTATTCAATTTTTTAAGGTTAAATAACTGATAACTATTACCTTTCTTTGCTTCCCTAATACTTGTTAAGGAGTTTTTGACTATATAGATAACATCTACATACATATAATGGCATATTTCATACTTTTTAGGAATATAATCAGGGTTTTCAGTTCCATAATAATCCTTGTCGATATTGGGCTTTCCAATAGCCATAAGAGATAATTCATAGTATGTCTTCAAATATTTGTGTTTCATAAGTTCTTCAAAAGGCATAATAACGTCCCCAACGCTAGTAATCATAATATATACTTTGTTATCAAACTTGACAAATATCATTTCTTTGTAATCAGAAGTCATACCCGATTTGAAATTCTTGGACATCTCAATAAATCCTGAAAGTTCCATTGTGATTGTAAAGGGACTGCGTAAGTATATATGACTTTGCTTTGATATGTAATTCTAAGATAACTAATCAATTTTTTAATAAATATAGTAAATATAAAAAATAAATACTTTACATACTTTACTTACATTCATTACATTACTTACATTACTTACATGCATACTACATACTTGCCGAACTTCTTCTGTCCTTCAGTGCTGATAACACTGCTATATAATATGCGAAATATATCGACGTTCATACCTTTTTTATCATTAAGGGCAATAAGGTTAATGATATTCTTATTGTCTTCTTGGCTTATTGCGATTTCTTCAATCTCCTCGCCTATCATCTTGATGTTGTATTCGAGCATCAGATTTGTATAATTAACGAGCATATCATTTAAGCCACGCCCTTGCTCATATCCATACCTAATCTTGAGGACTTCGAAAAACATCGCGATATCCATTGCATTCGAAACATTCATATTTCTCAAATTAGTTGGGTCAATATCATAATAATAGTAATACTTGCCTGTTTCAACCTTCTTACCCCTTGTAGCAAAGTCTTCAATAAAATAGGCGCTATCAATAAACCAATGTCTCTCTTCATTGTAGATAATCTTGCGGCGCTGCGCGTTGTAGCTACTATCGCAGCATATTTTCTCGATGACTTGATTTTTGTTTTTTATAAGTAGAATGGATAACTCATAATACATTTTCAAATACTTGTGTTTCATAAGTTCTTCAAATGGTATAATGATACTCCCTATACCTTTGATATCGATGTAAATAAGGTCGCTGAACTTGATGAATAAGAAATATTTAAGATAGACGATGTTGTTGCCGCTGATTGCAGGATTGAAGCAAGCGTCAAATACACCTGAGAACTCCATATCTTTCAGGTAATGATACTTGTATTGGAGCATCTTATGCTGCTGCTACCGCGAGGTCTTGCGAGGTCTCTTTGACGAAACTGAAGGTTTACTTGGTATATCAGGAAGGTTTGCGATATAACAGGTTTATGGCTTTGATATAACTTTATATCATTGTTAATCAATTTTTTGTAATAATATTATTTTTTAGAACATTTTTTATTTGCATATTATTTGGATAGCGATATCTTTCTTCTTTGCATAAGATAACTCGGAATTGTCAAATAAGTCTATTAAATACGGAGCATACTTTGCATTTCCATCAATGCTAATCAGTTTATTATAAATCACTAAGAATATATCGCAGTTCATTCCTTTTTTCTCAAAAAATACAAGCAACTTAATGATATTTATCTTGTCCTCTTGGAATGCAGTTATTTCGTCTAGTTCTTTTTCTATCAATGATGCGTGATAATCTACAAAGAGGTTAGTATAATTACTTATTTTTGATTGAAAGTAGCATAGCCTTTCATATCCTAAGAATGTAAAGGTAAATTTATCAATAAGTGTTCTAGAAGAAACTGGCATATTTGGCAAATCATAAGGGTTGATATTATAATAGCAGCAATAATGCTCTCTTTCTATATGTGTAGTCTTTGTTGCAAAATCTTCAATAAAATATGCACAATCTATAAACCACACTCTTTTTTCTGTATATACAAAATCATAATAATACCTCCTATTATCAAGCCTTTCTATTGCCATATTTTTATTCTCAATAAGCATCAGAGATATTTCATAATACATCTTCAATAACTTATTCTTTACAAGGTCTTCAAATGGCATAATGACACTACCAACACCTTTGATATCTATATATATCCTGTTGCTAAACTTAATAAATAAGAAATATTTGAGAAATATAATTTTTCCACGTGTTATATCAAACAATCCTGAGAATTCCATATCATTGATATGATGATACTGCACATCTGTAGCCATTACTATATATTATTGTTATGTTTCATCAGTTTTTTGCATACTACTTAAAGAAAATTTAACGTATATCTATTTATATTTTAACTAGTAAAATTATATAAAAATACAAATGACATTGTATAAAAATACAAATGTTATCAACCTATATTACACCTATTGTAGCCATTACTTGCTACTTAGCATATCCTAAGCATTTACGTATAAATCCATTATTATTGCATAAAGTAGCAGTTATACACAATGTTGGATTAGTGCTTTTTAGTGCGTGGACTTTTGCATCGCTATCCCGTATCTTATATAGCGATGGGGTCATCTTCAAGTCCAACCATTATTTTCAAAATCCGCAATTTGATACTATTATTTATTGGTTCTATATCTCAAAATATTATGAGTTTGCCGATACGTTCTTATTGTATCTCAATGGCAAAAACCCAATATTCCTTCAAAAATACCATCACGTTGGTGCAGTGATATCTTGGCATTTAATGTATTATTTTAAGGTCGAAATGGTCTGGATGGCGACGCTCTTAAATAGCGGAGTGCATAGCATAATGTATTCTTATTATCTAGGTTGTCTATTAAAAATAAATCAAGTAAGACACATAAAAAAATATATCACAACAATGCAACTATGTCAGTTCTTTATATTGTATTCTAATTTCTATTTTTACTATCCGCCTATCGAGACGTGGTTTAATTATGGAATTATCACGTTTTTTGCTACATATGGCGTGGGTATTATTAGTCTTTTTGGTAAGTTCTATTATGATACCTATATGGTTAAAGAGAAAAAGGAAAGAATACAATTTACATATATATAAGTAGTTAAAAACTATTAACATATTTAGAATATCGAAATAACATAATCATATCATATCATATCATATTATATTTGTAATTTATCAAATGCTTGCCTAAATGCGTCATTATCATAGGCAAAGTTATACACAAGATTTTTAACCTGTCTATTGACATTAACTTCGTGGATACCTTTGATAAGACATTCGGCAACCTCAATATGACTGACGTTATCGTGTTTGAAACTTCCACCAGAAATTAGACAAATACGCACATAATCGATTTTTTCGGTATCTGTTTTATTGTTGTAATGATAAATTGCGTTCGCTATATTCTTACCAATTATATACAGAGCATTCTTGAAATTATCTGCGGTGCTTTTTATTCCTTTGGGTCCTACACAATATATCATCGCTTTATTCGCTCCATTATTATAGGGCTCATTTTTCAAGATATCTATGAAAACGTCCCCTGCATATAAACTATTACTTAAAAAGTCGCAAAGACGGCTCTCAGATATATACAGATACATATCTTTGAAATATGGGTTGTTTTCAAACTTACCCCCTTTTTTAAATGCGTCAAAGTGATGTAAAGTTCCTGCTTTTGAAATCGAATATTCATTATTTACAATATTTAAATATTTAGTTCTCGAATATGTATCAGGAATTAAGTCCTCTTCCTCCTTTACATTATAACAATCCATATAGCAGGATAGATGCATCTTTGTAGATAATTCGTATAATTCTTTATTGTAATTATCTGTTCTGATTGCCATATTGAATGCTTTGTTTATAGCATCGCCTCCAACATATAATTGTTCGTCCCCTGCATTGAGCGAAGCCATAAATGTTGCTGGTTTGTCTTCTGTGTTTTGATATATATACCCAGATTGCTCATAAACTGCAGTAAAATAACTTTTTTTCTCTTCAAATGTATATTTGAATGGTTCAATGTCTTTGACAACAATTGCTACTTGAGTTGTGTTATTCATAATTTGTATCGTTTTAATTAAATATAACATAACTAGACATTATCATTTTTTAGTAATTTTCTATATATATACACTACTATACATTATATCATTATCAAATTAAGCAGATAATCCATATTATTTCAATCAGTATAAATAAGTTTAATATAGAAAATTGTTAATAATAATTGCTAATATATCTTCATTCATACAATATTTATCATTAAGAGTTGATACAAGTTCAATGACCTCCTCCTTATCCTCAAAGTATGCCGAAAGTTCCTCAAGTTCCTTCTCCATCTTGGATACTTGATACTCTATTGCGATATTCCTGTAAATAACCGACCTGCTTAGAAAATATCCCGACCTAACATCATTTCGGCACATATAAATCCGTTTGAAGATGTCTATATCTTGCTGAGTGGAGTATTCCATCTTCTCCACGTCTGTGGGGTTAATTTTGTAATAGCATACATTCCCGCTAGGAATTATCTTGTAGTTGCTCTTGGCGTTTTGATCGATATCTAAATCGATATATGCCGTATCCAAAGACCACTTTCTATTTCCCGTATATTCATATGCCTCATCATAGAATTTGTTAAATGGCTCGTTCTTTATCTCTTTATCAATTGCGAGCATAAGCGACAAGTCATAGTAGTATTTCCAATATTTGTTTTTTTGAAGTTCGGTAAATGACATCACAATTTCGCCGACTTTCTTCACTTCCATATAGACTTTGTCGCCGCTGCGGATAAAGAGATGATAGTCGCCGCATATCCCAATACGATGCCTCATATATTCAGGGTCATTATAACGATAGGCATACGAAACATATATTTCCTGACAAAATACACCTGTGCATTCGGCAGCAGCGGCAGCAGCGATTGTGTTGCTCATTATCAGGTTGCTTTGAGGGTCGCTTGTCGGGTAGGCAGATGGCTATATATATACTCAATTTGTATCTTGCAAATCAGTATATCCTCTGCTTAAATTATAGAAGCAGAGCAATCAATTTTTAGATTATAACCGATATAAAAAAATAAATAACACATAATATATATATATACTATTATACATTCTATCATTGTCTGCTTTCATCAGCATTAACAATAACAAATTTAATATAGAAAATTGTTAATAATAATTGCTAATATATCGTCATTCATACAATATTTTTCATTAAGAGTTTCTACAAGATTAAGAACATCCTTCTTATCCTCAAAGTATGTTGAGAGTTCTTCAAGTTCTTTTTCCATCTTATTTAGTTGATATTCAAATGCTATGTTTTCGTAAATCACCGACCTATGCGAAAACCACTTCACCCTTTCAAGACCATTCATATAGCCCAGTTCGAAGCGTTCCAGTTCTTGCCGCGTGGAGTATTCCATCTTCTCCAAGTCTACTGGGTTGATTTTGTAATAGCAGACATTCCCGCTAGGAATTATCTTGAAGTTTTTCATGTCGCTTTGGTCAATATAGGCAGTATCCAAAGACCACACTCTATCACCTGTATATACTCTACCTGCTGTATATCCATATATTTGGTTATAGACCTTGTTGAACTCTTCGTTCTTTATCAGTCTATGCTTGTCGTTTGAGAGAAGAAGCGACAAGTCATAGTAGTATTTCAAATACTTGTTTTTTTGTAGTTCAGCAAACGAAATCACAATCTCGCCTGCATTTCTAACCTCTATATATACCTTGTCTCCCTGTTTGGCAAATAGGTGATAGTCGCCACTACATGACATATAATTAGGCGCATTATGATAGGGTCGCGTTTCATATATTCGCTGACAAAACACGCCTGTGCATTCGACATTTGTGATTGCGTGGGAAGTTCTGGAAGTATCGCTCATTGTAGTTTGCTTGTAGGCTTTGCTTTCACAATATATACTCGATTTAACTTCGTTTAACTTTGTTTAACTTCGTTTAACTTCGACAAATTGGTATATTTCTTTGCTAATTTATTTAAAAATATTAATCAAATTTTTAAATATTCAAAAAAAAATAGAACATATATATGCTAATAACATTTAGAATATTCAAAGGTGAAAAAAATAAAAAATATATAACATACACATTCCTTTAAGTAGCGATAACCGCTTTACTTACTCTGTCAATATCAGGACGTTGCCTTCTTCTTTACTTGTAAGATACTCATATTTATCCCCGATACTAACGATATTATATATTTTCGTTAAAATATCGTCATTCATACAATATTTACCATTAAGTGTTGAGAGATTGAGGATATGCTTTTTATTCTCATTCATTACATACTCCGTTGCGATATTCTTGTAAATCACTGACCTATTTAGAAAATATCCCATTCTTACATCACTACGATATATATATATTTTTCTAAAGAGTTCCAGTCCTTGCCGTGAGGTGTATTCCATTTTATCTAAGTCTGCTGGATTGACTTTGTAATAGCCTACATTCCCACTTGGGATTATCTTGTAGTTTTTATTATTATTGGTTTTGTCAATATCTAAATCAATATAGGATGTTTCAAGAGACCACACCCTATCTCCTGAATATTCGTAAATCTCGACATAGTCCTTGTTAAACGCTTCATTCTTTATCACTTTATGCTTATCTTTTGCGAGGAGAAGAGACAATTCATAGTAATACCTCCAATATTTATTCTGCTGAAGTTCCGCATATGAAATCACAATCTCGCCTACATTTCTAACTTCCATATAGACTTTATCACCACTACGGATAAAGAGGTGATAGTCGCCCAATATCCCATTGCGATAAACTTTAGAATTAGGCACATTATAACGATATGAATACGCTTCATATTTTTCCTGACAAAACACGGCAGAACATTCTACATTTTCTACATTGTGGTAAGTGAGGCTCATTGTTGGTCGCTATATATACTCAATTTGTATCTTGCAAATCAAGGTATATCTCTGCTTAATTTTTTAAAAATAGCAATCAATTTTCTAATAATAAAAGTAAAATCAAGACATATTATGTCGGACATATTAAGCACAAATTATCTGTGCAATGCTTTCTAACCTACTGCGGTTCCCTAATTCAGTAATAAGACACTCATACTTTTTATTCCCTTCAGGACTTACTAGATGATTATAGATAATCCTTAGCACGTCGCCATTCATACCAGTATTATCATTGAACGCAACAAGATTAACAACATTCTTTTTATCCTCGAAGATAGCCGAAAGTTCGTCCAGTTCCTTCTCCATAATGCTTATGCAATAGTCTAACACCAAATTATAGTAATACACACACTTCTTATCAAATAATTTGGTTCGAACTTCATATCTCGCCATATAATTCTGCTTGAAGATATTCAAATCTTTTTGAGAGGTATATTTTATATTCTCTAAATTATAAGGATTGATTTTGTAATAACAATTGTATTCGTTCTCTATGACCTTCTTAGTCTTAGACTTCGCTTCATAGTCTCCATCAATATATGCAGTATTGCACGACCAATATCTCTTTTCCTTGTATATATAAGGGTCGTAATAATTGCTATTATATTCAAGGTCTTCGACTACCGAATGCTTGTTGTTAGTTAGCATAAGCGATAGGTCGTAATAGTGCTTCCAATATTTGTTTTTTTGCAGTTCAGCGAATGAAATCACGACCTCCCCGACACCCTTAACATCCATATAGACCTTGTTGCCATATTTAATGAATACGTGATAATCGTATATAGAACTAACATAGGTTGTAGTCATATCTGGAATTCCATTGTTACGAGTATAAAAGACTTGATATTTATCAATGACACCTGAAAATTCCAAATTTTCTATGGTGTGATAATTGTATAGACTATTGCCCCTTGTAGAGCAGTTCATATTGTTTATATATATATTAAAATATCAAAATCATTTTTTAAATCTTAAATATAAAAAATATATACTCTAATTACTAAGTTATTATTACATAGATAGTTATCTATCTCATCTACAATATTTCTTCAAACTTTTTTTGTATTAAGTTTGTTTGATATTCAATCGCGAGGTTGTAATAAATCCCCCACATATTTTCACATTCATATCCCATCATATAATTCTGTCTAAAGATATTCAAATCTTCTTGCGAGGTGTATCCCATATTCTCCAAGTCATAAGGACAAATCTTATAAAAGCAGTTATCATCATAACTGATAATCATCAAAGTATTATTGTGCAAATCATTCTCAATAGAAGCGGTGTCAATAGACCAGAACCTTGCTTCGTCATACAATTGACAATCATTGTATTCGCTGCTATATTTAAGGTCTTGAACCACCATATTCTTGTTGTTAGTCAGAAGAAGCGAGAGGTCATAGTAGTATTTCCAATACTTATTCTGCTGAAGTTCTGCAAAAGGTATCACAATCTCACCGACACCTTTAACATCCATATAGACCTTGTCGCCGTATCTAATGAACAGGTGATATTTGCATTCACCTGTAAGATCATTATTAACAATCCTGTCGAAAACGCCTGAGAATTCCACGCTCTCGAAGGTGTGATAAGCGTATTTGCTACTGGCATTGATACTGCTGTTCATTGCACTGGTATGCGCTGTTCTGCAGTTATTTGCTGGGGCGGTGCTTAGCGGTGCTTAGCAAATCTCTATATACTCGATCAGTCAACGTGTAGCAACAAATCAGTATATCTCTGCTTAGATATTTTAGAAATAGCAATCAATTTTTCAATAATAAAAAATAAATAAGAACAAATGTATTCACGGAACAAATCTGTTATATAGTTATGAACTAGATACTACGCTCTTAACATCGCTGCTCACGCTGATAGCACTAGTATCAGGGTAATATACTGCGCATACATTCTTATCATCGCAATAAATGATTGAAGCCCCGAAGTAGATATATTTACCTTTAACTGATGTAGCATCGGTAGCATCATAAAGTTTCATAATTGTTTGGAACATTTGTAAATTACTTATCTATTACATAATATACGCACTTTATTTTTATATGGGTTTACTTTTACTATATCCCTTTTATATTTAATAATATTTGATAAAAATAGTAATAATGGCAAGGAAAGTAAAAAAGCAATTAAGGTTAAATGACGACCATTGTTTATTATGGATTAAAGACCCCAGCGTTTCCCCATTTGAAAATGATAATAGTTTCAAATATAGAAATTATTTAAGTAGAAAAAATATTTTAAGTGATGCAGACATTAAAAACCCAAAATCTTTCTTAAATGAAGTGAAAAGGAGGTGTTTTTTTAAGTCGGCGCTGAGACAAGAAATTATAGAGCAAATCAATAAATATAAGAAAGAAGGGACGCTGCGATTATATACGTTTAATGATACATTCTCATTTCCTAATGAATATATAAACCCTCCTTTTAATCTAGAAGAATGCAGAAAATGGGTGATAAATCATTTAGTAAATCCGCGAACAAATAATGCAATATCAGAGGGTAGTAATATATATATAGAGCTACTATATACCGCTATACAATATGATGAATTGCTCATCCCAAAAGGGATAAATGCAGATACATTGAATATTGTTAAAAATATTAAATACCGCTTAGAGTTCATGAAGCAAAATGACGAAGCGTTTCTTAAGCACGATGTTGCATCATTTGATAAAAGATTAAAAGTTGCCTTACCTGATCCGATACGCATAAAGAAAATAAATACCTTTGGGGTTCCATCTTCGTCATCTTCTATTAAACCTCTGAACAACTTAGAAAGAATTGAATTGAGGGATATGGTTTTAGAAAAAAAGGAAAAAAAAAGATTAGTAGCAGAATATCAATATAAAAAAGGGCAACATTCAAAAAAAGATAAAACGGAGGATAAAACTATTTTTGCGGATTTTAGGGATTTTCTTACTGATCTTGAAGATGAGGTTTTGAATGGAAACCGATTAATAGATGAAATTTTAAAAGATACCAGTTTAAAAGATAGGAGTGATATAACAACCGCAGTTGTTAATTATTTTAAAAAGAAAGGTTATGATGATGATAAAATATCAAATATTCTAAGGCAAAATGATCTTTCTACTATAGATGGCATTGTTAAGAATTTTATTAATAATATCTACGCGCAACTTCTCGATCCTTCATTCACAATGCCTCCAGAAAAAGCAATAGGTTGCCTTACATATATTAATATAAGAGATTATTTTAAGAATTGCCAAATAATAGAGCAGATAATAATCGAACTATATGATTTTATTACGCCTTATTCCTTTGCAAAATATTTTCCTAAATATTTTCTCAGTATTGTAGATGATATAATACCGCGTGATTTTGTAGCAAAGAGAACTATAGACCTCCGAGTAATTATTCCCATACCCCGCACCGCTGCATCTACTAGCAATTATCAAAACTACTATTATAAATTGTTATATAACCCAATAGCAAAAACCCATAATGAATTACGATTACCTGAAGGGATGGGAGTATTAATAGGAAAACAATTAACAAATGCGATAAATGATTTAGAAGACCCTAATTTTAATAATTATTCAGAAGACAGAGTTATAACGGATGATAATCCACTTAATGGTTTTACATACGATGAATGTAAAGATTGGGTTATGGTGCCTATAATAAATCCGCGAACATTTAAGAGGATATTAATAGATTCGCCAATATACAATCGCCTATTATGCATAAGTTATCAATATGATACAAAATTAATACCGCGTATCATAACGTCTCGCGGCTATGAAATTTTACAAGGGTTATCAGAAATTATAGAGAATATATTAAAAGAAGAAGATAAACTCCCGCAATCAAGAGACCAGTTAGAGAAGTTCATTGTAGACAAGGAGGCGCAATACGAAAAAAGCAAAGGGAAAGGAAAAATGCTTATCTCTGATATAATAGGTTTGAAGTGGAAAGACGTAGGTCTCAGAAAACCGACAAAAGGAATTGATATTACTGCAGATAACGAAGCGCTTGCTAATGCAATTACCGCTAAAGTCCATCAAGCACGTAGAGCACCAAGAAGTTCTCTAGATCCTCTCGCATTTTATGCTATATTTACAAAGGATGAATGGGAAACACTTAATATTGCTAATTTACAAAGAAATAGTTTTATAAAAATTAAAAGACATTACTATATTCCAGTTATTGTGAAGAGCTATACTGATATTAACAAAAAAAGCAATTCAAGCACCACAAGAACCGCAAATACTAAAGATATTAAGGCTAATTATATAGTTGGCAGATACTATACTATTGTCGAATGCCTACGATGGGCGCGTAATCCAAACAGAGACCCTAAAAACCCTGATATACTAATTATTACGGATAGCGCTGAATACAATACAATTTTTGAACAGGCATTATTATATGATTATAATATTGAACCTATAAATATCACTCCTAGAGGAATAAAGTATATGAACAAAATATTAAAGAAGAGAAGCGAGTTTATACATACTTCCGAGTTTCCAAAGTGTTCATCAAGAAGAGAAAAGAGTATCAAAAGTATTAATAGTGCCGCTTGCAATGCTATTAAGAATATATATGATGGGGACGAATACGGCGGAATATATAAAAAGTTGAAGGAAAAGATGATAAATATATGCGAAAAATATAATCAAGACCCCTTTATGTCTATGGATGGTCTTAAATATTCGATTGGGATGGAATTTGACGTTATCCCAGACATTTATTACTCGCAAAAGTATAATTTAAATTATTATCAAGATAGTGCATTGGCATCTATAATAATATATTATAACGACCTAAAGGGACAAATATATAACAAGGAATACCGAGATATTTTTGTAAATGATTTTAATAAATTCTATGTGCATATATATGAAATTGGAGATAAATTAAAAATAACCAAGAAAAATGCCATAGACGCAGGAGGCGTAAAGCGTGAATTCATTACTAATTTATACAAGGAACTATTTTGCGACGAAGAAAATCCCAAGAGACCTTTTATGCTACCTACAGATAATAAGTTAAATAAGTATTATATTAATCCAAACTTTGAGCCAGACGAAAATTTCAAAAAGGTAATAGCGGCTTATAAGAAAAAAGAGGCAAAGAGAATGAAAAAAAACCCTAATTTTATTGAGAATTTTGATACAGAGAGCGATTATGTATATATATATTTTATAATAGGGAAATTATTATGCATCGCCGTTGTAAATGAAGAGATAGGTATCCCAAATGAACTTTCAACATATATATTAGCGGGATTTATCAATCAGCCAAAAAATTTAAATGACGATGATATACTATATTTTTACACAAGAGAGTTTCACAATGCACAATATTATGTAAATATGATTAGCAATTATAATATAAAAACATTGGATAGTGTCCTATTATCTTTTAATGATACCTATATTATTAGCAAAGGGGGAGACATAAAAATAACTACTGCAAATTTTGTTGCATTTATTTTGCAACAATCAAAACACGTAATAACGAAGAATTTTCTAATTGACGGGGAGGTAAATGCTGCAAAAAATATGAAGAAGATGTATATTTCTTTATTTGCAGGTTTTAGTAATCAAATCAGAAAGTTCTTGTATAAAAAACGGGTAACAACTGAGCAACTAACCCTTTTAATTACAAACGAGCAGTTAAATAAGGTTATTTTACAAGAACTCGCTAGTAAAATAAAAATAGAAATAGAAGTAAGATATACGACTGACGTGGGTACTTATAGAGGCACTAGAATGACCGATAATGAAAAGAGAGAGAGAGTTGATGAACTGAAGGGATATATATCAAATATTATTACAAAAAAGAGAGCCAGTGAGACAGACAAAGAACACTATAATTTTATTAGAAAATTATTACAATTTTGGTCTGGTTATAATTATTATAATAAAAAGAAGGACTATATTATATCTTATAAATACGGGGTAGGCACAAATGTAAATAGATTACCTGAAGCGCACACGTGTACTTATACTATAGATATTTTTGGGTGTCCTTCGATATTACAAACACCCGAAGAGCGCGAGAAGTTTATTTATGATAAATTAAATTTCCCCGCTAACTTAGAAACACCTGAAGAAAAAGAGAGGTTTATGTATGATAAATTTAAATGGGCAGTTGAAGCACAAGAAATGGAATTGCATGGCGGTTCCTCTTAGCGGCTTTATGAAATAAAAAATGATAAAACATTATAGAGATTTATATAATTATAACTTATTAGTAATAAAATGCCCACATTTGACAAGAACTATTTTTATGAGTTGCCAGAGGATATAAAAACTATCATATATAAGAAGGTATTTGATAATACATTAAATCTTATTAGCGACCAGCGAGAGATGCTAGATAATTACAACAAATTGGTAGAATATATTAAGAATAACCATTATGACCCATATAAAAGCCGTGCAATTTGGAGTATTATCCTCTGCTACAGAAAAGATATAGGCGACCCTTATTATAAATATTTCATGTATTACGCGGACAACGAGACGGATTTCCTGCGACTTAATAAAACTAAGATGATTAAATACAATAGCGAGTATTCTACTATAAAATACTTGGACTTCTCTATATATCCAATAAAGGATAGATTGCCTACTGAGAATTATATATGTGTTAAAAAAATATTGGAAGAATACGCTGGTATATTCCTGAATAATTTTGAGGGAGTTGATAAATATCAAAATATCAAAGGGGTCAAACTATTGAATGACAAAATAAGAATAGAATACAAGGACGCATATGTATTCAAGTGTCATATTGATATATATAATAATATTTTAGAAACATATAATTTTACAACGTGTATATTTAATATACTAAATATGTATAATCATTTATATCCTGTATATAACTTAGAATATATGAACGACATTATTGACCTACGCGACTGGTTCGAATTTAATTCATTCTTTTGCGGTTTTACAATCAATGATGATGGCGACGTTATTATTCCTCGCTTTTACTCTGCTAGATATTGTTAGATGAGTGAGACAATTACTGATGTATTCAATGGTAATGTAA
>Ga0214919_10005482_pt1 | contig 17997 bp, 23 predicted proteins | sample LL1503_MetaG_FD_177994 | JGI IMG/M metagenome (GOLD analysis project Ga0214919, IMG submission 177994) | Freshwater microbial communities from Lake Lanier, Atlanta, Georgia, United States - LL-1503 | ecosystem: Environmental > Aquatic > Freshwater > Lake | place: USA: Georgia | collected...
GCCAGCGGTTGGCGCGAAAGCGAAAAGTAGCCATTTCATTCCTTCATTGGGACAGGAATGGGACAAGCCTCGTTTTTCAGTGTCTTTTTTCAAAACCCCGCACAGTACGAAGTACAACAGACAACGCAGAAAAGCATTTGTAAATCAAGGGCTTACAAAACTTCCCGACTTCCCCCCGTGCTTTTCCAGCAGCCGCACGTTGGTGATGCACATACCCCGGTCAACGGCTTTGCACATGTCGTAGACGGTGAGCAGGGCGACTTGGACGGCGGTGAGGGCTTCCATTTCGACGCCTGTGGGGCCAGTCGTTTCCACCGTGGCGGTGCAGACGACGCCGTCAAACCCTGCGGCAGCTGACTCGACCACGTCCAGGGAAAGTGCCACATGGTTGAGTGGCAGCGGGTGGCACAGGGGGATGAGATCACTGGTTTTTTTGGCCGCCATGATGCCGGCCAGGCGCGCTACCCCGAGCACGTCGCCTTTCTTGGCGCTGCCGCTGGCAATCAGGGCGCGGGTGGCGGGCAGCATCTGGATGCGGCCGCTGGCGATGGCCCGGCGGCGGGTGGCAGCTTTATCGCCCACGTCAACCATGTGCGCTTGTCCCTGGGCGTCGAAATGGGTCAGTGCGTGCGGATCGGTGGGTTTCATGGCGGATGGACTGGGTGTTTACAGGGAAGGCATGCTTCGCTGGCATCATAGGGGAATGCTGCTTCGCCGATTTGCCCTGCGCACCGTAAGCCTGCTCGTGGTTTCTGCCTTGGCCGCGGGCCATCTTCCACTGCGTGCCCAGAGTGCGGCTGCACTGCCGGGTCTGGGCGACGGCACTGCGCTGTCCCCTGCGGCGGAACGGCGTTTGGGCGACTCCATCGTGCGCCAGTTGTACCGTGACCCGGACTATCTGCCGGATCTGATACTGATGGACTACGTGCAATCGGTTTGGCAGCCCTTGTTGCTGGCAGCCCGCCAACGTGGCGAGGTGCTGCCAATAGAAGAAGACCTTCATGCATGGGAAATCCTGTTGTCGCGCGACCGCATGGTCAACGCCTTTGCCCTCCCGGGCGGGTATTTGGGCTTGCACCTGGGCTTGATCGGCGCAGCCCAGAGCCGCGCAGAGCTGGCCTCGGTTCTGGCGCATGAGCTGAGCCACGTGACCCAGCGCCACATTGCCCGCAATATGAGCCGGCAAAACGCCATGGCACCATGGGTGTTGGGCGCGATGGTTGTAGGTGTGCTGGCGGCCACCAAGGGTGCAGAGAATGCGCAGGGTGCGAATGCGGCGATTGTGGGCAGTCAGGCGCTGGCGGTGCAGAGTCAACTCAACTATTCGCGCGACATGGAGCGCGAAGCCGACCGCATTGGCTTTGCTGTACTGCAGGACGCCGGATTTGCACCCCAAGGTTTTGTGGACATGTTTGCGATATTGCAGCAGTCGGGCCGCCTCACCGATGGTGGCGCGTTTCCTTATCTGCGCAGCCACCCGCTGACCACCGAGCGCATGGCGGATATGCAGTCGCGCATCGGAGTGGATGCGCCCGTGCAGCATGCCAGCCGCCAAACCCCTGACCCGAGCGCTGACTGGGTGCCACGTCTGATGGCAGCGCGTGCCAAGGTGCTGGCCCAGCCCGATCCGCAGGTGCTGGCGGTGTGGTTTGCGCAGGCCCGCGATGAGGGACTGGCAGCCCAGCCCGATGCACAGCAGGCCGTGGTTTTGTATGGTGCAACGCTGGCCGCCATGCAGGTGCGCGACTGGCCTTTGGCGGTCAGCGCTTTTGCGCGACTGATGGAGCGCTGCCGAAGCAACGTGGCCGCCCTGGAGCAGGCGCGCTGGCTGGGCGCGGAATTGGCGTTGGCGGTGGGTGATTCGGGGCGCGCCTTGTCCCTGCTGGCTGTGCCACCGGGCATCCCTGCCGCGCCAGAGCGCACGCAGGTGCTTCTGGCTGCGCAGGCCCGTATCCGCAGTGGCGCGCCTGCGGTGGTCGTCAGTGACTTGCGCCTGTGGCTCGCCGATCACCCGCGCGATGTGGCGGCCTGGCGCGGCCTGTCGCAGGCCTACGCCGCCATGGGAAATCAGGTGGCGGCGGTACGCGCCGAGGGTGAAATCAGCGCCTTGGAGCAGGACCCGGCCGCGGCGCTGGACCGGATGCGGGCAGCCCAGGACCTGGCACGCGCGGGTAAATGGGGACCTAAGGGGCCGGATTACGTGGAAGCGGCTATCGTGGACAGCCGGGCCCGGGCGCTGGCCACCTTAGCGCGGCAGCAGGCGCTCGAGCGCTGAGTTGATGACCATATTGAGTCCGGTATAGAGCAGCGAGCCGACCAGCGCCGCACCGAAGCTGAGCACCACAAAGTCGTTCAGCATACTGGCGGCCAGCCAGAACACCAGCGCGTTGATGACGAATAAAAACAAACCCAGCGTCAGCACCGTGACCGGAAGGGTCAGCAGAATGAGTACCGGCCGCAGCACCGTATTGAGAAAGGCCAGTAACACCGCTGCCAGCAATGCGACGTGGAAATTGCCGATTTGCACGCCGTTGTAAACGTGTGCGATGGCGAGCAGCGCGCATGCGCCCAGCAGCCATTTCAGTAAAAGTCGCATGGGCCGCAGGATAGCAGCACATGCGCCACCAGGACAGCTTCAGATGCGTGCGTCAGTGTCGTTTTTTTCCGGCGCTGCACGCCGCGCAGCCAGCCAGCCGCCACCGCAGACGCCGGCTACGGCCACTGCGTACACGGCCACACGCAGCGGCAGCAACTCGTCGCCCGCAAAGTACTCCGCCAGCATGGGTTCACTGAGCACCATCTGGGCCGCAGTCAGCGCCAGCACCGCCGAGCCCAGCATGATGATGGCCGGGAAACGATCGACCAGGCGCAGCACCACATTGCTGCCGAAGACCATGATCGGTACGCTGGCCAGCAGCCCGATCAGGACCAGATCGAACTGTCCGTGTGCGGCACCAGCCACGCCCAGCACGTTGTCAACACCCATCAGGGCATCAGCAACGACGATGGTGCGCATCGCACCCCAAAAGGTGGTGACTACAGGGTTGTCATCATGGTCGCCACCCTGGTCGGCCAGCAGCTTGTAGGCAATCCACAGCAGACCCAGGCCGCCGGCCAGCATGAGGCCAGGTATTTGCAGAAGCCAGACCACGCCTACGGTCATCGCCGCGCGCACCACGATGGCACCTACGGTGCCCCAGACAATGGCTTTGCGCTGTAGCGCCGGGGGCAGGTTGCGCGCCGCCAGCGCGATGACGATGGCGTTGTCACCCGCCAAAACCAGGTCAATGAGGATGATCGCCAGCAGTGCCGACCACCAGGGAGCAGTAAAAAGTTCCATACACGTCTTTCGTTCACAGTACAAAAAAACGCAGTGCATCAGACGGGGAGTTGTACGCAACGCCTCGACCGTGCCATGCGGCACACGATCGAAGGTCTTACTCGGCCCGCACGGTTCGGTGCGGACCCGACAAACCGGGAGCATGTGCTCCGTATTGACGGCAGGTCGATGCAAAAAGCGATGCCGCGTGGGCATGCTGCTGGCGGGAGTTACTCCCCTTCAGCCAGGATTAAACCATGCGCGGCCGAACGACCTGTGCATGGCTAAGATGTGCGCCCCGCTCACCTGCCCTTATGCCAGCTATCCACATTACCGATATCGAATCCGCCATCAATTTTTGGCGGCAGCGCGAACCTTCACCTGATGGTGTGCGGTTGCCCGCGCCCACCCGCGCGCTCGCTGAGGTCTATGGCTTGATGGTGTACTACCGCTTTACCGAGGTCGACGAGGTGAGCATGCCGCCCGCAGCCAAAGAGGCCTGGCTGACCTGGTACCACAGCACGCCGGATACACCCTGTATTGCGATTTGCTCGACCAGCCAAGGCGACGCCCAATGCAAGGGCTGTGGCCGCAGCTTTGAGGAGGTGCAGCGCTGGCAGGAGTTCAGCCCCGCACAGAAGCGCAACACGTGGCGGCGTATCACGCTGGAGGCCAGTGCCTGGCGCTTCAACAAGTATGCGGAACGCGCCGCTGAGCGCAAACCGGCGCAGTAGCGGGCCACTGCGTCCCGGTGTTATTTCCAGCGCAGCGGCTCGACCACCACACTATGGGCGGCATCGCTCAGGGTTAGCGCGCCTTCCTGCACCGTGGCCTGCAATTGCATGCTGCGCTGCGCCAGCGGAATCAGGGCCTGCGCAGCCTCGGTAGGGATGCGCCAGATTTCCAGGTTGCGAGCCCGGCTGAGTTTGTTTTCCATGCCGCGCCACCACACTTCGGCAGCGTGGTTGAAGCAGTACAAAACCACGGCGTCCGCCTTGCCGCAGGCTTTGAGCAAGGGCTTGTCTTCGGGTTGGCCCACTTCGAGCCACAAGCGGATGCGGCCTGTGAAGTCTTTCAGCCAGACATCGGGTTCATCCGGGTCGGACAGGCCGGCACCAAAAGCCAGCGTGCCGTCGCCCTGGCACACCGATACCAACTGGTGCGCATGCAAGGCCAAAGCGACCAGTCGGATCAGCATGCGTTCGTCGGTTTCGCTGGGGTGGCGTGCCAGCGTCAGCGCGTGGTCGGCGTAGTAGCCGTGGTCGATATCGGCAATCTGCAGGTTGGCTTTGAAGATGGTGGATTTGATGGCCATGGGGGCCGGTCAGACGCGGCGCGCCAGCGCTTCGGCCAGGCCGGTGTAGCCACCTGGCGTAAGGGCCAGCAGGCGCTGTTTCTCCGCATCGGGGATCGCCAGTTCGCGGATAAAGCCCTGGATCAGCTCCTGCGTCATCACCTGGCCGCGGGTGAAGGCCTTGAGTTGTTCGTAGGGCTCGCGCAAGCCGTAGCGGCGCATCACGGTTTGTATGGGTTCGGCCAGTACTTCCCAGGCGGCGTCCAGGTCGGCGGCAATGGCCGGTCGGTTGATTTCCAGCTTTTCTAATCCAGCGTGCAGCGACTGGTAGGCCAGTACCCCGTAGCCCAGCGCTACGCCCATATTGCGCAAGACGGTGGAGTCGCTGAGGTCGCGCTGCCAGCGGCTGATGGGCAGCTTCTCGCTGAGATGGCGCAGCATGGCGTTAGACAAGCCCAAATTCCCTTCGGCGTTTTCAAAGTCGATCGGGTTGACCTTGTGCGGCATGGTGCTGGAGCCAACTTCGCCCGGGCGCAGTTTTTGTTTGAAATAGCCCAGCGACACATAGCCCCAGATATCACGCGAGAGATCAATCAGGATGGTGTTGGCGCGTGCAACCGCGTCAAACAACTCCGCCATGTAGTCGTGCGGCTCAATCTGGATGCTGTAGGGCTGAAACTGCAGACCCAGGCCCAGGGGCTCGGGCGATTCAATTACACGCTGGGCAAAGGCTTCCCAGTCAAAGTCGGGCCAGGCGCTCAGGTGGGCGTTGTAGTTGCCCACCGCGCCGTTCATTTTGGCCCGGATGGGCACATTGGCAATGCGCTCACAGGCGTGGTTCAGGCGCATCACCACATTGGCGATCTCCTTGCCCACGGTAGTAGGACTGGCGGTTTGGCCGTGGGTGCGGCTGAGCATGGGTACGTCGGCAAAGGCGTGGGCCATGTTGCGCAAGCGCAGCAGCACGCGGTCGAGTTCGGGCAGCAGCACCATGTCGCGCCCGGTGCGCAGTTGCAGGGCGTGGCTGGTGTTGTTGATGTCTTCACTGGTACAGGCAAAGTGCACAAACTCTGCACTGCGCATCAGCTCTGGCCGGGCTTCGAACTTGGACTTGAGCCAGTACTCCACGGCCTTGACGTCGTGGTTGGTGATTTTCTCGATGTCTTTGATGGCCTGTCCGTCGGCGCGAGAGAAGTTGCGCACCAGACCCAGCAAATAGGTACGTGCACCAGCCGACAAAGGCTTGAATTCGTCAAAACCGGCGTCGCTCAGTGCGATAAACCAGGCGATTTCGACTTGCACCCGCCTGTGCATATAGCCCAGCTCGCTCATCATGGGGCGTAGCGCATTGAGCTTGTTGGCGTAGCGGCCGTCCAACGGAGACAGGGCGTCCAGAACAGAAAATGTCATCAACAGATTGTAGGCGCGGGGGCGGGCCCGCCGGGCCTCCTGGACTTGTACCTAAAATGCACCGTGTAATCAGTTTGAGTAAAGCCCCATGAAGTTAATCGGTTCGGTAACCAGCCCCTATGTGCGCAAAGTGCGCATCGTGATGGCAGAGAAAAAGTTGGACTACGAGTTTGTCACGGAGGATGTGTGGAATTCAGCCACCACCATTGGCGAGTCCAATCCGCTTGGAAAAGTCCCTTGCTTGGTAATGGACGGTGCGGAGGCTTTATTTGACTCCCGCGTCATCGTGGAATACCTGGATGCGCTCTCGCCTGTGGGCAAATTGATCCCCCCAGTCGGCCGTGAGCGCGCTGGCGTAAAGACCTGGGAAGCCTTGGCCGATGGCGTGCTGGACGCGGCGATTCTGGCGCGGCTGGAAGCGACCTGGACCGGGCGCAGCGATGAACAGCGCAGCAGCGCCTGGATAGAGCGCCAACTCGGCAAGGTGCATGCCGCCGTGCAGGCCATGGCAGAGGGTTTGGGCGAGCAGGCTTTTTGTTCCGGCGTGCATTTTTCGCTGTCGGACATCAGCGTGGGCGTGGCCTTGGGGTATCTGGATTTCCGTTTCCCGGAGATCGACTGGCGTGGCCCGCACCCCCATTTGCACCGGCTCTTTGACAAGCTGATGCAACGCGCCAGCTTCGCCGACACCCTGCCCACCTGAGCGCCTGCGGTTCAGCTGTTGGCGCGGCGCTTGAGCCAGCGCATCAGGCTGCCGACCACAGGGAGTTTTTCGTACAATTCTTCGGCCGCATCCCAGTAATCGCGGTGCAGTTCGATCAGTCCCGCGGCATCGAACAACAGGTGCGTTGCGCCGGCGATTTTTTGTTCAGTGCCACCGCGCAAGCGGTCCATAAAAAAATAAAAATCCCAGGTTAAAAAACAATCGGCCCCTTGCGCGATGTGCCGGGTTATCACAAAACGCGGCTGCCGCAAGGCCACAAACATGTGCGCAAGAATGGCGTGTACCGCAGGCAGGCCGTGAACATCATTGAACGGGTCTTTGAAGCGCGCATCTGCTGCATACACCTGTGGCAATTGGTCCAGCGTTTGCGGCGTGAGCGTTTCAAAGAACGCGATCACGCGTGCCACGTGTTCCGGGCATGTGTCGGTGGATGTGGTCATTGCGTGAACTTTCGTACCAATGCGAAATACCAGCGGTCGGGCAGTACGCGCAAGAGCTGCATCCAGCGCGTGAAGCGCTTGGGAAAGTGGATTTCAAAATCTCCGCCAGCCCAACCGCGCAGCATGTGCTGCGCAGCCTGCGCCGCACTGATCAGCGCGGGCATGGCGAAATCGTTTACGGCGGTTGCCGGAGTTTCGACGAAGCCGGGGTTGATCACCGATACACCCAGGCCTTTCTCGTGCAAATCCAGGTACAAGCCTTCGGCCAGGTGGGTGAGCGCAGCTTTGGTCGGACCGTAAACCAGGCCGTTGGTGAGGCCCCGGTATCCCGCGACGCTGCTGACCAGGCTGATATGGCCTTTGCCCTGCGCCAGCATGTCGGGCAAGACCGCTGCAAGCACCCGCAGCGCGCCGTTGTAGTTCACGTCCATGTGGCGTATGGCATCGGCGGCGTCCAAAGCAAACGCGCGCGTAGGGGTGTAGATGCCGCTGCAATAAACCACGCAGTCCAAAGGCCCAAGGGCCAGCACCTGTACAGCAGCTCGGCGAACCGCCGCGTCGTCGCTGACATCCAGGGGAACTGCCACGCTGCCCGCATGGGCCTGGGCAAAGCCGGCCAAGGCATCGGCACGCCGCGCCGACACCACCACCCGCGCCCCGGCTGCGTGCAAGGCGGCAGCAGCAGCTTCACCAATACCACTGCTGGCCCCAACCAGCCATACCGTCTTGCCGCGCCAATTGCTTAGCGGCGGGTTCAGGGGGGTGAAAAACAAGCCCATGTGCAGCGGCCTTTAGCGTTTGGCGAACGACAGCGTGACTTCGCCCAGGTAGATACCGAACTTGTGCATTTGTGCCTTGTTGAGCATGACGCGGTCGTTCATCAGGTACATCCAGTCGTCAAACTGCACTTCGTACACCGAGCCGTCTACCGGCAGGGCCAGTGTGTAGCGCCAGTTCAGCGCATTGCCTACCGCCTGCCCCTGTGCGCTGCCGACCACATCGTCGGCGCGGCCTTCGTAGCGTCCTCCGGGTAGCGCCTTTAGACGCCAGATACGGCGTTGTTTGGTGCCGTCGGAGTAGTTGAAGTCTTCGTCTAGCACCCCGTTTTCTCCTTCCCAGCTGCATTGCATCAGCACGGTGAAGCGCTTCACGACCTTGCCGGAGCGGTCGGTGAAGATACCGTAAGCGTCCAGTGTGCCGTTGAAATACTGGCGCAGGTCCAGCGGCGGCTGCTGTGTTGCATAGTCTTCAATGTGGTGGGACGCGCAGCCCCCCAGCGCAAGTGCACCGGCTGCGGCGGAACCTAAAAGCAAGCGTCGTTTCATAGGATCTTTCGGGAGTGAAAAAAATGGAGGAGTCCTGCTGCTGCGAGCTTGAGCGCGCAGGGCAGCAAACAATAGGCCCAGGTCAGTGCGCGCAACGCTTGCGGGCCTTGCGCACCGGGCTGGTAGCCCCAGGCGGCCAGCGCGGGCAAAGCCAGCCCGGCGGCTAAGGCCAGGTTGAGCTTGGTGGCACAGCTCCACCAACCGAAATAACTGCCTGCCTGGTCGGAGCCCGCGCGCTCCGCCTGCTGCGTAATGCCGGCCAGCAGCGCGCCGGGCAGCGCCAGATCCGCGCCCAGCGCCAAGCCGCTGCCCGCGCACACCGCCGCGTAGCCCCAGGCGTCGCCCGGCCCCAGTGTCGCCGCACACAAAAAAACTGCGCAGGCCAGCAGCATGCCGGCCAGCCAGCTGCGCACCAGCCCCCAGCGGGACACCAACCACAGCCAGCCGCCCATGCCGAGCGCGCCACAGAGGAAGTAGGTGGCTAAAAAGACCGCTTGCATCCCACTGGCCGCCTGCAAAAGGTCTTGTACAAAAAAGAGCATCAGCGTGGCGGGAAGTGCGCTGGCAATGCCGTTGAGCATGAACACCCCAAACAGCGCGCGAAAAGCCGGGTTGGAAAATGGCAGCAACAGTGCACCCTGCGGCGGCGCAGGAGAGGAAGGTGCAGCAGGTACGGCGGACGCAGCACCCGGCTGCGGCCCGCTGCGCCAGCCCCACCAGGCCAAGGCCAGCGCCAACCAGAGCAAGGCCACGCTGATGTGCATGTCCCACAGCGTGCCCGCCACCGATGCCACCAGCACCCCGCCCAGGCCCAGGCCTTCGCGCCAGGCGACGACGCGCGCGCGTTGCAGCGCGTCGCCACCCAGCAGTGCCCCCCAGGACTGGTGGCCGATGGTCAATGCGCTGAAGGCCAGATAGGTCAGCACCAAACTTGCCGCCAGGTTTAGCAGCAGGGCGTCGCCCTGCGTCCACAGCGGAAACCACAAGCCCGCAAAACCCGCGCCTAAAGCCAGAGCCGCACCCGCGCCCCACGCCAAGGCCCGGTACGGCGAGGTGCGCAGCAGGGCATTCACGCCCCGTCCCAGCAGCGGGTCGACCAGCGCGTCCAGAAAGCGTGCAGCCAGCAACAAGGCGCCTAAAGTCCCCAGTGGCAGTCCGAAGTGCAGGGCGTAGTAGTGAGGCAGCAGCACGTACAGGGGCAGGGCGACAAAGGCCAGGGCAAAGCCCATGAGCCCGTAGCGCAGCGTCGCGGCGCTGCCCAGTCCTGCCGTGTCCGCCTGCAGTTCGGGGCGGGGCAGGACTGCGTCCATCAGTCGCTGGCTCCGGCCAGCAATTCGGTGCGCATCTTGGGTTCGCTGGTGTGCGGGCTGAGCCAGATGCCGAAAAAGTAGCGGCTGAATTCCGGGTCGTCGATGCTGGCGCGCGCCAGGCCGTTGACAAAAAAGCGCGTGCCTACCCCCGGCTTATGAAATCCGGTGATGCGGTCGCCGGACTTGACGTCAGGGAAAGCCTGGCGCATCGCGTCTAGCCAGGTTTTTTCTTTTTCGGGGCTGATGTTGCCAATGCGGCGCATCTCTTTGAGCGAGCGCTCTGCGATTGAGCTGCCGTCAAAGCCCCGCAGGTACTGCACCTCCAACGCGAAGGGGCTGGCGGTGTAGTCGCTGCGCTTGAGTGCGGGCGCGAATAAGCGCGCGTCGTAGATGTCCATGCCGAAAAAGCGCATGCGCGCGGCGCCCAGCGTACGGGCGTCCGGCAATTCGGCTTTGACCTCGGCGGCAGGTGCTGCTGCTGCGCTCTGCGCCTGGGCAAGCGGGTGGAGCAGCAGGGCTAAGCACAGCGCCACACATGAAAAAAAGCATACGAAGCGGCAGGTGTTCATGCGGGCTTTCTCAAGGTGAATTGCATCACGTCCAAATTGTCTTCGGCAAATCCGGCTTCGCAATATGCCAGGTAAAACTCCCAGATGTGCATAAAGCGCTGGTCAAAACCGGCGGCCAGCACATCGGCACGCCGCGCCAAAAAACGTTCGCGCCAGCGTTTGAGTGTTTCCGCATAGTCGTGGCCGAAGGCCAGTTCATTGACCACTTCCAGCCCCGCCGCCTGCGCCTGGGCCCGCAGGGCCGAGGGGCTGGGCAGGCAGCCACCCGGAAAGATGTACTGCTGGATGAAGTCGGTATTGCGCAGGTAGCGCTCGAACAAGCCGTCGGCGATGACGATGCTTTGGATGCAGGCGCGACCACCGGGCTTGAGCAGGCGCGCCACAGTCTGGAAATACGTGGGCCAGAATTCCTGCCCCACCGCTTCGAGCATTTCGATTGAGCAGATGGCATCAAAAGGCGGGTCACTGATGTCGCGGTAGTCCTGCAGGCGCAAATCGACGCGTTCAGACAGACCCAGACGCTGCATGCGCTGGCGGGCAAAATCGAGTTGTTCGGTGCTGAGCGTGACACCACTGAGCTGCGTGCCGAAATCGCGCGCCGCCATTTCGGCCAATGCGCCCCAGCCGCAGCCAATTTCTAGAATTCGCATGCCCGTGGTCGCGGCGACTTCGGTCAGCGCGCGGCGTACTTTGGCGTTTTGTGCCGCAGTGGTGCTTTGCGCCAAATCGCTGCCGAACAGGGCGCTGGAATAGTTCATCGACTCGTCCAGCCACAAGGTGTAAAAACTGTTACCCAGGTCGTAATGCGCGTGGATATTTTTTTTGCTATTGCCCCGCGTGTTGCGTTTGAGCAGGTGCTTGATGCGGTACAGCGCGACGCCCCACCAGCTGCCGAAGATGGCGCGGTCAATCACTTCGCGGTTGCGGATCAGCAGGCGAAGCAGTTCGGTGAGGTTGGAGCTGGTCCAGTCCCCGGCGATATAGCTTTCGGCAAAGCCGATGTCGCCGGACTTCAGCGCCGCCGAAAAAGGTTTCCAGTTGCGCAAAGCCAGCGTGCCGTGCGGCTGGGCCTGCTGGCCGAAGCGTTGCACCGAACCGTCGGGCAGTTGCACGGTGAGACTGCCGACTTCTAAGCGGCGAAGCAGCGCAAAAACGGTACGTGCCGCAGCGGGCGTGGCGGAAGTTGGGGCCGTGGAGCCCGGGACGGTGTTGCTGCGCATGGGAAGGGTCAAAAAGTCAAATACAGGCGAAATGGCAAAAACGCCTTAGCGAGACACAAACTGTGTCGGTGGCGTGGGTTTATGGAAAAAGGGTACGCGCTTGCGCCACAGTTGCAGCGCCTGCCAGTGGATACGCCCTACCAGGGCCAGGGTCATCAGCGGGTAGCCCCAGGCGGCGCGGCGCAGGCTGCGCGCGCTGACGGGCTCCAAGTGGCCGCTGACACTGGTTTGCAGGACTAGGCCATCGGCATCGTGCCAGTCGACCCGTGCCACCGAGCGCGTGCGCCCTGGTGTGACCATGAAACGGAAGCGGTAGCCACCCGCAACGGCAGCGAAGGGCGAGACATGGAGCACCTTGTCGGCGCGCAACTCGGCGCCCAGGCGCGGGCCATCCAGCAGATAACAGTGACGCTCACCGAAGGTGTTGTTGACTTCGACCACGATGGCACGCAGGCTCCCGTCGGCGCCGTGGCAGTACCAGAAGCTCACGGGCTTGAAGGTAAAGCCCCACACGCGCGGGTAGCAGTGCAGCCATGCTTCGCCACCGGCGTCACAGATGCCGTGGCGCGCCAGCTCGGCGTCCAGCCAGCCCAGCGCGCCACCGGCTTGCGGCCCGCGCCCATCGCCATGGTCGCGATCGAAAAAGCTGATGGGTGCAAAGCGGTTCAGCGCCAGCCTTGCGCTGCCTTGCGTGCGCAGGCTCCGCATGGGCAGCATCAAAAAATAGGTGGGGTAGGCAAAGGCATGCGCTGCGGGGCGCAGACGGGTGTGGCGCACCACACCAAAACCGATTAAGGGCTGTGCCGCGTCCATATCAGGCCGCGCCCTTGATCCGCGCGGCCACATCCAGGCCGGATTTCAGCCCATCTTCGTGGAAGCCGTAGCCCGTCCAGGCACCGGAGAAAAAAGTGCCTTTGTGCCCTTGCAGCGCGGGCAACTCCGCTTGCGCCCGGATGGCTGCGAGATCGAACACGGGATGCGCATAGTGGAAGCGGCCCAGCGTTCGCTCTGGGTCGATGGCATGAACGGGGTTGAGCGACACCACCACTGGTTGCGCGAAGGGCAGAGGCTGCAATTTATTGAGCAGGTAATGCAGGCACACCCGGGGTTGTGTGGTGCCCGGTGCACTGCCCTGGTAATTCCAGGCAGCCCAGGCCGCACGGCGGCGCGGGAGCACGGAGGCGTCGGTGTGCAAAACGGCCACGTTGGGCTGGTAGGCGATGGCGCTCAGTACTTCGCGTTCGGCATTGCTGGGATCGGTCAGCAAGGCCAGCGCCTGGTCGGAATGGGTGGCGAAGACCACGCGGTTGAATTGCTCGGTGTGGGTGCCGCTGGCGTCGCGGAATTGCACATCAATGCCGTGCGCGCTGCGCCGCACGCCCAGCACCGGGGTATTCAGCCGCCGGTCGGGGATGTGGGCGACGATTTTCTCGACATACTGCCGTGCGCCGCCGGGCACGGTCCACCAGGCCGGACGGTTGCTGACCTGCATCAGCCCGTGGTTGTGGCAAAAGCGGATCATGGTGGCCACCGGAAAAGCCAGCATCTGCTGGGTCGGGCAGCTCCAGATACAGCCCAGCATGGGCAAAAAATACCAGTTGCGGAACTCGGCGCTGAAGCGCTGTGCATCCAAGAACACGCCCAGCGGCTGGTTGAGTTCGGTCTCGCGCTGGCGCTCTGCAATGCCGGTACAGATGCGGTTGAAGCGCACGATGTCGCGCAGCATGCGCCAAAAACCGGGGCGCAGCAGATTGCCCGGTTGGGCAAAAACGGTGGCCAGGCTGGATCCGCTCCACTCCAGCTGGCCAGCACCCCGCGCCACCTGCACTGAAAATGACATGTCCGACTTGGTGCTGGGCACGCCGAGTTCGGCAAACAAGGCAATCAATTGCGGATAGGTGCGTTCGTTAAAAACCAGAAAGCCCGTGTCCACGCCATGGGTGCGCGGACCGTCGGGTGTGGGCAGCGTGATGTCGACCGTGTGGGTGTGACCGCCGAAATAGTTGGCCGCCTCCAACAGTGTGATGTCAGCGTGCCCGCGGAGGCCGTATGCTGCCGCTAGACCGGAAATCCCTGAACCAATGATTGCGATCCGCTGCATCGCAAAACTATACGGTAGTTTCCCGACACGCCAGCAATGTCTTGCACCCTAGGGCCATTTCTTTGGGGCCCGCCCTCTAGAATGCCCGCATGTTGTACCCCGAATTGTTCCGCCAGTTGGAGTCCGTGCGTTGGGATATGGAGCGCGATATTCCCTGGGCCGCGTTTGATGCCGCAGCTTTGAGCGACGAGCAGGCGGCCACGATCAAAATGAATGCCATCACCGAGTGGGCCGCTTTGCCCGCCACTGAAATGTTTTTGCGCGACAACCGCAACGACAGCGATTTTTCGGCCTTCATGTCCATTTGGTTCTTCGAAGAACAGAAACATGCGCTGGTGTTGATTGAGTATTTGCGCCGCTTTCGGCCTGATATGGTGCCCACCGAAGACGAGCTGCATGCGGTGCGTTTCGAATTTGACCCGGCCCCGGCGCTGGAGACCCTGATGCTGCATTTTTGCGGCGAAATCCGCCTCAACCACTGGTACCGCCGTGCCGCCCAGTGGCATACCGAGCCGGTGATCAAGGCGATATACACCACCCTCAGCCAGGATGAGGCCCGCCATGGCGGCGCGTATCTGAAGTACATGAAGCGCGCCATCAGCACCTTCGGCCTGGAAGCCAAGGCGGCTTTTGCCAAGGTGGGCGTCCTCATGGGCAGCGCGCGGCGCACGGCGCAGGCCTTGCATCCCACCAATTTGCATGTCAACAAGGCCATGTTCCCGCGCGACACCGTACAAAGCCGCCTGCCCAATCCGCAGTGGCTGGAGCACTGGCTGGACCACCAGATCCGCTTTGACGCCGTCTGGGAGGGTAAGGTTATCGAGCGCATCCTGCACAACCTGAGTCTCTTAATGGAGCGCAGTTTTTCCACCGTGCAAGAACTGAATAAGTACCGCAAAGAGCTGGCCGCAGAACTGCAGCGTGAACTCGGCACCGGAGCCGGCCCGCGTGGCGCGGCATGAAGTCGGCTTCTGACCCGCCGGGTGACGCTGGCGTGTATCCCCAGCCCGGGTTTTTGCAGAAGCTGGCTGACGCTTCCGCCCGTACCCGGGCCTTGGCTGCCCTGCCGCGGCCCTGGGTTTTTACCAACGGCGTGTTTGACGTGTTGCACCGGGGCCATGTGGTGTACCTGGCGCAAGCCCGGGCGCTGGGGTCCAGCCTGATCGTGGCGCTCAACACCGACGCATCGGCACGGCGTCTGGGTAAAGGGCCGGATCGGCCGCTCAACAACGAAATGGACCGCGCTATGGTGATTGCCGCCCTGGCCGCGGTCGGTCTGGTCACCTGGTTTGACGAAGACACGCCAGAGGCCTTGATTGGGCAGCTGCGCCCCGACATTCTGGTCAAAGGTGGCGACTACGACATGCAGACCCTGCCGGAGACTGCGTTGGTCCAGTCCTGGGGCGGGCGCGCATTGGCCTTGCCTTTTGTGCAGGGGTATTCAACCACTGCGCTGGTACAAAAAATCCGCGCTTAGTTGGCTGGATCTGCTCCGCGCGCGGGGGGAATCCACTGGCGCAGCGTCTGCCAGCGCTGCCACAGCGACCAGCCCCTTATCGCCATGCGCCACGCTGCGCGCGGCTTGAGCACCACGCAGGTAGCCAATGCAGCGACCGCATACAGTGGATTACTGCGCAGCCATTTACCGGCCTGGACCACACGATCGGCCAGCGCGAAACTGGGTGCGAGCTGGATCAATTCCTGCTGTGCTTGCACCCGCAAAACCGCGCTGCGTTGCAGCAAGCGGGTCTGGCGGGCGTGCAGATAGGCGTCGCTCACGGGGATTCAAGGTGCGGGTGGCAGGTCCGCGCCCCGGTCGCGCCGCAGCTCAGCCACGCTGGCATGGAAGATGCCGCCGGGTTGGTGCAGGCGTCGATGCGCTTGGGCCAGAAAAAAGGCGCCGCTACCGAAGAAGACCACAGTCAAACTGGCACATGCAGCCAGGCGGTAGCCCTCCCAGAACAGCAAGAGCAGGGTGCCGCACAGCAGCACCAGCCCCAGCGCCATGCACACCAGCGCCAAGGCGGCCATCCAGAGGGTAGCGAGCCAGCGGCGCTTCTCCGCTTCCAGCTCCGTGCTGATCAGCTCCAGCCGGACCTGGGCAATTTCAAGCAGTGTGCCCAGCAACTGGCGCAAAGATGCCAGCAAGCCGCTGCTCTGGGTGGGCTCCATCTGTCAGGTTGCCGACGTGGATTTCAGCGGCGGCTGATGAGCACACCGAGGAGCAGGCCGGCCCCTGCGGCAATCGCGACCGATTTCCACGGGTTGTCGTGTACGAAACGGTCGGTGCTGTGGGCCGCGGCTTTGGCGCTTTGAAGTGCGCTGTCTTGCACGGCGTGCAGTTCTTCTTTGGCCTTGCTCAAACGTTGGGTGATACGTTCGCGCACGGCCTGGGCTTCTTCGCCCACCTGGTCTGCGGTCATGCGCAGCAAAACCTGCGCATCTTCGACGACCAGATTCAGGTCGTGCATCAGTTTGGCTTTGTGCTCGGCGTCGATGGCAATCATGGTGTCCTCCGGGTGTCTAAAGATTCACTATAGCCCGCAGTCGGTGACAGCGTGTTGATATGGGTCAACGCGCGGCACCCGTCCTGCTGCGACGCCGCCACGCCGTCACTTTGGGGCGGCGAAATCCTGATCCAGCACCTCAATCGGCTGGCCGTGGGGGGTCCGGGCTGCGGCCGCTTCCCAGGCGTGTTCCAGGCGGTGGATGTGCTCGGCTGTACCCAGTCCCTGCGCCAACACCACGTGTTCCAGCGTATCGACCCAGTGCTGGTAGTAACTGCTGCCATCATCCGCATCACCGCGTGCATGGGCTTGGGCGATGGTCTGGCTCAGTGCCTGCGCCCACCGCGGCCAGGTGAAGGCGCCGCGTCCATGTAGTTGGACCACGATGGCAAAAGCCTGGGCCTGCCAGGGCTCGGCAAACACCGGCCCGTCTTCTTTACCTGGCGGCAGCGGCAGGCCGCCACGGCACTGGGCGGCGATGTCGGCCAGCGTGGCGCGCGGATCGCTCATGCCCCCGCCCCCACGGCTTCCAGATAGGGTTCCCAGGCATCCACGCTGACCAACAGCCCGGCAGATGCGTCACTGCCCCACAAGTCCTGTCCATCAAAGACCACGGTGTACAGCCAATGGGCGTCGTCAACAAAGGGCGGGACGGGGCGGCCCACGCGGGTGTCGGGGAACACGTGTGCGCCATGGATGCGCTCAATCGTGCCGGTGTGGCCCCGCACATAGCGCGGCAGCCGGGTGTGCCCTACGGGGTGGATTTGCCGTGCCCGCACGCGTTGGCCCACGGCGAAACGGGCCGGCGCGTCGATGCTGCGGGTGCTGGCCGTGCCCCGGGCCAAGGCCTGCGCGGTGTGCACTGCGTCCAGGCGGCGCACGCCCGGCAAGGACGGGGTTTCGGCCTGCCCGGTTTGCAGCTCGGAGGCGCTGACCATGCCGCGCTCGTACATCAATTTTTCAAGACCGGCCAGCCAGATCGCGTAATAGGTACTTCCCAGGTAATGCGCGGGCGGCAAGGATTCACGCGCGCTGCGGGAGATGTCGATATTCCATTGGCCGCAGGCACCCATGGCCACGGTGATAGCGAGCGCTTGGCGCTCCCAGGCCGCGTGGAACAGCGGCTCGTTGGCCTCCGGGCGCACGGGGCCAAAGCCCTGCATGCCGCCCATGTCGTGCACGCCGTTCATGCGACAGCTCCTGCCACCGCAGAGGGTGGCAGTGCCAGGCCCGTGCCAATCATGCTGTCGCGGGTGACCAGCGCGGTGAGTTGTTCCTGCGTCCAACCCTGCGTTCCGTCCGGGCGCATGGGCACCACCAGATAGCGCACTTCGGCGGTCGAATCCCAGACCCGCAGGGTCACCTCGTCGCCTACCCGCACGCCAAAGTCAGCCAGCACCCCGCGCGGGTCCATTACCGCTTTGCTGCGGTAGGGCGCGCTTTTGTACCAAACCGGCGGCAGGCCTAACACCGGCCAGGGGTAGCAGCTGCACAGCGTGCAGACCACCATGTGGTGCGTCTGCGGCGTGTTGGCCACCGCCACCATGTGCTCGCCTTGCCGGCCGGTGTAGCCCATGTCTGCGATGGCGGCGGTGGCGTCACGCATCAGCCAGTCAAAAAACGCTGGTTCTTCCCAGGCCCGCGCCACCACCCGTGCGCCGTTGTGGGGCCCCACCTGGTGTTCATAGGTTTCGATGACCACATCCAGCGCCGCCGGGTCCAGATAGCCTTTTTCCACTAACAGACTTTGCAGCGCCCGCACGCGGACGTCTATCTCG
>Ga0214919_10005483_pt1 | contig 17994 bp, 17 predicted proteins | sample LL1503_MetaG_FD_177994 | JGI IMG/M metagenome (GOLD analysis project Ga0214919, IMG submission 177994) | Freshwater microbial communities from Lake Lanier, Atlanta, Georgia, United States - LL-1503 | ecosystem: Environmental > Aquatic > Freshwater > Lake | place: USA: Georgia | collected...
GTGAAGGCCGATATCGAACGCTGGACCAAGTTGGCCAAAGAGCGAAAGATTGAGTTAGAAAGTTGAATGCTTCGGGCTAGAGGGCCCGAGCTTGACTGGTGCTCCGACAGGAATCGAAAAATGGCTCGAAACCCAATAATATATGGATTTTCATAAATGGCGGTTGAAAAGTACCGTCAAACATACCGATAGATGCTCTTCCTTGAAATGTTTTAAGGAATATTGCGATGCTAGTTTAACTGTCTGTTCATGCTTGGGCTCCAGCTTTGCTTCACCTCCCCATTGCATTATTGATGCTATCCCTTCATAGGCCGCAAACTTACAAGAAGTATCAAAAACCACCCCTAGCCAGACCCCACCCACCCCCCACCCCCTCATTTCGAGGTGGCCCTCTCCTGACAGGGTAATCACTGTTCCGTAGCCGCAATATAAAAATCCAAGAATCTTTGTCTAACTTTGGACAACAGTGCAATATGAGCATGTAGATCGGCAAAGTTGGATTGTGGGGTGCAGCATCCGCATAGTGGGGTAGGGCTTCTAAATTCCAGCCATACCTGACCCCACCGTACCCCCACCCCCCTAATTTGGAGTTGGTTCCATCCGTGCACACTTACACTGTGTTTTGCTCAAACGATTCCCGATTTTGAAAATGGAGTGTTTAGGAGTACTAGCTAACATAGTTCCCATCAGAACCAGCAACGCGAAGGATTACGTCATTGATGTTCTCAATTCCTATCAGTACTAAAGCTGCAGGGTATGTGATGTTCAAGTCAGTGTTCACATAGTCGTTAATTTCTTTGGTGAACTCTGCCGTGAACTCATCATTGCGTGTCACCGTTGTAATTAACGAGTCAATCTGATCGTATTCAAAAGTTGAACCAGCATATTCAACAACATGCTTGGTAACGGCGCTATTGGTGTAGGTGATAGATTCTTTGAGACCCTTGAGCAAGACTGCGGATGCGCCAAGTACATTTTTGTCAACTATCACTGAAAGAGTGTAACTTTCGTTTGTCACCGTAGCGATGCGCGCAAAGTTCAAAGAGTTATTGGCGTCTGATCCATCAGCATTTTTGTTCCCTGCTGCATCTGTGAAGACTCCGCTAGCGACGTTTAATATTCCGACAGCAGCGCTATTTAAAACCAGCGTGAACGAGGCCGTATAAGCGGTGCCGCTACCGGCAAAGTTAGACAAGGTGCCACCCGAGATGGTGATATCTGATGCTACAAAATTAGTCGATGCTTCACTTAAAGTGAAAGTCAAGCTTGCCGAATCTCCACCTTGTAAGCTTGATTTACTGCTTGACACTGCAATTGTAGGAACGACGGTATCAACCGCTAGGGTAATCTTATTATTTGCATCTGAGCCATCTGCATTGGTATTTCCTGCGGCATCTGTAAAAACACCGCTAGCTACGCTGACTGAGGCGTTGTTAGTGCTGTTGGGTGTAGGAGTGAACAAAGCTGTGTAAGTTGTCCCACTGCCACTGAAGTTTGAAAGTGTTCCTCCAGACACTGTGATGTCACCTGCGACAAAGTTGGTAGAGGATTCGCTCAGGGTAAATGAAATAGTAGTTGTGTCACCAGCGATTAGGGCTGTTTTGTTTGCGCTTAAAGCGATAGTAGGAACGACGGTATCAACCGCTAGGGTAATCTTATTATTTGCATCTGAGCCATCTGCATTGGTATTTCCTGCGGCATCTGTAAAAACACCGCTAGCTACGCTGACTGAGGCGTTGTTAGTGCTGTTGGGTGTAGGAGTGAACAAAGCTGTGTAAGTTGTCCCACTGCCACTGAAGTTTGAAAGTGTTCCTCCAGACACTGTGATGTCACCTGCGACAAAGTTGGTAGAGGATTCGCTCAGGGTGAAAATAAAATTTGCAGTCTTGCCTGTTGTTAAATTCGAAACATCACTGGAAATGACAACTGTAGGCGGGGTGTAGTCGTCGGTGATCAAAAATTCGGCGGAATATACCATCTCGGACATGCCACCTTGCGTGTTTTGAAATGCAACAGTTCCTATTACATAGGTTTTTCCATCTATGCCTGTGACGAGTTGCATGGCGCTTCCCCAGTCGGCATAAACCCAACCATTAACGGGAAAATCTTTTACCAATTGGACAGCTTGAGACCACAACGCAGAAAACTCATCTCTACCAAACTCTGTAAAGGTGCCATTGGCCTGCTGCAAAAGCAGAACTGTTGAGTTGTAGGTGGTAAAGTCTTGAGAGCTTAAAAAAATATCTGTTCGACCATCTGCATTTACATCTAAAAAAACCGGCTGATAGCTTGCGGGTGAAGCGTTGTTGTAGTTAAGCAGTTTGGTATCTGTTACATCTTGAAATTGCCCGCCGCCTTTATTTAGAAGAAATTGAATTTCGGAATATTCAGGCCAACTACCGTTTGTAAGCCATGGTCGGCTGATTACGATTGCGTCCATCATACCATCGCCTGAAAAGTCAAATGGAAGAACCCTTATATCGTGAGAAATATCTTGGGAAGAAGCATCACTAAATCCATATGAAGCCCACTTCGGTAATTCAAATCTTGGCAGCGGCAGAGTTGATATTTTAGTGAGCAACAGTTCGCCTGAAGATCCAAGCCTCCAAGAGAAAAGAGCAGTGTCATTTGCAAATTCGATATCAGACGCCAAGATGGTCATACTGCCATCGCCTAAAAAATCAGCAGCACAAATTCCTGATGCATTCCATAGCGCTTGATTTGTCTGCGGCTTGAAAGTTATTCCAGTTGTACTTCCGAAACCGACGCCAATTCTCGTTCCATAGTCAGTAGTTAGGACATCTGTAAATCCATCTTTGTTCAAGTCGGCGGAAAATGAACCATGAGCCCAACTTTGAAAATCGTATGATTGCTTGGTAAAGCTTGTCCCGGTGTTCAAGAAAAGAAAGCTAGGCGCTAAATAACTAGTATCTGTATCACCAGCTATAAAAAAATCTTTAAGGCCATCATGGTTGAAATCGCCAAATAAAACACTAGGTTCTGAACCAACAACTACGTTATCTGGCAACCATTTAGTTGTTACATCCTCCCAGCCAGAAGCGGTAGAGTGAAAAATGTGCACAGTGGAGTTTGACCAATTCGCTCTTGATTCATTTGATTGTCGACCTGTAATTACAAATTCTTGAGCACCATCACCATCTAAATCTGCGGCAAAAATATCATGAAGAAATGGAGTTGTAGGTTTTAAAGCCACTAAAGGTTGAAAAGAACTGATTATTTTTAAATTTGAAAGAACTAATTTCATTTTTTTTGACCCCGTTTTGAATAGCTATTATTTTATTTAAAAAAATAATCTTCTTATTGAAGCTCGAAACAATCGCAACCACCAATTAAGTCGGCGCCATCATCTGAGAGGATACGAAAGTAACCTGAGCCGCCAGTAATCGTGTCGTTACCACTTTCTCCATAAAGTGTGTCACCGCCGTTTTTTAAAAAACTTGCTGGCATTTGTTACCTTTAAGATTTGTAGCGCACCGATATTGTGGGTCGGAGTTAAGCATAAAGCGCATTTATTCTCATGCATTTCAAAACAATACAATCTTGTTTCAAACCTAATTTGTAGAATTTTGAACAATCCCTCAAGCGGGTTTGCGTGCTTTTAAACAATTTTTCAAAATTTCCTGAAGTTCTGGATAGGCTTCAGCCGTGCGGTCTGGCTTCCTGCCACGTGTCCTTGCCCCATTCATAAATCCCATCTTATGGCCAGCCGCCTCCAATACTGCCAGCCTTGCCGAAGCTAGGTTGCGTTCGGTTCGCGCCTCGCGTGCTCGTGGAAGGCTCTACTGGATACAAAATTTTGTTTATGAATAATTTGAATATGGGTAAGTGGGTTAATAGATTGTGCGGCGCAGCATCCGCATAGTGGGGTAGGGCTTCTAAAATCCAGCCAGAACCGCCCCCACCGTGCCCCCCCCTAAATTGGAGTTGGTTCCATCCGTGCACCTGTACACTGTGTTTTGCTCAAACGATGGGCAAATATTTAAACAGGTATGTACTCAATGCCGGTTTGCGCCAATCCCACCAGATTGATATTGGATGTGTTGAACACTGTATCCGCAGCTAGAGCAACCAAATCACCAGCTTTCATACCATCAGTTAACATTTTGATGAATGGTGCTTTGTCTAAAGCAGAAGCAGGAGATCCAATGACGTTTAGCCATAAGGTAGAAACAATAGCGTCATTTGTAGTTGCACCAACAGCATTCAAAGCCAATGCTCCAAGATCGGAAAAACTCATACCTTTATCAAGATAACTGAGACCTAAGCCAACATAAATTGGATTTGTCAGTGCTGCTTTACCGAGGACTGCGCCGATGATCTTTGCCGCATTACCGGCATTGCCATCCAAATCGACAGCAAAGCTTTTATCAGTAAATTGAATTCTCTCTACATAAGTTAGTGTGTCACTACCGTCTGTCGGTGATGGAGGAAATATCGCAAGAATTGGTCCAATATATGAAACTGACCATGAGCCATCAATCACTTTTTGAATTGAATAATTTGCAAGACTACCGCTTCCAAATTGACCAGAAAATTTAACTGTATCGATGCCAGTTCCGCCATCAATAACGTCGTTACCCAACCCGCCTGAAATAGTGTCATTTCCAGCATAGCCAGATATATTGTCGGCAAAAGGTGTTCCTTGGATAAGTTCACTATTTAAAGTGCCTGAAATAAAGTTGGTAGTTAACTTATCCGTTGGCGAACTTGTAAGTTTCTCTGCTGTTCCATGGCCATCTGTGTATGAGGCAATTACGCTGATTTGACGATTTAATTCGCGCTCAGTTAGCGTTATCGTATCACCAACATTAAGAAGTGTGTTTATCCAATTGATACCATCAGAACTAGATTGCCATTGGTATGTGATCGCGCCGACCCCGTCCGGGTCTTGAATTGAATTTGTGGCTTTAAGCGTCTCACCTTGTTTCAGTGCGCCAGTGATGACAACACTACCAGTTGGAGCATCGTTAACGTTGGCTACAGCAGAGGAGGTAGCACTAGGTACTGACTCACTTGTCCCATGACCATCTGTGAAAAGCGCGTTTACTTTGATTTGTTTTCCTACCTGCGCTTCTTGTAATGTGTAAGTGCTGCCTGTACCTAATGTTGTCCAATTCAAGTTATCTGAACTTGACTGCCATTGATATGTAATCGCTCCAAGTCCATCTAAATCTGCGACAGTGTTTGTAGCTGCAAGGATGATGCCCTGTTTCAAGGTGCCATATATGGATACATTTCCAGTTGGAGTGTCATTGACATTGATGACTGACGCAGTGGCTGTGCTGGCAGCAGACTCTTTTGTTCCTAATCCGTCTGTATAACTTGCTAGCACCCGGATTTTTTTATCTACAAGGCTTTCAGTTAGGCTAAGAGAGCTTGATGTTGCTTGATTAGTCCAAGTGTTGCCGTCTAGGCTTGACTGCCATTGATAAGTAATCACTCCAATGCCATCAGCATCTGCCAAGTTATTTGTGGCTTGTAGAGTTTGCCCTTGCTTGGGCGTTCCTGTGATAGTTACATTTCCGGTGGGTAATTGATTACTTCCGGTTGTAAAGCTGTATGTTGAAATGGCTGTTAAATCGTTTCCAAATAAATCCTTAAAAGCACCTGAAGTAATTTCAACTTTGTAGCTGGTATCAAATGAAAGGTTAGAAGTGGGGTTGATTGTTAAGGTTGTGTCTGTCAGTGTTAGGTTGTTGCTAGAGGCAATGTCGTAAGTCGCAATCGTTACTCCTGCGCTAGTTTTAAGAACAACACTGCCTGTACCTTTTTGAATCTTCTCACTGAAAGTTAAATTGATATCGGAAGCTACTGCTATTTTTGTTGCTGAATTTTCTGGTGAGTAGATCGTGATAACTGGAGCTTGAGTATCGACACTTATAGACAGATTGTTGTCATTATCGGCGCCATCTTCATTTGTATTACCTGCGTTATCAGTAAACTTACCGCTTGCAACTTTGATTGAAGCTGTACCTGTGAAATTCAATGAAGGCGTAAAGGTTGCTGCATATGCCGATCCACTGCCTGTGAAGTTGGACAGTGTTCCGCCAGTAACTACAACATCTGCAAGTACGAAGTCACTTACACTTTCGCTAACCGTAAAAATTATTGTTGAAGTCTTACCTATGCCAATACTAGTCAAATTACTTGAAATAGCGATAGTTGGTGGTGTTAGATCAATACTTTGAAGTGCTATTGTTTTGTCAGAAAATTTGAGAAATTCAATAGTCTTAAAGGTATCCTTGCCCTCTGTTCCTGATTTAGCTTCTATTGAGTAGATTTGAGTGCTGCTGTCATAGCTAATCGTGTAGTTTGTGGCAAGTCCAGTTACTACAAGTGTGTCATTTCCATCTCCGCCTTCTATGCTGTCATTCCCAGAGCCGCCTGTAAGAAAGTCATTGCCTGCGCCGCCCAAAAGAGTGTCATCTCCATCCCAGCCCTCAATCGAGTCGCTACCTGTGCCGCCTTCTATCTTGTTTCCAACTTCATTGCCGTATAAATGATCATCGTAATTAGAGCCAATTAAATTCTCAATTACGGTTCCGAAGTTGACAGTTATTTGACCTGCAGTGGTGATTTTTTCTGCTTTGGATGAACCAAGGTAGCCTTGATAACCGGGAGTCAAATAAATTGTTGCAGCTTGATTTACTGCACTAGCATTAATTGAATCTAAACCAGCGCCATCCCATACGAAATTTGGTTCTACTAATGAAATTTTATAACTGTCGTTGCCGGTTCTGGCAGTCTTACTTGGGCCGTACAGGTATTGAAGTGCAGCGATATCTAGGGGACTGTATTTGAGGTAGTACTCTGAGGAGGATTCGTTATAACTTAAGTAAGTCCAAGTTGTACTGTCTTCTGATCCCTGAAGATATGGAGGACTATCGATCTTTCCAAGGGAATCTTTCTCATCGAATGGATGTTTTAGACCTAAAGCATGTCCCAATTCGTGCATCAGTGTATATGCACCAAATGTCATGTCTGCCAATGTTGTATTGTAGTCAGCTATATTTAGAAATAAGTCGCTTCCTGAGAAGCTGTCGTTTGGATAATTAGCATATCCGCCAGATCCTGTTTGATTGTTGCTGGCAAACGATAGAGTATTCAAACTCGATGAAGTTGTTTTCTCAACAAAACTCACATCTAACACTTCTGAAATGTACTTCAGTGCAATAACAGTTCTTGCTTTTTGTGTTATTGAAAATGCGGTAAATCCTTTGGCGTCATCAGCATCCTTATCGTAGCTTGGCAACGTTGACGGGAAAAAGTATCCAATAGATTTCGAATCTCCCAACAAAGTTGTAAATTTTTTGCCTGCTGCGGAATCAGGTAGAAGTGCTGAAATCCAATAAGGTAGGGCCTGTGCGCCATTCGTGTAAATAACGTTTTCAATAGTGCTTGGAATCTTTACAAAGCTAGTGGAGACATATGCGGTATCTGTTCCGCCAGATTCGAATATGAAGTCAAATATATTATCAACATAGTAAGTGTCGTTACCATCACCCCCCCACATTTCATCTTGGCCAATTCCTCCGTCTAGTGTGTCATTACTTGTCCCAGAATATAAAGTGTCATTGCCTTCACCACCGTTCAACGAGTCGGCGAAAGCACTTTTATAGCTGTTTAATAAGTCGTTACCATTTCCGCCAATCAGCGTGTCGAAGCCAGAATCTTGGTCATAAATAAAGTCATCCCCATCTCCACCAACAAGTAAATCATTTCCAACACCGCCATCAATAGTGTCATCAGAAGTGCCTCCATCGAGTGTGTCATTTCCCTCATCCCCATTTAACTTGTCATTACCGCTTCCGCCAGATATAGAGTCATCACCTGCGTAGCCTTCAAGCCATGAATCGTTACCCTCTCCTCCAACAATTGTGTCGTTACCAAGCCCTCCCCAAATGATGTCATCACCAATATCACCGTCTAAATAGGAGTTACCTATTGATAAATACTTGTGAAGAGTGTCGTTACCTAAGCCTCCAAAAATAGTATCTGAACCGTCGTTACCCTGAATATAGTCATCCCCGTCGTTACCGTTTAGGTAGTCGTTTCCAGAGCCCCCATACATCGAGTCGTTACCAGCGCCCCCATTAATTGTGTCGTTGCCATCTCCACCAGATAAATTGTCGTTACCATCTCCGCCTGAAAGTGAATCATTTCCTGACCATCCGATTATTGAATCATTCCCATCTCCGCCAATTACAGTATCGTTACCGCTATCGCCGTATATAGTGTCATTTCCCAAGCCCGCGTCAAAATAATTATTGCCTCCTAAATCCGAAAGATAGTCATTGCCTGAGCCTCCGTAATATGTGTCATTGCCTATGCCACCATATAAAGAATCGTTACCGTTTCCGCCATCTATCGTGTCATTACCATCAGAGCCATAAATCGTGTCATTACCATCCCCTCCGTTAAGAGAGTCATTGCCTAAATTGCCATCTAAGGAGTCATTACCAACTCCTCCATCTATTGTGTCGTTACCATTGCCACCATCTAATGAATCATTTCCTGATTCACCAAAAATAAGTTTGTCACCTTCTATGCCAACGTAATTAACTAAATCATTACCGTCGCCGCCGTAAACAGTATCATTGCCAGTATCAGCAATTTTGTTTATCGTGTCATCACCAGCACCTGCCTGAATTAAATCGTTTCCTGCGCCGCCTGATAAATTATCATTGCCATTGCCGCCTTGTATTGAGTCATTACCTAATGAACCATAAATAGTGTCGTTTCCATCACCCCCAGAAATAGAGTCTGCGCCATCTGCGCCATAAATAAAGTCATCCCCATTGCCACCGCTTATGGTTTTAGTTCCAGCATATGTCCAATATGTGTAAGTGCTTCCAGTTGAAGGGTATCCGTTGATTTGGTCGTTGCCATCGCCACCATCAATTAAGTCGGCACCATCATCGGATAAGATGCGATCGTTGCCTGTGCCGCCAGTTATGGTGTCGTTGCCACTGCTACCGTAAAGTGTGTCACCGCCGTTTTTACCAGTAATAACTGACATATGGGTCCTAAGAAATTAGTAATTAAACCTATAAGGACCACTGTAACCACTTTCAAGCAGCGATAACTGCATTGCACACAACTTCTTTTCCTCTTCGTTCACCTTAGCCAATTTTGCTCTTGCTTTCAAGGGTTGACTCATTTCGCGGTAAAGCTCACCCAACTCAAGTTCATCGGCCATGTCACGGTCTTCAAGCAAAGCAGCAAGCTGCTCCATGTTGTCCATCTGGGCCGCGCTGGGTGCGTATGCTGGGAAGCTATCTTTATTTATGTCGCGGTAAGCACGGTACTCATCACGAAACTGGTTGTTTAAATGACGCCAGTAAAGCCTGCGTGCTTGAATCGATAGGTTTTTATCTTGTGGCTTGGAGTCAAGTAGTTCCGCAATCGCTGCACCTGTCACGCTTTGAGCCTTGGGAGGAATGACCGTTTCATTAGCTGCACATTGGGAAGGTAGTTTGCGGACGGTGTGCGGCTTCGTCTTGTCCTCAGCTATCAAAAGCTTGCCGATCTTGCCAAATATCTTTGCGATTAAATATTCAGTTTGTTTTTGTTGCTTTCCATTATTCTTGGGGATGAATCCAACGCGTTCAGCGTAGCCAGACAGAAAGTAGCCACCGCAAGTACAGCGGCGAAGCCCACCATCAGATTGCGACAAAGAGTTTTCAGTTGCCCCATCTGTCCAGTGTTCACTGGCCATGAAGTTGATTGAGGCAAACGCAGTCGTTGAATACAAAGCGCCGCAGCAGGGAGCTTTAATGATGTTAGTTCCTGAGACGCGTGTCATACTAAAAATTAGTTAGTTAATCAATCCAATTAATCTTTAATTTTTGAAACCATCCACCAAAAACAAATACCTCCACAAGCTACACCGACAAATACTGCAGTTTCACCGTCTCCAACCATGTTTTTTGCAACCTCGAAAGCGCCAATATAAATAAAAATAGTAAGCGCAAAAAAGATGATTTGCTTCATGGTGAGTTCCTTAACTTGATTAGTATGAAGATGTAATAAATCAGGCGAGTATTTGTGTTTTGAACGGGACAAGTTCACCTGATTAGGAGCACATCTTGTCTGCAAGACTTTCATCTATACCAAGCTCAAGCATTGCAGAACGCATCTGTCGCCTTGGTAGTTTGTACTCAATAGATAAATTAGAGTTGATTTGTATCCAAGCCGAAGCAAAGTATGCTTCTATCCCAGTGGGTTCAATATTCATCTTTTCCATCGCTTCATTCTGTACATACGTTTGCTCCAAAAAAACAGCGGCTTGTGCATCCAGTAGCGCCATCAACTGACTGCGCTCATCACGATGAGTTAGTGCATCCAGTGCAGCAGTCACGAGCTTTTCATAATTTCCTTCTCTGAGACTGATGTCACCAAACGGGAAGTACTCTCTGAATAAAGCCCAGTCAAAGCCGTTGATTTGGATTGACTCGAGGGAATCTTTGTATTTCATTTGAGTCTTAAATAATGCTTTAGTCAAACATGATGCTCGGCATTGATGAGAACTGCAATGTCATTTGCTTACATTCGGGGCATAAATTTCCAGTCGCAGGTGCTCCACAACTTCCCCACTGTAGGGCTGTTTGAGCTGCGACGGATTTCTTACCTAACTTTATTCCAAGCCACTTAGATGTTGGTGCGCCATATTGGGTCGCATTAGGATCACCACAACTTGGACAAGTTGTTACAAAACAATCATTTTTCAAATTGGCTGCGTTCACCTCGACGATGCCACAGGTATTACAGTGAAAGGGAAAAAGAGAATGCGAGCGAAATGTTTGACGACTGCCGCCAACCGTAACTTCTTTGGTGAAGCCACACTTACAAAACGCGCTATGTACTGCACCCATGGAGGAACCTTAAGGAAAGTAAATCTACTAAATGAAGGCTAAATACAGGGAACGTTTGATGGTTGAAAGTGACGCTTTATTTGACGCCAATTAGCATTCGTATGAGTTGATTGCCTGCATTCTTATCACCAAAAATTTTCTGTATTGCAAAAGTCTGTGCATCAGGCCAGTTGGGGAATATTTGAAACCATGCTTCAACCACCTCTTGAAGTGTTTTCCGAAATTCATCTGCGGGTTGCGCTCTAGAGGCAATGCCGTCCATCGTCATTGCAAGCAGCGCACCTTTGAGTTTTTCTTCAAATTTCATATAGCTTTTCAAGCCTTTATCATGGCCAAAAAAACTAGTCTTACCTTGGTTGTTGTGCGCATCGGCCATGGCCATCACAAGGTGCTCCATGGCGGTGTATGTGTGGGGTAAACGGGCTTGAAGCTGGCTTGCAAGTGCCCAATTAGCGCTTGCCATTACTTAAGGCCGTACTGCTTCATAAAATCAAGCGCATCGTCAGACATGATAATTCCATGGCGTGAGAGTACGTCAATAATCTTGTCGTAATTGACTCTACCACCTGTTGGCATTTCTTTTTGCATTCCTTTAAACAATGGCATCAGTTCAGCCTGTGGCCATTCAAAGCCATTAAGAGAAAGCGCGCATGACCGGACACTATTCACTTGGCTTTGTGTCATCTTTTGACCCTTTGCAAGACTGTTGATTGTTGAAAATAATTCATCTTCTGTTGGAAATCTTCCAGACTTTCTGACAGATTCCCCAATGCTCGCAATAAGGGCATTGTTGAAAGATGTATTTTGCATTTCACTTTTTCCAAATCCGAACATACCGTCTCCTTAACGTTCTTCAAAACCCAATAGTCTTAGTACCCATAACAAACCGAAACCAATAGCCAACGGAAGTAGTGACCTATCGTCGTAAGCAATAACCCCCGCGCCGATGCAAACAACCGCTGCAATGAAAGAGCCTCTTGCAGGAGAAAAAAGCAACCCAAGCCCAAATAGCACGGCGATCCCTGAAAGGATCGTTACCAATAGCATCATGTTTATGTTTTCAATAAGTTTTGGGTATCCTATCCCGTGGTACTTTCTCCGTCAACCGTGCAACATCAAATGCATGGCCAAGCCTTCACCAACACACTCTGGAAAACCAGTTCTTACAGAGCTGGGAGATGTGGTTCGGGCTTCAAGGCTCAAGTTGGGTTTATCCCAAGAAGCATTGGCGGTAGATGCCGAATTGGATAGAAGCTACGTCGGCGGTATTGAGCGTGGTGAGCACAACTTGACGCTCATCAACCTGCAAAAAATAGCAAATGCTTTGGGTACCAAGCCCTCAGTTCTTCTGAAAGCAGCGGGAAACTAGTTGCATCGAATCCGCCAATATTTCATAATGTGAAATACTTTCAAGGGGGCGAAATGGAGCGTTTTCTATCAACCGCAGGGGGCAGGATTACGTGCTTAAGATGCACAGCGAATTCTTCAAGAACTAAAACTCAATGCAAACGCCCCGCGTTAAGGTCCAGTAAAACAGTAGTTTGCCAATTTCACGGTGGGCGCGGTTCAGGCCCTAAAACGGATGAAGGTAAAGCTCGAATCGCTGCAGCTCGCACTAAGCATGGTGAGTATTCAAAGGCAGCCAAGGCAGCAACTTCAGCGGGGTTGGCCAAGCTTAGCCAGTTGGAAGACGTGCTTTATGTCTTGAAGATGACCAGTGTCAAGCGTAGCCCCGGTCGAAAGCCTCTTGGTTACATGCCAGTTCGGACCATTAAAGATGTGTTCGAGTTGTTGTTTGACACGTTGGAGAACAAGCCCTGAGGCTGATCCTTGGCGGGGTGCGCATTTTTTTCATTAAACCCATCATCCAGGTCAGGCGCATCGAGCCTTAGCCATAATTGCCAGGACTTTTTTAATTCTTTTTGTATTATTTATTTAATTATTTTTAAAAAATGGTGGCAATGGTGGCAAAGAGCCTAGAACCCGCGCCACATCAACCTTTTAGCGAGCCACCATGGTGGCAAGCTTTAGGCAATGCTGGCAGTGCAAAAGCTATTGAGGGTGTCTAAGTAGCTCATTGTCAGTCCCATTCCAACTCTCCGCCAATATATGAGCAGAATTCCTGTCGGGCAAGTGGCAAGTTGGGCAGAATAAAGCCACGTTGCTGGCAACTTGTGCTTTGCCCAGGAGCTCTTATTTGTTGTCTATCTGCCCTCACTGATGGGCACAACTTCACAAGCTGTTCTTTCATGTACTTGTTCTGTAGTGTTTGGTAACGCTGAGCGTTTTTGTTGAAGTTTTTGTAGCAGTCAAGTAGAGCATTACTTGAGACAAAAATCGAATCAAGCCATGGAGAATGAAAATCCGAAAGCATTGAAGTACTGGGGCCAACGCCATCAAGAAAGCCGATTGAAAGAACCTCGTACCAAAAGCGCTCAAAGCCGTCCAGAGACTTCAGTCTCTGAGCCAGATGTTCGGAGGTTTTGGGCTTGAAACGAATATTGAAATCAGAAATATCCTTGCGTAAAAGGTAGTAGAACAAAGCGCCTACAGTTCTGCCGTCGCTGATTTTAGCTGTGATTTTTTTGAAATACGCAGTGTCTTGTTTGTGGCTATCTGAGACTCGTAAAAATAAGAATCGACGGCCATCCCTCTCAACATGCGCGAAATGGTCGTGGTTGCTAGCTGCAAAAAACCGATGTACAGATTCAATCGAACGAACTGGTTGTAACTTTTGCTCAATCATCACATTAGGCTCTGTGATCATTGACTTCATGCGATCTAATGATCTTCGGTCACCAGCAAAAAGTGCTTCATCCATGCAAATCACGTAGTTGCGTTCAAGTATGGCGTTGAAGCGACCCACAATATGGTCCAAAGTTGACACTTGGATCGTGGTGCTTTTCCAGATGGATCTTAACAAACTGAAGTAAACCCCCTTACCCGTGCCTTGTCCGCCAATTAGCGTGACGATGATTCCTGGCTTTTCTTCGGGCTTTTGCACCATATGCGCCATATATTGAATCAAGTAAGAATAGGCTTCTTCTTGACCCCCGCAGATTACATCTCTGATGAAGTCACGAAGTTCAACCCAATTACCAGCTTGAGGTTTCGGCACAGGTCCTACCCAGAAGTTCAAGATTGAGGGTGGTTTAATATTTGGTGAAAATGCTGTGGCTTTGTATTCAAGAGTTGATGGTGAAATCCAAAAGTCAGCGATAACTTGCCTCGGGTTACTTGGCGTAGCAAGTGCCTCCAAATGGCGTTTCATTTTTAGCTCTGCATCTTGTTTTTTGTACATGCCTATCTCACCTTCTAGTGCCCCCTGTAGGTGTGCATGAATCTTGTCGAGGTCTACCACTCGAATATCACCCGCAATATCAAGGATGGCAAACCTGGCTTGCAAGCTGGACAAGGCGCTAAGCGGTGCGACATTAGACATTCCACCCTCCAATCTTTGCATGGTGATAAATTGTCCCTGGAGTTATCTTGTTTGGATGGTCAGGTATGTAGGAGTTAACAAGTTCCCAGAAAGCATCATCTTCAAATCTTGTTGGTGCCGTTTTACTCCAAGCTAAAGCTAAGTCTTTAGCGCAGACCCAGCCCGTACTCAAGATAGCCCAAAGGACGTTGCGCCATCTTTCATAGTCGCAGTCTGCTGTTATATGGTCTAGAGCATCTTGGATGATGGCAATTTGTCTGGGAGTTTCATGGCGGTAACATTTACTTACGCTCAAGTTAGTTCTGCGGTGTGCGACTCGACTGCTGTTATCAATCAGCGCTTGCCAGACGGTGACTAGGCGGTGCGAAATAGTTGGAAGTTTCAAGGTATCGTCATCACTCATCCATAAATAATCGTGCCCGTCTGGGTGGCGACTTGGAGGGAGAACATCCTGGACAGTTTTCCCATCAATAGTCGCGCAACGAAACTCAAGTGCAGACTTGCCTTCGGGACCGACAATTTTCTTGGATATCAGGGGAAGACAACCTTGAGGAAGCCTGAACAGCAACTTTATGCTGTATTTCTTGCCCGACCAGATCACCGCAGCATCGTCAGCCATCAGCATGGCGCGCAAGTCGATACCGTGCATATTTAGCCAAGTTTTTGCGTTTTTGTAGTGGTCAATATCAAGCGCACATGTTGGAGTTGGAGTGCAATAAGCGTGGGCTATGCCAATGTTCATACCCTTTAGAGCATTTAGTTGTGATGGCGCAATAACGCAGTTACGTCGCAGATTCCAGTCTTTATTCTTGGGGCCTTTTTGACCGAATGGAATCGGAACTAATGCAAGTCCATTCTTAAGCATTTCGGAATTTGAAATCATGGTAAATCCCTCAAAGTTTTGGCGAAGAGTTCAGGCAGTTCTTCCAAGTGGATATTGTAAAAAACCCGATGAACGTTCGTACATACAAACCAAAAGTCGTTGTTTGCACTGCTGGCGATACCGGGCGCAAATGCTATGACAACGCGAATGCCTTGCATGCTGGCACGTTCTATTTCAGCAATAGTTCCATAACAGTCAACCGAGTCAATGTAGCCAAAAACTAAGTCTGCACTGTCAACGGCACGACGGCAACGTGCGGCAACTTTATGCCTAGTCAAATGATGTTCTGATGCGCAACCCTTGCCTCCGCCATGTTGGCCGGGCGCGTGATAACAGCCGTGGTCGCAACCAATAAAGAACGGTCCTGTGTAAAGGAACTCATTTTGTTTTAGCGGCCCAAGGACCCAATTGTGTTCACGCAAACCGTTGACTAGCAAATGTCGCCAACAATTTTTTCGGATTTTCCCAGCAAGGTAAACCTTTGGCGTACAAATTGATGCTGGCCCAAGTTGATTGAGCAATTGTTGAATGGGTGTTTTCACAGTACACCCTTTATTGCATTTTTATTTTGTGCGTTTAGCCAATCTCTTACAGAGCCAGCGTTCCACGCAGTTGTGTTTGGCCCTAGTTTTTGAGGGCTTGGAAACTGTTTGGCTTTGACAAGTCTCCAAAGTGTTGCATGGCTAATGGGAAGTAGTTTTGGAGAAAGGGGATCTTTTCGGTCTCCAATCAGTTGACGTTCGCGTAAAAAGGCTGAGTCAGGTGTTTGGTCGAACCAGTTATGTTGGACTATATGTGTCATGAAGACTCCATTTGAAAAGGCGATACGCCATTAAAAATCAGCCCACAAACATTGTCTAAGTAGTGCGCGCGCACGCTACTTGCCAGCTTTCTCCTTTCGGTAAAGCGTAATCAATTGCCTTATTCGATCGACCCCCAAGGCTACAGCTTCAGCCTCAAAAGCTGCTTCAGCTGCAGCATCTAGCGTCTTGTATTTTATTAAATTTGAATCTAGCCACAAAAATAATTTTTTCTTTTTTAATTCCGCAGATTTTTTTGACACCACATTGCTGGCATCAGCCCTAGCGCTTGCAAATATATGTTCCCACTGTTTATTTTCAGCAATTGCCAATGTTGCTGCTTTAAGATTTAAAATTTTTTCGGCGTTTGATATAGTTCCGTTCCGCACTAAGACATCGAGAACTGCCGCAGCTTTACTCTCAGCAGCCTTCCAAACAGCAAGCTTTTTTATGCCGTTGGTTTGATTTTTATTTTCCTTCAAGCGGCTAGCCTCAGACTCAACGAGCTGGAATCTTTTTTTAGTAAGTCTAAATAATCAGCCCAGTGTTGCATCATTTCTTTTCTGTCTGCTAGGTGGCTGGTACGGTTGTAGGCACGACCATTAGCGTCTTTTACTGCATGAGCCAATTGATGTTCTATCAAGTGGGCAGGGTATCCAAGCTGCTCATCCAGCATTGTTCGTGCACTGGCGCGAAACCCATGCGCTCGATGCCGAGTTCCGTCGTACCCCATAGCGGTAAGCGCTGCATTTATTGTGTTCTCACTTAATGGTCGGCCTTCACCCTTCAGGGATGGAAAAGCAAGTCGCCTGTCACCTGTGACTAAATGCAAGTCCTTAAGCAAAGCGACAGCCTGCGTGCTCAAGGGAACGATGTGATCACTTAACATTTTCATGCGGTGCCCGGGTATCGACCAAGTTGCAGCCTCAAGGTCTACCTCAATCCACTCCATTGCCCGAAGTTCACCCGGCCTTACAAATACCAAAGGTGATAGTTGAAGAGCAGTTTTGATTACGAAGTGACCTTCATAGCCAGCGATTGCTCGCAGTAGCCCCCCAAATGCTTTGGGGTCAGTGATTGCAGCGTGGTGTTTTGTAGGTTTGCTTTTGAATGTGTCTGGCCCTTGCAATTCATAAGTTGGATCGCGTTCAACTAGTCCCTCTCGAACTGCGAACTTCATAATGCGCGAAACGATTTGTTTGACCCGAAGTACAGAGTCAAAGACGCCACGAGCTTCCATTTTGCGAAGAATTCTCAATATATCGGTAGTCTTGATTTCGCTTACGGGTAATTCACCTAATTCAGGAATGACGTCACGCTGGAGCCAGCTTTTTAGCTTCGCTTCAGTATTGGCCTTGCGTTGTGATGATGTTATTTCAAGCCACTTTGCTGCTACCGACTGAAATGTATTGTCGTGCACTAGCTTTGCGTGGGCCTTAGCCCTTCGTTTGACCGCTGAAGGGTCTTGATCGCTTGCTAGCAGAGTTCTGGCTTGAGTCCGTTTGCTTCGAGCCATTGCCAAAGATGTATCTGGATACACCCCCAGAGCTAGTGTTTTGTACTTGCCCAAGAACCTGTAGTCAAAGCGCCAGTATTTCTGCCCCGCTTCCGTCACAAGCAAGTACATCCCTTCGCCGTCGCTATGCTTGCCCGGCTTGGCATTTTTTACTGCTGTTGCTGTTAATTTCATCTTGCCCCCAGATGTCGGTACTTCCGCATCCCGTAAAGTCAGATGCCGATATTTATACCGACAAAATGTCGGTATGTCCTGAAACAAGATGATACTGCTTGAAACTGATAAAAGTAAAAAACCTAATTAAAACAATGGGTTTGAGGCGGTATGAGACGGGTTGGAACACTTCTCTGGTGCCTCCGACAGGAATCGAACCTGTATCTAGCGCTTAGGAGGCACTCGTTCTATCCATTGAACTACGGCGGCGGATGCAGGATTTTAGCCGTCAAACCCATCGACCA
>Ga0214919_10005484_pt1 | contig 17994 bp, 15 predicted proteins | sample LL1503_MetaG_FD_177994 | JGI IMG/M metagenome (GOLD analysis project Ga0214919, IMG submission 177994) | Freshwater microbial communities from Lake Lanier, Atlanta, Georgia, United States - LL-1503 | ecosystem: Environmental > Aquatic > Freshwater > Lake | place: USA: Georgia | collected...
GGCTCGCGGTCTTGTGCGTGCCGATGTCGATGACGGCGATGAGGGAAGGAAGGGGCTTGGGGGTCATCGGAGAGGGGCGGAAGAAGCGGGGACGAGGCGGGGTTCGGGGACGGGCGAAGCGGCGTTGACGCGGTTCTGGATCGACATCTTCAGCACGTAGGCCGGCGCGGTCGTGCCGGGGCGGCGGAGCATCTCGTCGACGTTGATGCGGCCGAGCAGCGCGAGCTCGTTGCGCCAGTTGGCCGTGGAGAAGACGATCTCGACCAGCGCGGGGCGGTCCATCGGCTGCGTGCCCGGGCGCACGGTGACGCGCAGGTTGGAGCCGGGCGAATCCTCCTGGGCGCCGAAGCAGTCGCGCAGCGAGACCTCGGACCACTGCTTGTAGAGGTGCGGATAGGTCGTGCGCACGGTGAGCAGGAACGGGGCGGCGATCTCGATCCCGTCGATCACCATCTTGTCGTCGCTGCCGGTGGAACGGTAGTGCAGGATCTCAGGGAGGTTGCGCACCGCCTGCTCGGGGTAGCCCGCGCCGGCGAAGGTCTGGCCGTCGGAAGCCACGAGGCGCACCTGCAGCGAACCCTTGGCGGGCATCAGGGCGATCTTGGCGACCGCGAGGCGCTCGCGCAGGGAGATGTCGAGCGTGCCGTCGGAACGTCGGCGCACGTCGGCGGCGACGACCTGGTTGTCGGCCTCGAGGTCGGCCTTGATGGAACGGACGTCGCGCCCGAAGCCTTCCGGCCCGTTGGCGACGACCTTCTTCACGAAGTCGGCGGAGAGGAAGCCGTCGGTCTTGTAACGCAGCGAGCCCGCGGCCGGCGCGCCGGTGACGGATTCGTCGACGGCCCACCAGAGCACGGCCACGAGGACGAGGAAGAACCCGGTCGCGAGGACCGTGGGCAGCTTGGAGCGCACGGCGCGCTTGCGGCCGATCTCGCCTTCGGGGACGCGGTTGACGTCCTGCGGCACGAGCGCGCGCCAGTCGCGGTCGGCCTGGCCCATGAAGGCGTCGCGGCGTTTGCGGAAGAGATTGTCGAAGAGTCCCATGTTCAGCGGCGGACGGTTTGGGCGGCGCGCGCCAGGGCCGGAGCGGCCATGCGGCGGACGAGCGCGGGGAAGTCGAGGCCGACGCAGGAAGCGCTCTTGGGCATCAGGCTGGTTTCGGTCATGCCGGGCATCGTGTTGATCTCGAGGAAATAGAACCGGCCGTCAGGCTCAAGGAAGACATCCGCGCGGGCGAAGTCCCGGCAACCGCCGGCGGCGAACAGCCGGGCGGCGGCCGCGCCGATGGCGGCGGTGAGTTCCGGGCCGACGGGCGCGGGGAAACGATACTCCGAGGCGCCCTTGGTATATTTGGTCTTAAAATCGTAGACGCCGGCCAGGGGCACGATCTCGACGAGGCCCATGGGCTGGCCGTCCAGCAGGCCGACGGACATCTCGCGGCCGCGGAGGCGGCGTTCGGCCATCCATCGGCCGGAGGCCGGGATCTCGGCCAGGGCCTGGGCGACGTCGCCCTCCCCTGCCAGGACATACAGGCCGACGCTGCTGCCTTGGTCCGCCGGCTTGATGACGATGTGCTCGCCAAGCGCGGCCACGAGCGCGGCGGCCGTGGGCTTGGCGGCGCCCGCGAAGGCGACCTCGGGGATGGCCGGGACGCCGGCGGCGCGCATGGCGGCCTTGGTGGCGACCTTGTCCATGCACAGGCGGTTGGCGGCGGACGAGCAGCCGGCGAAGGCGATGCCCTTGGCTTCCATCTCGGCCTGGGCGCGACCGTCCTCGCCCCAGCCGCCGTGGAGGACGGGCAGGACGACGTGCTTGGCGCCGTCGAGCCATGCGGGCAAGGCGTCGGCGTCGAGCTCGACGAGGCGGGAACCCGGCAGCGCCGAAGAGACGGCCCGGCCGGAACGCAGCGAGACTTCGCGCTCGGAAGAGAGGCCGCCGCAGAGGACGACGATTTCGGGGTGCGAAGTCATAGGAGTTCCTTCCACTCGCGTCCGAGGGCGACGATCTCCGGCTGGAGCTCGACGCCTTGGCGGGATTTCACCTCGGCGCGGACGGCGCGCATGAGCGCGATGAAGTCGGCGGCCTTGGCGTCGCCGGCGTTGACGAGGAAGTTGGCGTGGGTCGGCGAGACGGAGACCGGTCCGACGGCGCGGCCCTTGAGCCCGCTGAGGTCGATGAGGCGGCCGGCCTTGTCGCCGTCGGGATTCCTGAACACGCAGCCGGCGCTGGCTTCGCGCGGCTGGGAGGCGCGGCGCTGCGCGGCCATGTCGTCCATCCGCGCGCGGATGGCGGCGGGCTCGTCGCGGCCGGCGGCCCGGAGCACGGCGGAAAGCACGACGGAACCGTGCAGCTGCGGGCAGTCGCGGTACAGGGCGTCGAAGCTGTCGCGGCGGGCGGCGCGCACGCGGCCCTGCGGCGACAGCCATTCGATGGATTCCACGACGTCGAAGATCCAGCCGCCCATCGCGCCGGCGTTCATGCGCAGCGAACCGCCGATCGTGCCGGGGATGCCTTCGAGGAACTCGAAGCCCTTCCAGCCTTCGCGCGCGGCGAAGCCGCAGAGTTCCTTGAGACGGGTGCCGCCGCCGACGCGGAAGCGGCCTTCGCCGAGGTCGGTGACCGCGCCCCAATGGGCGGCGTCGAGATGCAGGATGAGGCCGTCGTACCCTTCGTCCGGCACGAGCAGGTTGGAACCGCGGCCGAGCGCGAACCAACGGAGGTCGAGTTCCGCGGCGGCGCGCAGGAGCGCCACGATGTCGTCCACGTTGGCGGGTTCGGCATACCAGCGGGCGGCGCCGCCGAGACCGAGGGTCGTGCGCCGGGCGAGCGGTTCGTTGGCGCGCAGGGCGCACTCGGCGGAAAGCCGGCCGGAGACGAGGTCGGGCAGGTCGAGCGAAAGGATGTCGTCGCCGCGGCGACGCAGGACCTTGGCGTAGGCTTCGGCGTCGCGCTCGATGTCGCCCGCGCCCACGAAGGCCACGACGGTGTCGGCGCCCAGCGCGAGGGCGTCCAGCAGCGCGGGCAAGGAACGGCGGTCCTCGACGAGGCGATGCCCGGAACCGTTCACGATGGCGTCGGAGCCACCGCCTTCGACGGCGGCTTCGCCGGCGGAGTAGACCGGGAGGACGAGCGCATGGTCGGCGACGGCCAGCGCGTCGCGGAACTCGCGGGCGTACTGGCGGGTGCGCGTGTGGCGATGCGGCTGGAAGACGACGACGAGGCGGCCGGCGTGCGTCTCGCGCACCCACTTGAGCAAGGCGGCGATCTCCGTCGGATGATGGGCGTAATCGGCGAGCACGCGCAGGCCGGTGCGCTCGAAGAGGACGTCCTGGCGGCGACGGATGCCGCGCCAGCGCGCGAGCGGTTCGGCGACGAGCCCGCCGGTGATGAAATGCGTGACCGCCAGCGCCAACGAGGCGTTGGAACGGTTGAACGTGCCGGCGACCGGCAGGTTGAACTGGCCGGCCGGGAAGCGGCCCTCGAGCGAGACCACCGACGAAGAGTGGCCGCCCTGCACGAGCCGGAAGGAATAGTCGCCGCCTTCGCCGACACGGATCACCGGGATCTTCAGGCCCGCGGTGAGGCGTTCGAGCCGCTCGTTGCCGAAGGGGATGACCACCGCGGTGCGGGTGCGTTCGAAAAGCGCGCGGAAAACGCCTTCGAGCGCGGCTTCGTCGCGATAGTAGTCCGGATGATCCCAATCCAGGTTCACGGCGACGGTGACGTCGGGCGAGAACGCGCCGATGGTGCCGTCGCTCTCGTCGACCTCGGCCACGACCCAGGGCGAGGAAGCGGAGGCGCGGGCCGGCGGGAAGGTCGGATCGCGGAAGAGGCCGCCGAGCACGTAACCGAAATCGGCGCCGGCGCTGGCGAGGGCGGCGACGAGCAAGCCGCACGTGGTCGTCTTGCCGTGGCTGCCGCAGACGGCGACGAAGCGGCGTCCGGCGACGGCTTCGGCGAGGAGTTCGCCGCGACGCAGCGTGCGGACCTCATGGCGGTCGGCGAGCGCGAGCGCGGCGTGTCCGGGCTTGACCGCGCTGGAGCGGCCGACGACGGCAGGGCGGCGGCCCGCGGCCCAAGGGTCGCGCAGGAGCGGGATGTCGGCGTTGGCCAGCTGGAGTTCCATCGGGCTGCCGGTCGAATCATCCCAGCCGGACACGTCCCAGCCCTCCCCTTTCAGGTAGATGGCGAGCGGACCGACGCCCATGCCGCAGGCGCCGAGCATCCAGGCGGAGGCGGTCATGCGGCGGCGGACCGGCGGCGGCCGGCGAGCGCGAGGGTGGCGTGGGCGAGTTCTTCCCAGCGGTTGGCGGCGTCGGCCAAGGCGAGCGCGTCGCGCATCACCGCGAGCGCGGCGGCGTCGGCGAGCCGGTCGAAGACGACGCGGAGCAGCCGCGGCAGTTCGGTCTCCGGCAGCAGGATCGCCGCGCCGGACTGCTCGCTCTGGCGCGCGTTGGCCGTCTGATGGTCGTCCGCCGAGCGCGGATAAGGCACGAGCACCGCCGGCGTGCGGCAGGTGGCGAGCTCGGCGAGCGTGCCCGCGCCGGCGCGCGTGACCGCGAGGTCGGCCGCGGAATAGGCCATCGCCATCTGGTGGCAGAACGGGACGAACTTCACCAGCGAGTCGGGCGAACGGACCTCGTCGTCGCGGCCGCCCGGGCCGGTGAGGCAGAGCACGTGGACGCCGCGGATGGCGAATTCCTCGAGGTTGTCCTCGACCCAGCGGTTGAGCGCATGCGCGCCCTGGCTGCCGCCGGTCACGAGCACGAGGCGGCCCGTCGGCGGGAGGCCGAGGGCGCGGCGGGCGGCGTCGCGCGCCTGCGGGCGGATCTCGGCGCGCACGGGATAGCCGGAATCGTGCTGGCGGGCCGCGGCGAGGCCGGGGATGCGCACGCCGGCGGGCAGATGGACCGCGTCGGCGAAACGCGCGATCAGGCGGACGGCCTTGCCGGGCTTGCGGTTGGCTTCGTGCACCAGCACCGGGACGCCGGCGAGGCGGCAGGCCAGCGAAGGGCCGAGGCTCATGAAGCCGCCGAAGCACACCAGCGCGTCCGGGCGGAAGCGGCGGAGCAGACGCCACGACGACCAGACCGCGCCGAGGAGCGCGGGGAAGAAGAGCAGCTTGGCGACCAGCCCCGGACCGAAGCCGCGGCCCTTGCCCGGCACGAAGTTCAGGCGCGGGTAGTTCGAGGTCATCCGCGCGTCGACGACCTTGCTGCTGACGACCAGCAGGCACTCGTGTCCTTCGTCCGTGAGCCGCTGGGCGAGGGCGATGCCCGGGGCGAGATGGCCGCCGGTCCCGCCGCACGCGAGCAGCACGCGGCTCATGCGCGCGCCTCCTTCGCCACGAAAGCCGGACGGGCCGATTCGCGGATGCAGTTGAGGACGAGGCCGACCATGCAGCCCATGATGACGAGATTGGTGCCGCCGTAGCTGATGAACGGCAGCGAGATGCCCTTGGTCGGGAGCAGGCCCGTGACGACGCCCATGTTGATGAGCGCCTGGAGCACGAGGAAGAGCGTGGCGCCGAGGCAGACGTTGAAACGGTAGAGGTCCGCCGAATGCCGCATCGCGCGGTAGGCGCACCAGAAGATGCCGAGGTAGACGAGCGCCACGAGCGAGGTCGCGACGAGCCCGTATTCCTCGCCGATGACGGAGAAGACGAAGTCCGTGTGGGCCTCGGGGAGGTAGGCGCGGCCCTGGATGCCGTTGGCGGCGCCCTTGCCCGTCAGGCCGCCGACGCCGAAGGCGACCATGCCTTCGAAGAGCTGGTAGGCCTCGTCGCCGCGCTTCTCCCACGGCTCGAGGAAGGAGGTGAAACGGCGCAGGCGGTTCGGCCAGTTGAGGATCAGGACGGTGAAGCCGCCGAGGCCGAGCAGGAAGGTCGGGACCACGTAGGCCCAGCGCACGCCCGAGACGAGCATCATCGTGCCGCCCACCGCGCAGCAGAGCAGGATCGTGCCGAGGTCGGGACCGAGCGCGATGAAGCCGGCGATCAGCAGCAGGATGCCGACGGGCTTCACGAAGCCTTCGCGGCAGTCGATCCAGCCGCGCCGCGTGAAGACGTAGGGTTCGCGCGAGCTCAGCTGGTAGATCGTGAACTTGTTCGCCAGCGTGTGCCTCTGCATGCGCGCGAGGAAGTCGGAGAGCACGACCACCAGGGCGAGCTTGCCGAGGTCCGACGCCTGCAGGCGGAAGAACCCGAAGTCGATCCAGCGCCAGGAACCGTTGACCGAGACGCCGACGTGCGGGACACGCGCGAGCGCCATCGCGAAGCACGCGCCGCCGAGGATCCACCAGCGCCATTCGCGGGCCTTGTCGAGGTTGACGCGGAAGAACGCGAAGCCGGCCACGAAGGCGATCGGCACGTAGGTCAGCTGGCGGTAGAACGCCGCGGTGCGGTTGCTCGCCGAGAGCGAGATCCCCGCGCTGTACTGCACCACCAGGCCGAACACCGCGAGGGACATCGCGAGCAGCAGGATGCCCAGGGAGTACCCACCCAGGGCTCCCGGACCTTCCTGCTGCTCCTTGATGACCATGACGCGGCGCGGTCGTCAGCTTACTTCTTGTCCGCGGGAGCCGGCGCGGCTTCGGCGGCCTTGCCGACCGGGACCAGCTTGAACGGAGCGAAGGTCGGGGCGGGCGCGGCGGGCGCGGTCTTCGCGGCCGTCGGGGCGGACTTCGTCCCGGCCTTGGGCGCGGCCTTGGGCGCGGCCTTGGGCGCCGCCTTCGCGGGAGCCTTGGAGGCGGGGATGGTCAGGACCTGGCCGGGCTTGAGGTCGGCGTTGAGGGCGAGGCCGTTGGCCTTCGCGAGGTCGGAGCGATAGACCTTCTCGCTTTCGGCGATGCTCATGAGCGTCTCGCCCTTGACGACGGTGCGCTTGCCGCCGGGGCCGACGGCGCCGACGGGCGTGAGCTTGGTGGGGACCGGCGCGGGGAGCGGCGCGACCGGGACGAGGCCGGTGTTCGCAGGCGCGGGCGCGACGGCGCCGGCGGCGGGACGCGCGCCGCCGGAATAGGCGGCGAGGTCGCCGGCCTGCTCGAAGCCGCTGGTGCTTCGGCAGCCGTTGACGCCGACGAGGACGGCGATGACGCAGAGGTGCAGGAGCACGACGGCGGTGACGGTGATGAGGGGACGCATGGGGGTGGGACTGGTGTGGGTGGGTGGGTGGGTTGGAAAAATCAGACGCGGTTGGCGAGGGCGCTCGCGGCGCGCTCGAAGACGAGCCCGCGCTCGGCGTAGCCGCGGAACTGGTCGAAGCTGGAGAAGCCGGGGCTCAGCAGGATCGCCGACGGCGCGGGCGCGTCCTTGGCGGCCGCGACGACGGCGTCCTGCAGGGACGGATAGCAACGGGCGGTCTTGCCGAGCTCGTCGAAGTGGCGCTTCAGTTCGTCGGCCGTCTCGCCGATGAGGTAGGCGGAATCGACCAGCGGGGCGATGTTGCGCACGAAGCGGGCGAGGTCGCCGCCCTTCCACTTCCCTCCCCCGATCCAGCGGACCGGGATGCCGAACTGCGAGAGCGCGGCCTGCACCGCATGGAAGTTGGTGCCCTTCGAGTCGTTCCAGAATTCGACGCCCTTGTTCTCGGCGACCTTGCGGAGGCGATGCGGCGGGACGCGGAAGAGGCGCGCGGCCTCCTCGAGGTGGCGCAGGGGGATGCCCCGCGCCTGCCAATACTTGCAGAGGATGGCCCAGTTCTCGCGCTGCGGCCAGGAATCGAAGACCGAACCCGCGGGCACGGTGTCGGCGACCTCGGCGCGCGTGGCGACGAGCGCCTCGGCGGGCAGTTCGATGCCGAACGAACGGGCCGCGGCCACGACGGATTCGCCGACGACGAGGATGCCGCCGGGCATCATGCGTTCGATGAGGCGGAACTTGGCCCGGAAATAGCTCTCGAGGTCGCCGTGACGGTCCAGGTGATCCTCGTCGAAGTTCGTCCAGAGCACCGCCTCGGGAGTGAAGTGACGCAGGTCCTCCGCCTGGAAGGAGCTGACCTCCACGATCGCGACGAACGAGCCGTTGGAGACCGTGCGATGGAGCGACGTCAGCGGCAGGCCGACGTTGCCGCACGCGATCGCGTCGAGGCCGGAACGCTTGAAGGCGAACGACAGGAACTCGGTGATGGTGGTCTTGCCGTTGGTCCCCGTGATGGCGATGGCGGGACCGGTCCAGAGCAGCGCGCCGAAGTCGAGCTCGGTCAGGCAATGGAGGCCGGCGCGCCGCGCGGCGAGGATCCACGGGTGCGACTGCGCGAAGCCCGGGCTGTAGACCAGGAGGTCGTGACGTGCGGCCTCCTCGGGACCGAACTGCCGGTTCTCCCCGCGTTCGTCGTAGATGACCGAAGCGAAGCCGGCCGAGGCGAGGGATTCCGCGACGGAACGCCCGCTCACGCCCTCGCCGAAGACGGCGGCGGGCCGGGTGAGCCGGCGTCGGAGGGATTCGGGGAACTCGCTCATCGGAGCTTCAGGGAGAGCAGGCCGAGGAGGCCGCACAGAAGGGAGAGGATCCAGAAGCGCGCCACGACCTTGGTCGCGGGCCAGCCCTTCTTCTGGAAGTGGTGATGGATGGGCGTCATCAGGAACAGGCGCTGGCCGCCGGTCCGCTTGAAGTAGGCCACCTGCAGGATGACGGAGACCGCCTCGACGACGAACACGCCGCCGACGATCGCGAGGAGGAAAGGCTGATGCATCAGGCAGGCCACCGCGCCGAGGCCGCCGCCGAGGCCGAGCGCGCCGACGTCGCCCATGTAGATCTCGGCCGGCGCGGCGTTGTGCCAGAGGAAGACGAGGCTGCCGCCGACGAGGGCGGAGCAGAACACCGCGAGCTCGCCCGCGCCCGGCACGTAGCTGATGCGCAGGTAGGTCGCGAACTCATGGTGGCCGGCGAGGTAGGCGACGGCGCCGAAGATCATCGTGGTGATGAGGACGCAGCCGATGGCCAGGCCGTCGAGGCCGTCGGTGAGGTTGACCGCGTTGGAACTGCCCACGCACACGAGCACGAAGAACACGCCGGCGACGCCGAGGCACGCGACGAAGGGCCACCCGAGCGACTTCGCCGACCAGAGCGGTCCGTTGAGGATCGGCAGCCAGATCTCGCAGAGGCTTTCGCGGTAGGCGGGGTCGAGGAGCACGATGCCCAGGGCGATCAGCGCGACGAGCCCCTGCCCCGCCAGCTTCAGGCGCGCGGAGATGCCGTCGGAACTGCCGTGGCGGACCTTGAGCCAGTCGTCGTAGAGGCCCACGAGGCCCATGCCGACGAGGCACCAGAGGGCGGCGAGCACGAGGACGTTGAGGCGCGCCCAGAGGAGCACCGAGGGGATCATCGCGACGGCGATGATGAGGCCGCCCATCGTCGGGACCTTGCCGCCTTCCTTGGCGAGGTCGCCCATCAGCTTGGCCGAACGCTCGGGCTGACGCAGGCGCGCGAGCACGGCGATCAGCCGGCCGGAGAAGAACATGCCCAGCAGCAACGCCGTCACCCCGGCCATGATCGCGCGGACGGAGATGTACTCGAAGAGACGGAAAGGCCCCCAGGTGTGGACGAGTTCGCTGAGACGGTAAAGCATCCTAGTGGAAAGAGAGCGCGGCGCGCAGGGTTTCGGGCAGGCACCGCTCGAGGGCGAAGGAGCGGCTGCCTTTGAGGAAGACGGCGCCGCGGTGCGCGGCGACGCGGGCCGCGGCGTCCTCGACGGAAGCCACGGCGGAAAGCTCCACCCCCGGGAGCGCAACTCCCTGCAGCAACGCGGCCGACTCCCCGCCGAAGGCGACCACGTGGTCGCCGGAGCGGAGAGGCAGCTGCGCGCCGCAGTCGCGGTGGAGTTGCGCGGAGGTGGGACCGAGCTCGGCCATGCCGCCGAGCACGAAAAGACGAGGGGCCGCGGAGGCGCGGCTGAGGCGGTCGAAGGCGCGGGCCGCATCCAGGAGCGAGGCCGGGCTGGAATTATAGCAGTCGACGTAGAAGGTGCGGTCGCCTTCGACGTGCACGCTGCCGCGGCCGGCGGGCGGCATCCAGCGCGCCGTCACGGCGGCGAGCGCGTCCGCCGGGCGGCCGACCGCGAGGGCCGCGACGAGCGCGAGCGCGGCGTTGCGGGCGAGTCCGTCGGAGATCGGCGCGAGCGGGAAGACCTCGCCGTCGAGCACGAGCGAACGCTGGCCCCGCGCGTCGGCGAGGATGGCGGCGCGGACGAGCCGGGCCGGCGCGACGGCCGGGGCGGCTTCGCCTTCGAACTGCACGGCGACGCAGCGCGCGGCGTGGGCGGCGAACTCCGGCCAGGCGAGGAGCGCGGCGGGGACGATGGCGCGGCCGCCCGGCGCGAGCGCGGCGACGAGCGAAGCCTTCTCGCGGGCGACGCCGGCGAGCGAGCCGACGCCTTCGAGATGGACCGGCGCGACGTTGGTGACGATCGCGAGGTCCGGACGGAGGACGGCGGCCGAGACGGCCAGCTCGCCCGGAAGGCTCATGCCCGCCTCGATCACGGCGAAGCGATGGCGCGCCGGCTCGACGCGGAGGAGCATCAGCGGGACGCCGATGGTGTTGTTGAGGTTCGCTTCGGTGACGAAGGCTTCGGCGCCGAGGAGCGCGGCGAGCAGCTCCTTCGTCGAGGTCTTGCCGACGCTGCCGGTCACGCCGACGACCTGGCCCTTGAAGCGCGCGCGCCAGCGGGCGGCGACGCGGCGGAGCGCGGCGAGCGGATCGTCGACCACGAGCTGCGGAAGGTCGGCGTCGACGGGTCGGCCGACGAGCGCGGCGGCGGCGCCCTGCGCACGGGCGGCGCCGAGGAAGTCATGGCCGTCGCGGCGCTCGGTGCGCACGGCCACGAAGACGTCGCCGGCGCGGAGCGCGCGGGTGTCCGTGCCGAAGCCCGTGACCGCGGCGTCCGGCGCGACGGTCCAGCGGCCTTCGGCCCAGGCGGCGAGGTCGGCTGAGGAGAAGTTCGGCATCACGGCTGCGCGCCCCTCCGGAGCTCAAGGATCTCGCGGACGACCTGACGGTCGTCGAAAGGCACCACCGTGTCGGCGAATTCCTGGGTCGTCTCGTGGCCCTTGCCGGCGATCACGACGCAGTCGCCGGACTTCGCGGCGGCGAGGGCGCGGCCGATGGCGTCGCGGCGGTCCGCCACGAACTCCACGGTCGGCAGGGGGCCGAGCCCTTCGCGCATGTCGGCGAAGATCCGGTCGAGGCTTTCCTTGCGCGGATTGTCGGCGGTGGCCCAGGCGAGGTGGGCGAGGTCGGCGACGGCCTTGGTCATCGCGGGGCGCTTGCCGCGGTCGCGGTCGCCGCCGCAGCCGTAGACGCAGAGCACGCGGCCCGGGGTGATGTCGCGGAGCATGCGCAGCGCGTTGCGGAGCGCGTCGTCGGTATGGGCGTAGTCGACGAAGACCGGGAAGGCCTGGCCGGCTTCGACGCGTTCCATGCGGCCCGGGACGCCGGGGAAGGAGGCGAGCGCGGGCGCGAGGGCCAGCGGGTCGCGGCCGAGGGCGGCGGCCATCGCGAGGGCGCAGAGGACGTTCGAGACGTTGTAGTCGCCGGGCAGCGCGGACTTGAAGACGGCCGCGCGGCCGTCGTGGCGCACGGTGAAGACCGCGCCGCCGGTATCGAGGGCGAGGTCGGTCGCGCGGAGGTCGGCGTCGGCGGCGAGGCCGAAGGTGATCACCGCGCCGCGGCGGCGGCAGGCCTCGGCGAGCACGCGGCCGGCCGGGTCGTCGATGTTGATCACGCAGACGTCGGGCACGGAGCCGTTGCGGCCGTCGAAGAGCGCCGTCTTCGCGTCGAGGTACGAGGCGAGGTCGCCGTGGTAGTCGACGTGGTCGCGGGTCAGGTTGGTGAAGGCCGCGACGCGGAAGTGGAAACCGTGGACGCGGTCCTGGTGGAGGGCGTGGGAGCTGACCTCGAGGCAGGCGCCGGCGCAGCCCGCGTCGGCCATCTGGCGGAAGAAGCCGGCGAGGTCGGCGGACTCCGGCGTCGTCTTATAAGAGGGGATCGACCGACGGCCGAGGTGATAGCGGACCGTGCCCACCAGGCCCCACTGCGCGCCGTCGGCCTGCAGGAGGTGGCGGAGGAGGGTCGAGATCGTCGTCTTGCCGTTCGTGCCGGTCACGCCGACGAGCTGGAGGGAGGCTTCCGGGTGGCCGAAGAAGCGGCGGGCGACCTCGGCGAGGGCGCGACGCGGGTCGGCGACCTGCGCGGCCGCGACGGCGGGCAGGCCGGCGACCGGCTCGCCCGAGATGATGGCGGCGGCGCCGCGCGCGATGGCGTCGTCGAGGAACGCGTGGCCGTTGGCGCGGAGGCCCGGCAGCGCGAAGAAGAGCGAGCCCGGGATGATGCGGCGGCTGTCCGTGACGATCGACGAGATGCGCACGGAACCGTCGCCGGCGCGGCCGAGCACCGGCAGCCCCTGCAGCAGCGAGTTCAAGGTCGGGCGCTCCATGGCGGCGGGCATCGTCATCGCGGGCGGAGGCGTCATCGGCCGAGGTCGGCGACGTGGCCGCGCGGGACGGTGGAGACCGGCGGGATGTCCAGCCAGCGGATGCACTTCTCCGCGACGTCGCGGAAGATAGGGGCGGAGACCTTGCCGCCGTAGGCGACGCCCTCCCCTTGCGGCTCGTCGATGATCACCGTGATGGCGAGCTTCGGGTCGTTGACCGGGAAGAAGCCGGCGAACGAGGCGACGTGGTGCGAGGAGGAGTAGCGGCCGTTGACGATCTTCTGCGTCGTGCCGGTCTTGCCCGCGACCTCGTAGCCCGGGATGTCGGCGATCGGCGCCGTGCCGCCCTTGCCGCAGACCGCGCGAAGGAGCGTGGCCATCTGGGCGGCGGTGGCGGCGGTGATGGCGCGGCCGCGCGAACGGGGGGCGTAGTTCAGGATGGTCGCCTTCGTCTTCGGATCCTCGACGCGCAGCACGAGCTGCGGCTGCATGAGCAGGCCTTCGGCCGCGACGACCGACATCGCGAAGTGCATCTGCATCGCCGTGACGCTGACCGAGTGGCCCATCGGCACGCGCGAGATCGTCATGCCGTCCCAGCGCTTCGGCGGGATGAGCAGGCCGGGGACCTCGGCGCCGGTGATCAGGCCCGTGCCGGCGCCGAAGCCGAACGACTTGATGAGCGCGAAATACTTCTCCTCGCCGAGGCGCTCGGCGTACTGCATGCCGACCTGGACCGTGCCGCGGTTGGACGATTCGCGGACGATCTCGCGGATGTCGGCGGCGCCGATCGCGTGGGAGTCGGCGGGCAGCGAGACCATGCGGCCGCGGTACGGCACGCTCGTGGCGCCGCAGTCGAAGACCGAGTTCGGCGTGATGAGGCGTTCCTCGAGGGCGCCGGAGATCGAGACGATCTTGAAGACCGAGCCCGGCTCGTAGACGTCGGAGACCGCGCGGTTGCGCTGGCTGTCCATCGGCGCGGCCTTGGCGTCGAAGAAACGGTTGAGGTCGTAGGTCGGCCAGTTGGCGAGGCCGAGGATGCGGCCCGTGCGCGGCTCGCTGACGATGATGACGGCGCCCTTCGGGTTGTAGCGGGCGGCCGCGGCGGCGAGGGCGTCCTCGCAGGTCTTCTGGATGAGGCTGTTGATCGTGAGCACGACCGTGCTGCCGTCGACCGGGGCGACCTCGCGGAGACGGTTGCTGATGATCTCGCGGTGGCGGCCGTCGCGCTCGGATTCGATCCAGCCCTTCTGGCCGAGCAGGAGCGGGTTCATCACGCTCTCGATGCCCGCGGCGGGGATGCCTTCCTTGTTCACGTAGCCGAGCACGTGCGCGGCGAGCTGGCCCTTCGGATAGTTGCGGCGGTACTTGAGGTCGGCCCGGAGCGCCTTGATGCCGAGCGCCTTGATGCGCTTCATCGTGGCCTCGTTGACCTCGTGGGCGAGGATCGCCCAGCGGATGGTCTTCTCCTCGCCGGCCTCGTCGAGGCGCGTGGTGGTCTCGAAGGCCTGGCGGACCTTGGGGAAAGGCAGGCCGAGGATGGTGGCGACCTCGAGGGCGCGCTCGCGCTCGCCCTTGACGAGGGAATCCGGGTCCACGCCGATGTCCCAGACGTCTTCGGACACCGCGAGGAGGTTGTCCTGCGCGTCGCGGATCTCGCCGCGGCGGCACGGGATCTCCTGGAGCACGCGGCGGGCCTGCAGGGCTTCCGCTCGCAGACGAGGGGCGTCGACCCAATGCAACCAGACCAGCCGTGTGATCACGGCCAGGAAGCAGAGGGAAACGACCCAAGCCAGCAAACGGTAGCGCGTTCGCCTGGCGTGGGGCAGGCTCATCGAGAGCGCGGTCCTCCCTGCCCACCCCAGGAGAGGGAGGCGATTTCGCGGGCCGTCATCCGGGGGCTCGCGGAAAGCAGGGGGGTCGGGGATGCGACCGCCGGGAAATATCGGACCCAGACCACCTGTTCGGGGACCGGAGGCTTCAGCGAATCGCCGATGCGCTGCTGGAGCTCGAGGGTGTTGAGATAGAGGTCGCGGGCCCGCCGGACGGACTCGAGCTCCTTCTTAGAGAGGGCGATGTCGCGCTCGAGGCGCTGGATGCGGCTGCCGATGGCGTCGGCCTCGACGCGCAGGCGCATGATGTTGATCGTCCCGACGGCGCAGGCGCCGACGGCGGCGAACACGAAGACCCAGGTGAAGAAGCGGGGGCTCATGCGGCGAGGCGGCGCACGGCGCGGAGGCGGGCCGAGCGGCTGCGGGGGTTGCGTTCCTGTTCGGCGTCCGAGGGCTGGACGGCCTTGCGGGTGAGGAGGTCGGCCTGCTTCACGCGGTCGTCCTGGTTGCGGGCGTCGTCGCGGTCGACCGGGCGGCCGGCGACCTCGTTCATGTAACGCTTCACCATCCGGTCCTCGAGGGAGTGGAAGGAGATGACGGCGAGCACGCCGCCGGCGGTGAGCTTGCCGAAGGCCAGCGGCAGCGCGTCGGCCAGGGCGCCGAGCTCGTCGTTGACCGCGATGCGGACGCCTTGGAAGGTGCGGGTGGCCGGATGGGGACCGCGGGGACCCGGCGCGGGCGGCGCGGCTTCGGCGACCAGTTCGGCGAAGGAGGCCGTGCGGGCGAGGCGCCCGGTGCCGCGGGCGGCGATGATGGCGTTGACCACGCGGAACCAGCGGGGCTCCTCGCCGTAGTCGCGGACCGCGCGTTCGATCTCGGCGCGTTCGCCGCGCTCGAGGAACTCGGCGGCGCTGCGGCCGACGCGCGTGTCCATGCGCATGTCGTTCGGCGCGTCGAAGCGGAAGGAGAAACCGCGTTCCGGGACATCCAACTGGTATGAGGACACCCCAATGTCCATCAGAACACCGTCGAACAGCCCCGGAACGCGGTCAAGGTGGCGGAAATTCTCGGAATGGAAACGCAGGCGGCCGGCGTGGGCGGCGAGCAGCTCGGCGGAGCGTTCGCCGGCGGCGGGATCGCGGTCCATCGCGTCGACCGTGCAGCGCGGCGCCCGGGCGAGGATCGCCGCGGTGTGGCCGCCGCCGCCGAAGGTGCAGTCCAGGTAGGCACGGCCGTCCTGCGGAGCGAGGAGCGTCAGGCACTCCTCGAGCAGGACTGGGACGTGGCTGGTCATGCGGCGGTCTGTGAATAAGGTGTGAGCAGTGTAAGTAACTTCTGGATACGCGTCAGAGGCCCAGCTCGCGCAAGGCGCGGAGGATGGTGAGCGCGTGCTCGGATTCGCGGTCGGCCTTGGGCGGCGTCGGCGAGGAGATATGGAAGGTGGTGAAGCCGCCGCGGAAGATCACGTCGTGCTCGAGCTTCGCTTCCTTGACGATGTGGTCGTTGAGCGTGATGCGGCCGGCCTTGTCGCACGTGACCTGGATGCTGTTCGTGCCGAGCAGGCTGAGCGCGTCCATCTTCACCGGATCGCTGACGGTCACCTGCGAAGCGGCGACGCGGATGCGTTCGGCCATCGACGGAGGGAACACCACGACCGAGGCCAGCGCGGGATGATACATCGCGAGGAACGTCGCCTCCGCGTCGAAACGCCAGGCCGCCGGGATGGTGACACGGTTCTTCTCATCCAGCTTTCCGTTGTGGATGCCGGTGAAGAGACCGTTGTTGGCGCCAATAGACATTGCGTATGGGGAGATGCCCCCAGATGACCCACTTTTCCCCACACCCCTCCACCCGTCAACATTTTAGCCGGAGATCTGCCCAATTTCTTGTTCACAGCGCGGCCAGGGAGAACAAATGACTGTAATCAGTCATTATATAGTGTAAGTTAATGATTTTCAGTGGTTTGTGTGAAAATACCCCCTAGGGGGCGATTTTGTCCGCCCTCCCCGCCCTTCCGCGGCCCCCAGGGGATCGGGCCGGCGCGAGGCCCGGCCGGACCATGTAATGACTTTTTCACTACAATCGGAGCCCGTTCGCGACCCCCGGGCGAGGGCGAAACTGTTTGCCAACGGACCCCGGCTGTGCTTTGTCTCCAAGCACTCAATCACGACTCTCGCACATGAAAACCGCCCTCGCCCTCCTCGCCGCCCTCGTCCTCTCCGGCTGCTCCACCCAGCTCGGCGTGGACAACAGCCAGAACCACGAAGCTTCCTATTCCAACATCACCGGCGTCCTGACCACCCGCTACACCGCCGACACCGAGGCCGTCTTCAACGCCGTCAAGCGCACGATCGACTCCATGCCCGGCACCCTCCGCACCGGCGAGACCGACGAGCGCGGCGCCAACAAGGAGCTCCTGAGCGTCGTGGCCTACGCCCGCACCATCGGCGACCTTGAGATCAAGATCACCATCGAGAAGGCCGAAGACGAAGTCACCAAGGCCGTCTTCACCCAGGTGAAGGTCAAGTACGGCTTCTTCGGCAACCTGCCGGAGAGCCAGAAGATCGTCTCCAAGATCACCTCCAACCTGCGCTAAGCGCCGGGGCGGAACCGCCAAACGGACGCCGCCCAGCCCACCGGCTAGGCGGCGTTCTTTTTTAACTCTTTTCCCAATGGGCAACATCCACGGACACAGTTTCCGCATCACCACCTTCGGCGAAAGCCATGGCCCCGCCCTCGGCGTGATCATCGACGGCTGCCCTCCCCGCGTGCCGTTCGACGCCGCGTTCCTGCGCAGCGAGCTCGACCGACGCCGCCCCGGCCAGAGCGCCCTCACCACGCAGCGCAAGGAAGCCGACGCGCCCGAAGTCCTCTCGGGCGTCTCGCCGGACGGCCTCACGCTCGGCTCGCCGATCGCCATCGTCATCCGTAACGGCGACCAGCGCCCGCAGGCCTACGCCGAGATGAAGGCCGCCTATCGCCCTTCGCACGCCGACTACACCTACGACGCCAAGTACGGCATCCGCGCCGTCGAAGGCGGCGGCCGTTCCTCGGCCCGCGAGACCGCGGCGCGCGTCGCCGCCGGCGCCGTCGCCAAGACGGTGCTCAAGCACGCCTGCGGCGCGCGCATCATCGCCTGGGTCGAGAGCGTCGGCGATCTCCGCATGCCCGCCGCCGCCAAGGCGCCGTCGCTCAAGCAGGTCGAGGCCACGCCCACGCGTTGCCCGCACCCCGCGACCGCCGCGAAGATCGACGCGCTCATCCGCGAAGCGCGCGCCGACGGCGATTCCGTCGGCGGCGTGATCTGCTGCGTCATCGAGAACCTTCCCGCGGGCCTCGGCTCGCCGGTCTTCGATCGCTTCGAGGCCGACCTCGCCAAGGCCATGCTCTCGCTCCCCGCGACCAAGGGCTTCGAGATCGGCAGCGGCTTCGCCGGCACCGCGCTGCGCGGCAGCGCGCACAACGACGAGTTCGTCCGCAAGGGCGGCCGCATCCGCACCGCGACCAACCGCTCCGGCGGCACGCAGGGCGGCATCACCAACGGCGAAGACGTCGTCTTCCGCATCGCCTTCAAGCCCACCGCGACCGTGCTCAAGCCGCAGAAGACCGTCCGTCCCGACGGCCGCGCCACCGAGCTCAGCGCCAAGGGCCGCCACGACCCGTGCGTCCTCCCGCGCGCCGTGCCCATCGTCGAAGCCATGGCCGCCTTGGTGGCCGTGGACCACTGGATCCGCGACCGC